>MDTE01122951.1_pt1 | contig 20577 bp, 13 predicted proteins | sample 811231 | NCBI WGS metagenome assembly MDTE01 (sample SAMN05326651, study PRJNA326480) | marine metagenome | isolation source: seawater | place: Indian Ocean: Red Sea | collected 2010
GTCGTTGCCCAACTGCAAGATCTCCAAGTAGCCGTCATCTCGCCGTCGCCACCGCCGCCCCCGCGATAACCGGAGTCACGCCGCGAGCGAGGGGCGGTACCGTGGTTCGGATCTGGCGGTTACCGCCGGTGAGTTGAACGCCGGGGCTGGGGTGGGGAGACTGGGGGTGTTCCAGGAGACCGATGATGGCTGAGAACGTGCTGACCAAGGAGATCGCTGAGCAGTTGCTGGCGGATCCAGAATTGGCCCGTGAAATCGAGCTGAGCGGTTTCACTGAACTCAATGATGACGCGGCCGAGAGTCTCAGCAAATTCGATTGATACATCATGCTCAACGGCCTGACGAGCCTTTCTGACGCGGCGGCCGAGAGCCTCAGCAGGCACGAAGATATTCTCTACCTCAACGGCCTGACGGGCCTGTCTGACGCAGCTGCCGGCAGCCTCAGCAAGCACGACGGATGGCTCGACCTTCAACGGCCTGACGAGCCTTTCTGACGCGGCCACCGAGAGCCTCAGCAGGCATGATGTCACGGCCTGTCGATTTGTGTCCCGTTTTGACCACAAAACGGCCTGGCGCGAAGGCGTCGTCTGCGGACTACTAGCCGGAAACTCACTACAGAACGTTTCCGGAGACTTGAAGGGGGCTTAGTCACCTTCACGGCCGCGGGATGACCGATAGGACGAACCGGTCAATTTCGACTTTGAAGTTCTTCCGCGTCGTGTTTACGGCGGCTGCGATGGTGTTGTCACCAAACCGCAAGTCTTTCGCATTTGACGCTGTGTCATGATGTCCCGTCAGCAACATTGCCGAAGTGTGGTACCGGAAACGGTCGGATTCAGGCTGAGCCGCCGCGCATCCCCGCCCTGTCCTTGACGACGTTCTTCAGGGCGGCACCTGCCGACGTCACTTTTTTGGCAAGAACGTCTTCGTCGCGGAAACGGGCGAACAGGATTTCAGCGTGGGTCGTCCGGCCACGGTCGTAGTGCACGTAGATGGTTCCGTCGGATGCCTGGGCAATATCCGGGTAAGAGACGCCCGTTCCGTCTCGACGCTCGTCCAGCAAAAGCCCGCCTTTCCAGGTCTTGCCGTCGTCCTCAGACAAGAACGCCGTCAGGTCCCATCGTCCCGTCCTGTTGACGAAGTCCTTTCCGTGCTTGACCAGCAGAATGCGACCGGATTTCAGCCGTCGTGCGACGCATTTTGCGTTGGCGTGGGGAAATGCGGTCGACTGTTCCCCCCAGGCCCGGCCTCCATTTTCGGAGAAACTCTGAGAGATCTCCTTGTGGCACCGCGACAACATCCATAACCGACCATCGGTCAGCTCGACGACGGAGTGTTCGTTGAAACAACTGTCCTTGAAAATGTGGCCGCCACAGTAGCGCCAGTGGACGCCGTCGTCATCGGAGACGAACACATTCGCACCGCGGACGGCATCGAGTTCGTGGTAGCAATACTGGAACGGTTTGCCAATGTGCCAGCGTTCCCAGAGAGACACGGGCAACAGCCATTCGCCGTTCTTTCGAACTATCGGTTTTGTGATCGTTGCGCCGAAGCTGACATATGTCGGTTCGGACCACACCGGAGTCTTTGCGTCCGGGTTATCACAGCGGATGTACCAGTTGCTGCAGCTCCCATCAAAATGTGAGCACGATTGCTTGAAGAACAGCCACAACCGTCCACGCGGATCGCACCAGAAGCACCCCACTCGTGTCCCCATCGGGAGGCCATAGGCAGCCGGATCAATCACAAACACCGGTTTTCGCCAACTTTTTCCCTGGTCGTCACTGTAGGAAGCCAGCAGGTAGGCGATCGGACCGTCCTCTCCACCGATCCATGCTGTCCAGACCCGGCCACTGCGCGTCACCTCGTTGCTCTGCGCCATGGCAAACGGCAGATAGCTTCCCGCGTAGGCAGGGAAGGGGGCATGGTTGACCCGAGGTGTGATGCGAATGGCATTGAGGAGCTCTTGTGACAATTTGTCGGGATTGATGGTGAGCGGTGGCCGAAGATTGGGTTTGCGAGGTGCCCGTTGCGCCGGTGCGCTGTCCGGAACTGACAACAGGCCGGCAGCGGCCACCGTGCCAGTCGCCTTCAGCAATTCCCGTCGATCGACTTGCCGCTGGTTGTCGCTCATGAGTCACTCCGGTTTTCAGGCAAGTATTTCGTGGACGACCCGAGGCTCGAAGACACCCGTCAAGCGTTCGTCCAAGCCATTTCGTGGGAACACAAGTTCCTGGTGGTCCAGTCCCAGCAAATGCAAGATCGTAGCGTGCCAGTCAGGAACGCTGACACGGTCCTCGACAGAGGCAAAACCCAATTCGTCTGTCGCTCCGTGGACCGTTCCCCCCTTGACCCCTCCACCGGCCATCCAGAGCGTGAAGGCATTCTTGTTGTGGTCACGACCATCCCCCCCTCCCGCCAATTGCGCAATCGGGAGGCGGCCCATTTCGCCACCCCAGCAGACCAGCGTCGTGTCGAGGAGTCCGCGTCGCTTCAGGTCGTGCAGCAGTGCCGCAACCGGCTGATCCGTTCGACGGCAGCATGACTCCAGGCCCGCCTTGAGTTGTGAATGGTTGTCCCAGATCTGGCCATTCACATAAAGCTGGACGAAACGGACACCTCGTTCCACCAGGCGGCGAGCGATCAGGCAGCGGCGGCCATAGGAATCACTCTCCTTCTGCCCTATGCCGTACAGTTGCTGCGTGTGGGCACTTTCCTGTTGCAGGTCCAGGGCATCGGTTGTCGCCAGCTGCATTCTCGCGGCCAACTGGTAACTGGCAATCCTCGCTGCAAGCCTTGGCTGACCGGCCCTTTGCCGTCGGTGCCTCTGATCAATCTCGTTGATGAATGCTCTTTCAGCCTGGGTAATGGCATCGGGTTCTGAGAATTCACGCCTCAGATTGAGAACCGGTGTCCCGGTGGCTCGAAAACGTGTCCCCTGGTGTTCGGGGGGCAGGAACCCGGACTGCCAGCTCTGAATTCCGTTGACCGGAAGTCCTTGGGGATCATCCAGCACAATATAGGCTGGCAGATCCTGGTTCTCTGTGCCCAGTCCATAGGCTGCCCATGCTCCAAGGGACGGCAGTCCGGGCAACATGCGGCCGCAATGGATTTTGAACAGGGCCAGTTCGTGAGTGAGATTTGTGGTGTGCATTGAGCGAATAAACGCAATGTCGTCAACACGCTGAGCCAGGTGAGGCATGACCTCGCTAACCCACATTCCGCATTCCCCATGTTGTTGGAACCGAAATGGGCTTCGCATCAGGGCTCCGGCCGCCTCGGGAAACTCAACCTCACCGGCGATCTTGTGAAAATAGGGCTTTCCGTGTTGCCGTTTCAGTTCCGGCTTTGGATCGAACAGGTCCATCTGACTCGGACCACCGTTCATGAAAAGCTGGATGACTGACTTCGCGCGAGGCGCACCGACGCTTGGTTGTCGGTTTCGACTCGGAGCCGCCGAAGACTCCTCGGATTGCAATAACGACAACAACGCGGAGCCGTAGAGGCCCCCGCCGACGCTTTCCAGAAAAGTCCTCCTCGAGAGCGTTTGCATTCGTGTCGAATCCGGATTTTCAATCCACATAGAGAAACTCGGCGGAATTCATGATGGCATGACAGAGGTTGCCGAGAGCAAGGCGATTTGCCTGTGCGGAGCGATCTGAGATGTCTCGGTCAGAGTGCTCCCGAATCCAATGGGCGGCAAGTGCTTCGAGCAATGCAACAGCTCGCATTGTTTCCTGCGGGGTGGGCGGACGACTGAATGCCAGTTGATAGACCCGTCTGACTTGGCGTACAGGAGCGAGCCCACTTTCCTGGATGACGCGATCGGCGAAACCCGCAGCCAGCGTATGAATTCGCTGGTTGTTCAACAGGTGCAGAGCCTGCGGAACGACGGTCGACTCCATCCGATGTGTGCAGTTGGGATTCATTGTGGGGAGGTCAAAGTTCTCCAGGATCGTCAAAGGCTGTGTGCGGCGTTGAAGTGCATAAATGCTTCGTCTCCAGGTTTGATTCGATCGTCCCATCGAGGTGACCAACCCATCAGTCCGGGCATTGACCGGGTCGGCCGGCCCAAACGGTGTATGGTCCAAACGTCCGGATACGAACAGTAAGGCGTCGCGAATGGCCTCGGCTTCGAGGCGGCGAAGCGGCATGCGTGACCACAGATCATTATCCGGGTCCACTGCGATCGCTCGGGCATGCAGGCTGGAGGATTGCCGATAGGTCAGAGAGGTCATCATCAGACGGTGCATCTGCTTGATTCGCCAGCCAGAACGCACGAATTCGATTGCCAGCCAGTCGAGGAGCTTCGGGTGGGTGGGCTCGGCACCAAAAGTGCCAAAATCTTCCGTTGTTCGAACAATCCCCCGCCCAAAGTGCTGCTTCCAGATTCGGTTGACCATCACGCGGGCGGTCAGCGGATGATCGGGCTTGGTCAGCCAGCGTGCGAAGGCCAGGCGTCGCCCCGTCTTGCCGTTTCCGGCCGGCGTGGCGGGGACAAAGGGAGTTCGTCCATCAGTTAGGACTGAAGGGACTCCTGGCCCGACGCGGCGTCCGGGCAAGCGGTGGTCTCCTCGTTTGAGAATGTAAGTGGGCGAGGGGATTCCCCGATCCCAGGCCGCACGGATTCCCGCCTCGGGAAGCTTCTTTTCCGAGAGCGTTTTGATTCGCGCCTTCGTGACTGCGACGTGTTCTTTGAATTCGGCATCCAACCGAATCAACTCGTCCCGTCCGATGCGAAGCTCTTTCTCGTACCTTGCTGCCAATGCCATTTGCGTGTCTGATCGCTGACGTTCAGTAGTCGCCAGTACTGTTCGCAAGTCATCTCGTAATTCTTCCGGCAGACTTGCCAGGCGAGCCTCCACGAGCCTCCTGGCTGACCGCGCCTGGACCTTTGCCAACCGGTTGTTCAACGTGTTGATTTCGTGCTGTATGACGTACCGGGCACGCTCTCGGGCCTCTTTTTCCGAAGGGGTCACGTACCGCAGGTAGCGTGAGACAGGCTTCATCCAGTCGTGTTCATCCGTGGCACCTTTGAAGACGGCCACCAGACGGTAGAAGTCTCGCTGCGGAATGGGGTCGTACTTGTGATCATGACAGCGTGAACACCCCAAGGTGAGCCCCATGGTCGTGGAGGACAAAACTTCTATCTGGTCTGCGATGACCTTCAAGCGATCTGGAACAAAATTTGTGATGTCAAAGTACGTTCCGTCGGGTGTCATCCGCAGGAACCCTGTGGCAACCAGTTTTTCGTAGACGTCCTGTGTGATTTCGTCGGCGTTTGCGTAATCCACCAATTCGTCACCTGCGAGTTGTTCCACAAGAAACGTGTCGTACGGCTTGTCACTGTTGAACGCCGAAATCACGTAATCGCGGTAACGAAATGCTTCGGGACGGATTCGATCGGAATTTTGCACCCCCTCCGAATCTGCATACCCAACCAGGTCCAGCCAGAAACGGGCCCATCGTTCTCCATACCTCGGGGAGGCCAGAAGACGGTCGACAAGTCTCTCGTAAGCCAGTGGTTCCACGTCAGAAAGAAACTGGGAAACCTCTTCTGGCGTTGGCGGCAAACCAATCAAGTCATAACAGGCGCGACGAATCAGAGTGAGTCGGTCGGCGGGCGCGGCCCCGACTCCTCCGTGATTGACCAGCTTGTCGAGTATGAAGGCATCGATGGGGTTTCCAGCCTGGTCGCCACGAGACCAGCTTGGCACCGAAACGGCTCGCGGTGAGCGGAACGACCAAAAGGCACGATCGTCCGACGTGACCAACGGATCGGGAGTCGCTGTTGCGACATCTGGTTGGCGAGTTGCAGCAGGCGCACCGGCGTTGATCCATCGCACCAGAGTATTGATTTCTGCCGGACGCATCGGCTTGACGCTAACGGATTTCAAGAGCTTCCGAGGAGGCATCTCCTCGGCGTGAATCCTTTTGACCAGAAGGCTGGCACCAGCATTTCCGGCGACAATAGCCGGCCCGGATTTCCCACCGCGAAGCAATGCTGCGCGAGTTCGAATGTCCAGTTGGGCGTCCTTCCTCCGTTGTCCGTGGCACGCACCACACCGTAGCAGCAAGATGGGGAGCACCGCATCGTGGTCGATCTCGGGAGACTTCACCGGTGCCGAACCAGGCTCGCCGGCAAACGCCATCGAAGCTCTGGCCCCAATCCCCCCCAGCCACATCAATAAAGTCGCTGCGGCGATCCAGGTTCGGCGGATCTTGAGGGGGCCGCTGGTCATGGCGTTCATCATACACGACAGTCCGTGTCTAACCAGAACCAGGCCTTGCAACACGGATCGGTGCGTCAGTTTCTGGTCCGATCACGTTCAGCCAGTCCGATTCGGCTGTGCCCCTTCCGTCCAGTGATTCCACGAGACCGTCTCAGGGCGGCTGGCAGGCCGTGTCCCGGGCGATGCGTGCTATCATGTGGGACCGCATCGCCTGATTGACCGTTCCACCGCTCGACCCTGCAGGCCGGCGGTCCAGATGATGGGTTAACGGCAACACTCCGGAGTCCGATCCATGCCATCCCGACCAGTCCACGCTGTCGCCATCGCGATGACACTGTCGCTGTTGTCCACTGCAGCGATCGCCCAACCGTCGCCTGAATCCATCGAGCTCGCGAATTCTCTCGGTAACGATTTCCCGACACCTCACACCCGGTGGGCCACACCACTCTCAGGCGGAAACGTCCGGACGTTGTTCATCGTCCACCAGAATCCCAACATCAATGGGCTACCTCTTCGCCACGTTGTTGAACTCCAACAACGATTTGACCTTGCGTGTGATGCCGTCTTGGCGATGACCGCAAAAGGGAAGACGTACGCGATCACGTACCAAGGAGGCGCTGGAGTTTACGGAGGCGAAACAGGAGCCAAACGGCTGGCCCGCCTGCTCGAAAACCCATACGACTGCTATGTCGTCACTGGTCCGGTAATGGGCCATCTTCCCGAGAAGTCCCGCAAGGCAATTTTGAAGGAAGTTGAACGCGGGGCCGGCCTCGCGTTGCTCTACAAACCCGGGAAAGAGGACTCCCCACTCCTGAAACGGTTCACCGATTTGGGCGAACCGCCCGCTGTGTTAGCGGGGTTGCAAGTGAAATGCTTTCAAATGGGCAAGGGGCGGATCGTCTCGGTCGAGCGCTACCCAACGGATGCAACGTGGGATGTGTACCGGCCGAATCTCGAACAGCGGATTTTCGGTTTCAATATCTGTCGCGACCTGTATTACGAGGCACAGGGGCGGGCAATTCTCTGGGCGGCCGACCGAGAACCGGGGATGGCGGTCAACATCAATCTCGGGTTTCGCAGCATCCCTCGCGATGAACTGGCCTCACAGACGGTCAAGGTGACCTGGGACAGCGAGACAGACAAAGCGCCCAGCCAGATCCGCTACAGGGTCCGAAGCGAGGCTCGTGGTTCACAGGAACCCGCTGTTCTCACTGACCTTGGGACCTCAAAAGGAGAAAGGCAACTGCGGTTGCCTACGCTGCCTGCGGGGTCCTATTGGATCGACGCCATTGCCAGGGACGACAAGGGAGTCACGGGCTGGGCGGTCAAGCGTTTCAACGTGACCACCGAATTGCGTATCGCGAAAGTCTCGCTCGAACGGGAGTCCGGAGAGGCCGGCGATCCAATCAGGGGCGAGGTCGATATCACCGGACCAGTCGGCGAAAACACACTGTTGCGAGTCCACGCCATCGACCGGTTCGGTCGGGTATTGGCCCGGCAGGAGTTTCCGACGCCCAAGAGCCGGGTCGAGTTTTCTCTTTCCAGCAAACCTTCGATGCCGGGTTATTTGGGCATCGAGGCGGTCATTGTGCAGGGTGGGCAAGACACTTGTTATCGGTACTGTCAGAACTCGTATTCGATAACGCAACGTAAACACGACCGGTGGAACTTTCTCGTATGGGGGCGACTCTACGCGTCGCCATTCCTGGAAGTGGCTGATGATCTGCTCGCCGCAAATGGCGTCACGTCTCGTATGGAGACCAGCGGCGTCCCGTGGTGGTACATGACCAGGGCGGGTATGAACTACACGCCGTATTGTGCCAGTGGTTTGTACCGGTTGCCCGACATGGGGCCACAGGAACCAACAGTCAATGAACACGGAACGCTGGAACGAGCTGACGGGTGCTGGAACCACGAACCGGCCGTCTCTCTTCGACTCGACAAATGGCTTGGTAGCGAACGAGATTTTCGCGGCCGCGGTGTACTGGCGTACAGCATGGGAGACGAAGTTGCCGTCATGGGCTCTTGCCTGCACCCTTCCTGCTGGAAGGTCTACCAGCAATGGCTGCAGTCCGAATACGGCAGCATCAAGGAACTGAACAACTCCTGGGGCACCGCGTTCAGCAACTTTTCCAAGATCCAGCCGATTGTCGACGAGACGTCTATCCCCTGGTACCCGAAACGATCCCAACGAATCCCCTGGCAATTGACGTGGGCGAACAACGAGCACTCTTCACGTGGGCCTACCAGCGGTTCAACCGCCTGGAAGGACACCTGGAGAAATTACCCCCGCTACATTGACCGGCGGTCGTTCCAGTACTGGAACTTCGCCAACTACTGCAAACGGTTCCGCGACACGGCACGCATGATGGACCCGCATGCGAGGTGTGGTGTGGAAGGCAGTGACATCTACCTGGATGCCGACATCGACGTGATCGTCCGCAACACTGGCTGGTGGATGCCTTACGGAGGAGAAAACGGCGGGACAACCAACGAAGTGATCCGGTCCATCGCACCCAAGGGCTACCTGTACGGCAACTTCATGGGGGGGCCGACGTTTTGGTCGTGCATTCTGCGTGGAGCCAACACCGTCGGGCGATGGCGAGTCGACAACATGTTGACGCCCGCAATGCAATTGCAGCCGGCCCTGAAAAGAATGGTTCAGTCCGGCAGAATCATCTTTGACGGCCTGGGAACACTTCTCAACGGAAACCCCGGATCCGAGATGCTCGACGAAGGCATCGTGATGCTCCACTCCATGTCGTCGGTCAAAATGGCAAAAATTGGAGACGGGCCGTCGTACGGGATCTTCCGGTGGCGAAAAGATGACGGAAGAACGCGTTCCGGCACTCCGCAACCTCAATTTCATGTTGTCAATCGCCGAAGTCACAGGGCCTGGCACCGCAACATCCGTGCCAGTGGGATGCAGTTCCGTTACACAACCGACGGTCAGATCAAGCGAGGGGAGTTTGATGCCAGCCAGGCCAAGGTGCTTGTCCTCTCGCAGTACGAAGTGATTGGTCCCGACGAAGAGAAGCTCATTCGCAACTTCGTCGCCGCCGGCGGGACGGTGATTGCCGATGTTCGGCCCGGCATTTACGGTGCACGCGGCAAACTTCGCACCGGCGGTGTGCTGGACGATCTGTTCGGCGTAAAGCATACCGGAAGCGCTCCGGTTTCAGAGAAAACTGGGAGCATCAAAGGCATTCTTGGCCGAAGCCCAGTGAACCTCAAACGACGCACATTGTTCGTCAATCCGAACCTCTCAATCACCACCGGAAAGGCACTCGGCAAAGCGGGTGACACGCCAATCTGTATCGTCAATCAAACCGGACGAGGGCGTGCAGTCCTGCTCAACTTCACGATGTGGTCATACGCGAAGCTTGCTGTACATGAAGGCAACGATGACGCGGGGGCGTTCTTCAGGACTCTGTTCGCCGAAGCTGGTGCCACTCCTCCCCTTGGGCTGGAGGATTCAACCGGCCGCCGCCACCGCAACATCGAAGCCATGCGTTGGCGAACCGGACATGGCACCCAGGTGATCGCTTTGCATGGCCCCACTCTTGGCACTTGGCCGGAACCCAACGGCGGCACTCCTGATCCTCCACCGGAACCGTTCAGCCGCGGCCTGGACACGGGCGTGCCCGTCGTCGTCAGATTTGCTGAGCCTCGTTACGTGCACGAATTGCGGACCGGCCGCCACAGCGACGGCCTGACGCGAACCTTCAAAACATCCGCAACAGCTTTCACAGCAACTCTGCTGGTGGCCAGCAGCCGTCCGCTCCACGCTCCCATCCTGTCGGTTGTTACGGACAGTGTTCGGCGAGGGGAGGCCTTGGGAATTCGCGTCGCCATACCCCGCGCACGTGGCAAACGAGTGCTCACGATCCAGGCCACTGATCCTGAGGGAAAAACAGCGCCGTGGTTCAAGACCAGCCTTATCGTACAGGACGGACGAGCCGAGTTGAAAATGCCGATTGCGTGGAACGAATCGGCGGGCAAGTGGAAACTCACGGCAACCGATTTGTTTACGACACGGACCAGCACCGCGAGTGTTCAGATCAAATGAAACGATCCGAAACAGTGTCGGCCGAAATGTGAATGGATTGCCATCAGGCGGAAAGGGAAGGGCCACGAAGATGACAGATTCCGTGGCGAAAAGGCGTCCCTTCCAGAACAGGCTACCGCGACTTGTGGGATAAGATCATCCAGGACCACAGTCGGTCCAACCCCTCTCGCCACTCCTCGTTTGGGGGCAGGTTCCCGTAGGCAATTCGGGAGTAGTCGGTGGCCAGGCGACGAATCGGGCCGGATTCCTGATCGTGCGAAGCGGACAGGCTGGCGGCAAATTCCCGCGGAGTCTGGTCAGGCAGACGGCCATATCCCACCTCGCGAGCCCAGGCCTCCAGAGCCTCAAACGTCAGGCAAACCATTTCCGACGGCGTTGCACGTAACACCGTGCCGTCGGAAAAGGGGTTCGAGTAAGAGGAGAAACCAGGGGCCTCTTCCGGGAGGTCTTCGGACGCGTCGTCCGACGGTTTCGCGCGACGCCTCAGGAAAAACCCCTTGATTGCGGACAACATCTCGAGGAACGCTTTCCACAGTGTTCGGCCATGTTTGACAAGCATGAACAACACGAAGAGGCCAAAAAGGACGTTACTGACAATCTGGGCCACTAGGACGAGAGGGGCACCGTCGAAGGCGAAGAAATCCAGAGGGTTGGCGGGCGGAGGCGGCGTAACGTTGGCCCCACCAGAACCGCCTCCTGATGCACCACCGCCACCTTGAGAGTCAGATTTCTGTGCGCCGCCTTTTCGGCGGCCGGCACGTTTGCGATTGCCTGGTTTCCTGGACCGGTTTGGCCGGTCCGCGACATTCCGGCGTTCACCTTGCTGATTTGCAGCATCGCCGGAACTGCTATCTCGAACATCGTTGCGCTGATTTCTGTTTTGTTTGTCCCGGCTTCGCTGGTCCCGGTATTTCGCAAACCGGCCATCCGGCGATCGCTGTTCTTGGGCCTGGCGATCGCGAAAACGTTTCCCCTCCGCTAATCGATCTCCCGTGAACTGGTCCTTCGGAATGGCGTCCATCTGTGGTCCACGTTTTCTCGGTGGCAATTTCTGACGCTCGCGGTTCCTCGAACTTCGTTCGGGGAGATCGCTGGGTTGGACCGGAGAGCCGGCCCCCTTTTGCCCATCGCGGTCTCGGGTCCAATCGCGAGGTGCGTCTTCTGCGGGCAAAGCGTCCAACGGATCCTTGATCGTTGACCATTCGACAACCGATCCCAGCGAATAGGTCGCATCTGGACGCGGGACCAGCAGCGACCCCACGAGAATGCCCAACAACAGCACCGTCCCGGTGATCAGCCATGACCGGGTGACATTGCCAGGCATCTGCAGGTTCCGCTGTCGAAGGTAACGACGCAGGCCCAGGAAGCTTGTTGTCAAAAGCAACCCCATCGCCGAAGCGACAAACGCAAACAGGAACGCGAAGCCCAGAGCCTGTTCGTCTTTTTCGAGCCATCGCTGACCAACGCCCATGACAGGCAGTCCGATCAGTGACACGTAAACGATCCACATCCCGGGTGAATGCGCCTTGCTGGATTGGGCCGCCCGGTTGAAGAGAATTCGCTCCCAGACCGGTACAGTTGCGTAAACAGTGGCTCTGTCACTGCCGGTGTCAGGGTGGTCTGGTTCTTCCACTCCGTCCGGGTCGACAGTGTGTAATCCCGCAGCTTCCAGCAGTCCTTCACCTGAGGCATCCTGGCTGTCATCGATCAATGTGCAATCCCATGTCAGTTTGCTGGAACACCACCAGATCAAGACCATCAATCCCCAGACAATGGCCACCGAGTTGACTCCCGACTTTGTCTCCGGGGCAAATAGCATCGTCACCAGGGCTGTGGCGATGCCCAGTGCTGTTCCGAAGGCACTGGCTGTCTGAGATCCCTGTTCGATTGAGATGCGGGTGATCAGTACCGAGGCGATGACAAACCAGACGAGGACCCAGCGAAATCCGCCCTCAAACTTGCCTGCGTAGATCATCTGCAGCAGGAACAGTGTCAGGCTGAGCACCATGCCGACAATCAGCGCAGGCGAGATTGCGGTCCCGACATAATCGGCGAGCGTGCGATGTTTTCGCGGACGTCCCTGGCTCATACCCGGCTCACCATGCGCTGACGACAGAGTTCCCCGAGCATCTCATCACTTTCCACCCTCCGGACAGCGAGATTTTGCGCCATCAACCGTCCCGCCGATTCCCGAAACCGCGTATCGTCAAAACAGACCAGCACAACCAGGACCGAGTATCCCCGCCGCTGCAACTGGCCCATCGCAATCGCGGTCTCCTCTGAGGCGGTGCACAGCACCGCGATCACCGTGGCATCTCGCGGAATGCGGCCCGTCGACTCGGCCAGCAGTTCGGCCACACTGAGACCGTCGGTCAACTCGAGGCGTGCCAAAGCCTCAAGGATTCTCGTCAACTGATCGTCTCCCTGTTGTGTGGGCACGCAGACCGGCTCCAGTCGGTCCGAGCGGTCTTGCATCCCATACTGTGTTCGTGCTCCGCGACGAGTTCGAAATTCTATGCGGAACCCTTCGACCCGGACGCGATCAGCCGCGTCTCGTCCATTGCTGACCACGCCGCACTTTTCGCCCAGTTGCAACAACGTGTTGGCCAACGAGGCCACCGTGGTGATCATCAGCTCCGAGGCGTGCAGTGTTTCCGTCTCCGGAAATCCGTCCGCGTGGAAGTCGAGTAGCAGGGTCGCCCCCGCGACCGTGGAGGCATCGAAAGTCTTGCTCTGCAACTGGCCGGATCTGGCCGAAGCCCGCCAGTGAATCCGTGAGATGGGATCACCACCCTGGTAACGTCGGACGCCGGAGATACGGGTCGGATCCTCAAAGAGTCGGTGTGTCAACTGAACCTCGCCGACTGGCCGACGCGAGGCCACATCATAATCGTCAAGACTGATCATTTTCGGGTAGACAAGAATGAAATGCGGGTCGGCTGCCAGGCGGAAGCGCCGGTGTAGACCGAACAGATCTCCGCTCTCCATCAGCAAGGGCCCCAATTGGTAATACCCTCGCATGAGAAACGTCGGTTGGTATGTCAGGACCTGTTCGCTGCGTCCCTTGAGCCACACGATTTTCAGACGTCGTCCTTCGATCTTGATCCGCGGAGGCCGCTGTCGTAACGCATGCTGCGGAAGCGAATCTTCCAGCAGAAGCCACGGCACAGGCAAAATCCCCCGGTTGCGCACGGTCAGAACCACGGCAACTCTCTCACCGACCTGCACGCGAGCCCGATTGCAGACTCGCTCGGCACTGACCTGTCCCAACCAGCCAAATGCCAATGCGCGGCTGACCAGGATCACACCCAGCAGAGAGCACATGGCATAGACCAGCAGTTCCAACTGCAACAGGTAGCCGGCCAGCAGCAGAAAGACAGCGCCCAGGACCCACCTCACGCCGCTCCTCCCTCAGACATAACCGGCACAGGTACGCGGTCCACAATCTCCTCCAAAACGTCCTGGTATGTCACTTTCCTCAAACGGCTTTCGGCCTTCAGAATCAAACGATGGCCAAGCACGGGGCGGAGCATCCGCTTGACTTCATCGGGAGTGACAAAAGATTGCCCTCGAATTCCGGCCAAGGCCTGTGCTGTACGGATCAATGCGATCGACGCACGCGGGCTGCCTCCGAGGGCAACGTCTTCATGCTCCCGTGTCGCGTGCACCAGTTGAACAATGTAATCGCGAACTTTGTCGTTGACCTCGATGGCACGGATCGCTTGCTGGCAACTCACGACATCTTCGACCGAAACGACTGGTTCGAGAACGTCCAATGGATGACCGGCTCGCAATCTGTCCAGCAACTGAGCCTCCTGCTCGGCGGTGGGATAACCCAAGCTCAACCGAACGAGGAACCGGTCCAGCTGCGCCTCTGGCAGCGGAAACGTGCCTTCGTGGTCCACCGGGTTCTGAGTGGCGATCACCAGAAAGGGCGGATCAAGGTCGTAGGTGGTCCCATCAACGGTCACCCGACGTTCGGCCATGGCCTCCAGCAACGCGGACTGTGTTCGCGGTGTGGCGCGATTGATCTCGTCGGCCAGGAGGATGTTCGAAAAAATCGGTCCACGCCGGAATTCAAACTCCGTCGTCTTTGGGTTGAAGACCGAGGCCCCGGTGATGTCGGTCGGCAAAAGGTCCGGCGTGCACTGCGCTCGATTGAAACTGCAGCCGATACTCTGAGAGAGCGAGCGAGCCAGCACAGTCTTGGCCACCCCCGGCACGTCTTCAAGAAGGATGTGTCCTTCGCAGAAAAACGACACCAGCGACAAGATGATCTCCTGACGCTTGCCAATGATGACCTTCTCAATGTTGCTGGTAAGTTTCTTGGCGACCGGGGTGATGGTTGACATTGCGACGCGCTCTCGAAAACTCGCGATTCCACAGTGGACCAGTTGCAAACCGGCCTCATTTGACAGCTGCTCAGCGGCTTATTCTGCCATGCCGGTCACCACTTTCCCACATGCGGAGATGGTAATGCCGAACGGCCGCGGGCCGGAGAAGCGAGGTCTCCAAATCGGAGGGTGATGGCACCGTAGACAAGCAACGCGAAGATCGCACGTTGCGTGACGCAATCTCGGTGACTGGCCGGGCACCCACCCAACTGATACGTTTCAGCCGACGTTTGCCACTGGATATGGCTGGTGTGTCGATTGGTTCGCCTGGGAATCCCCTCCGCAGGCAAGTCAGAGTCACCACCTGGCATGAGCCAAACACTTTGTAGACATGTGTGCCGACCTCGAATTCGCTGACTCGCCTTCTGCCCATGGTGTGACACGGCTCGTGGCCCGGCTCTGGATACCCGCTTCACTGGACACAGTGTTCGCATTCTTCTCGGAACCTTCGAACCTGGAGCAATTGACTCCGGCGTCGCTGAGGTTCGGAATCGAGCAACCTGGCCCTCTCGTAATGGCCGACGGGCTTCGGATTCGTTATCAGCTTCGCGTTCACGGGATACCGTTGAAATGGGAGTCTGAGATTCGTGAATGGGATCCGCCAAATCAGTTTGTGGACGTTCAGATCCGCGGACCGTATCGCTATTGGCATCACCGACACCGTTTCACCGAAGTCGACGGCGGCACCCTTGTCGTCGACGAAGTGGATTATGCCCCACCCGGTGGGCGACTCTTAGACCGGATTTTCATTCGACGCGATCTGAGGCGGATCTTTTCTTTCCGGATGCGACACCTCGTCGAACGTTTTGCCGTGCACGGTCCACGGGGCTGCTCGACATCGCCCGTGCCACCCCCGGGTTGAAACGGCAACATCAAGGCCTGATAATCCTTCCTCGACGGTCGTCTGTCTCGACCGGGCCGGTATCTCACGTCGGTCCTGCAATTGCTGTCTCACTCATTGGATAATGTGCCATGCTTCGGCTCGCCTTCTCACTTCTTCTGCTCATTACTGCAACTGCGACGTATGTCTCACAGGGAACAGGCAGCGCCGTCGCCAATGACAATGCCCAGGAAGAGCAGATCAACAAGGAGTTAGAGGTCCTGCTTCGGGAATGGGAAAAGGCGTTCAATGCCAAGGACGCGGCCCGACTGGCAACCCTGTATGCCGAACGCATCGACGTCATTTATGAGGACAACGTTCATCATCGAAACAGAAAGTCGCTGCAGAAGAGTTTCCAGAAACAATTCAAAGAAGAACCGAATTTGAAAACCGTCTTCTCCGACGTCGAGCGTTTGATTGTCTCGCCCACGCTTGTGATCGAAACGGGCATTTGGGCAAACACGGGTGCGGTTGACAGTTCGCGGCCGACCCGAGGCCGATATTCGGTCACGTTGCAGAAGATCCAGGGAAAGTGGCTCGTTGTCCATGATCGCTCCTGGGCCATGCCGCAAGCCGAAGGGCGGTCACACCTTCGGACACGAGACCCACTGTCAGAGAAGACTCGAGCATTCCTGAAGGCCTTCGCCGCCGACGACAGGAAGTTCCTGGACAATGTGTTTGCTGATGACGTTGAGGTCTGGATCAACGATGTCAAGGTCAGTGGGAAAAAGGCCTACCTGGCAAGGGCCCACCACATGGCCCACGACCTGTTCAAAAACATCAAGTTCGAGAAACTCCACGTTCACACGAATTACTTCAGCAGCAAGGCTCGGGCCTTTGAGGGCAAGACGTTCGGCGAAGTGCGAGAGGGGCCGACGGTTTGGACCAACGTGTGGTTTAAGTTCGACACCTCAGGCCGAACCACGGCCCGCAAAGCGAACCTCCGAACCCACGTGGACCTGAGATGGCAAGACGGGAAAATTGCCGAGATGCTTGCCTTCGGCAACCCGTCATTCATGGAGAAAGAGCAGGCGGCGTTCGAGTCCGAACAGAAGGGGGCGCGTGTCACCCGCAGCGACTTCAAAAAGTACTGTGAAGCCAATGCCGGTTCCTGGACCGGCCAAGTCTCCTCAGTCATTAGCGACACCGACGTTGGAACAAAAGGTGGCACTTCCACCTATTATTGGCAGGCCCATCTCGTACACGACGGCAACGGGATGGAACTCAAGGGGGTCGGGCCCAACACGACCGGCCGCTCGCTTTTCTACTACGATTCCACAGCCAAAAAGATCCGCGCCACGGGTGTCAGTTCAGCGGGAGTCGTCAACCAAGAAACGCTTCATCGACAGGGAGCAAACAAGTGGTTTCGTCACACGCTCCAGACCGCCCCGGACGGGACAACCAGTGAATTCCGTTCCGTTCTGACATTTTCCAACAAGGGAAAGACACTGACGATTGTCATCAGCAAAACGAACGCTGACGGCTCCGCTACCAAACAGACAAATGTCTGGCAACGGATTGGCAAATGAGCGAGCCCGCATGGAGAAACAATGCTACCGACAGGGGTGTCCAGCGGGACTCGTTGGCAGCAACTGACTGATCGCCAGTTGGGGACCGACAACCCGGGGAGTCGGAAAATATTGCATTTCGACCTGCAATTGACGATCGTGCGACCTGCCATCGGGTGGACACGACATGCCATTTCATCGCGGCACCTTTGCCAACTCGTCTCCTGCGGTCACCCGTCGTGATCTGCTGAAGATTTCAGGGGCCGCTGGTTTGGGCGCCGGGCTCGTGCATCGTTCCGTGCGCGGTGCTGCAGCGAAGCCTCGTCCCCAGCGCATCAAGTCGTGCATACTGATCTTCTATTACGGTGGCCCGTCTCACCTCGACACCTTCGACATCAAACCTGATGCACCGTCGGAGGTGAGAGGAGAATTTCAGCCGATTGCCACTTCAGTGGCCGGTTTGCAGATCGGCGAACACCTGCCTCGCACGGCCCGGATCATGCACAAAGTTGCCGTCGTCCATGGCATGCAGCACCAGATGCGCGGCCACGATTCGGCAAGTTACGAAGCCTTGACCGGGCGAGCCCCTCCGGTTGGAGACAATCAGAACTTCAAGGAACGCCCCGACACGTTTCCCAGTTACGGAGCCTGCTTGAACTATTTCCGGCGAAACCATCCGTCCCTGATCCCCCACGTCTCGTTGCCGTTCGTTATGAACAACAATTTCCAGACGCCCGGCCAAACTGCAGGGTTCCTGGGAACGGAGTTCCAGCCGTTACTGATCCAGGGGGATCCGGCGACGATGACATACCACGCCGGAGGCGCGCTGAAGGTTCTTGACCTGCCGGCGGGAGTTTCCACTGGACGACTCGAATCCCGATGGAGCCTGCTGCGTGTTTTGGACCAACAACCACGTCACGGAAACGCCCGGTCCATGTCGCTCTACCAGGAGAAAGTCTTCAATCTACTTCGGTCAGGCACCCTCCGAGAGGCGTTGAACCTGAAGCAGGAGAGCCAGGCCACCCGGGAACGGTATGGACACGGCCCGCCAGGGCAACCATTCGACGACAACTCCAAGAGTCCCCAAAAGGCCGAGTTGGCCATTGCACGGAATCTTCGAGGTTGGAACCTGCTTTTGGCTCGTCGACTCGTGGAGGCCGGCGTCCCGTTTATCAACGTCTATGACTACAAACAACAGGGAAAGAACTGGGACTCGCACTCCGACAATTTCGGTTATCTCAGAAAACATCTACTCCCCTCAGCGGACCAGGCGTTCGCCGCGCTCATCGAGGATCTTGACCAGCGGGGACTGCTGGAGACCACATTGGTGATGGCCGTTGGTGAATTCGGCCGCACACCCAAGATCAACAAGAATGCCGGCCGCGACCACTGGCCGAACTGTTACACGGCCGTGATGGCCGGTGGCGGAATCAAGGGCGGCTATGTCTGCGGTTCCAGCGATCGTCTGGGCGCCTATCCGGCCAACAGTCCTGTGAGGCCTGCTGATCTGCAGGCCACAATGCTGACCCTTTTTGGTATCGACCCAGCCGAAGAGGCCCGTGATTCACTCGGCCGACCGTTCGCCATCTGCGGTGGCAAACCGTTGGAAAGCCTGTTCAGCTAGGACCGCAACTCGACCGGCTGTTTACGACGCGGTTAGCCGTGACGGCCGGGCTCAACGGTGTCATGCCCGGGAGAACTGGATGACCATTTTCCATCGCCAGGTTCTGGCCTGTCTCACGATTGTCTGTGCCGGGACGTGGGGCGGCGTTGCGTCTGGCGCCGATGCGGTAAAAGGCATAGCCGCCGTTTGCATCCAGCGTGTGCATCCGGTGCTCATTCGCAACGACCACAACTCGTTGGCCCAGGTGGTTGTGAACGCGACCCGACCGGGACTCCAGGCCAAACAGTTCACGTTTTCCCTCCTTGGCACCGATGACCTGGCCGACATCGACTCGTTGCGGTTGTACTACTCGGGTGACAAACAACCTGTCGAACTTGACCAGATCCGCAGTGGAATCAATTTCTCCGGTGACCGGCAGGCGGTTTTGACCGCGATGACGGGAACATCATTCGGCGCGTTGTCCGGGCCGTCACGTTCGCTGACCTTCGATGGTGCTCAAGTGTTGCGGAAAGGCAGAAACGTCTTCTGGCTCTCCTGCACACTCCGGGCCGGAGCCAACATGGACCACAAGCTGGACGCACAGTGTACGGAGGTCGTGACGACCGCCGGAAAGGTCGTCCCGCGAGACGCGACACCCGGAATCCGCAAGCGGATAGGATTTTCCCTGCGCCAGCATTATGAGAATGGCGTGCACACCTCGCGGATTCCCGCCTTGGCCACGACTCCGAAGGGCACCCTGTTGTGCGTGTATGACATGAGGCGGCGAAAGCGTCGTGATCTCCAGGAACACATCGACATCGGATTGAATCGCAGTACCGACGGCGGTCAAACCTGGGAGCCCGTTCGGGTGATCATGGACATGGGGGAATACGGAGGTCTTCCACAAGAGCAGAACGGGTGCAGCGATCCGGGCATCGTTGTCGACCAAAAGACCGGAGAGATTTTTTGTGCCGGGGTTTGGATGTGGGGCAACCCGGGGAAACACCAATGGGACAAAGGGGGGTCCTCGCCCGGATTTGAGATCGGGAAAACCGCTCAATTCCTGATGGTCCGATCGCGTGACGACGGCCGCACTTGGACAAAACCCCGGAACATGACTCGAGCGCTGAAGAAGCGAGAATGGATCCTGCTGGCGCCGGCACCGCAACAAGGTCTCACCCTTCGTGATGGCACCCTGGTCATGCTTGGCGAGGGCCGTGATGAAAACGACCGGATGTTCTCGACGTTGATTGTCAGCCGGGATCACGGAGCCAGTTGGACCGTTGGTTCAGCGGCAGCGCATGGGAACGGCGAGTGTCAGGCGGTGCAGTTGGACAACGGTTCTCTCCTGCTCAACGCCCGGACGGCCCGTCCCACCAGGTTTCGTTCGGTCTGGCTGACCGACGACCTGGGCAAAACGTGGCGTCCACATCAAACGCATCGAAAGACGATGATCGAACCCAACTGCAATGGCTCACTCTGTCGTTTCGATTACACCGAGAACGGAAAACGAAAACACGTCCTGTTGTTCGCCAATCCCCATTCACAGTCCGGGCGAGATCATCATTCGATCCAGGTCAGTTTTGATGAGGGCCAAACCTGGCCCGAGAAATACCGCCTGCTGCTGGACGCAGGTCGCGGAAATGGCTACCCCAGCATGACCCGTGTAGACGCCACACACGTCGGACTCGTTTACGAAGGGAGCCAGTCACACCTGGTCTTCGAAAAGTTTTCTTTGGATGAACTCTTGAGACGCCGCAGATAATCACAGCGGCAGTTGGCTGTTCAGAGTGTCCCGGGTGAACTCCGCTCCGTCCACAACTGTTGTTTCGGGAATCTTGCGAGTGCGAGAGGAATGGTCGCGGTGAACCGAAGCCACAACGACGTGCA
>MDTE01149816.1_pt1 | contig 20572 bp, 18 predicted proteins | sample 811231 | NCBI WGS metagenome assembly MDTE01 (sample SAMN05326651, study PRJNA326480) | marine metagenome | isolation source: seawater | place: Indian Ocean: Red Sea | collected 2010
CCCTGATTAAGAACGGTACTCTTATCGACGGCACTGGTGCACCTGCGCGGCGCGGCAATATAGCGCTAAAAGACGGAAAGATCGTCGGCCTTGGGGAAGTAGACGGCCTGGCAGATCATATAATCGACGCGGGAGATTGCATCGTCGCGCCCGGCTTCATCGATCCGCACACCCATTACGACGCGCAAATTTTCTGGGACCCAGCACTAACGCCCTCCTCCTGGCATGGTGTCACAAGCGTTGTCATGGGTAATTGTGGAGTTGGACTCGCGCCATGTAAAGAATCGGCGCGCGATATTGCTATGCATGACCTCGTCAACGTGGAAGCAATTCCCTATGACGTACTGAAGCAGGGCATTTGCTGGGAGTGGGAGAGTTTTCCTGAATACATGGCTGCCGCCGAACGCCTTTCTCCTGCACTCAATCTTGCCTTTCTGGCGCCACTTACGCCGTTCCGCCACTACGTAATGGGCCCGGAATCGATGGAGCGTGCGGCAACAGTAGAGGAGACTAAACAAATCTGCGCACTGCTCGGCGAAGCAATAGATGCCGGTTCTTTTGGATTCTCCAGCACTGTACTCAATCAGCATCTCGGCTTTGGTGGGCGGCCCTTGGCCTGCCGCCTCGCCGATATGGCCGAGCTTCGCACCTATGCCAACCTGCTAAAGGAGAAAGGCAAGGGTGCCATTGAGATTGCGCTAACGCGGCAAATTTCTGTCCTTGAAGACGAGCAATATGACATCCTGGAGCTCCTCCTTCGGGAAAGCACTCGCCCGGTTACATTCATCGCGCTGTTCGATCGCGACGACATCTCGGAAGCGGTGCGCGATACCCTGCGGAAAATCGCGCCTCTTATCCCCATGGGCGCACGGCCGCAAACCTCGCCACTACCACTTACACGCAACGTAGATATGCGAAGCCCCTTCTCCTTTGCCGCCTTTCCCTCTTGGAAACGTGTGTTCGAAGACAAATCGAAGGACGCCCAGCGCGCCATTTATTCCGATACTAAATTCCGCGAGGCCTTCCGCGAGGAACTTAAGCGCCCCGTCAGTTTCGGCAATTGGGAGCGGGTAACCCTGCACGAGGCTAAATCGCAAGAGGTAAAGAAATTCGAAGGCCTAACGGTTGCCGAGATCGCCGAAGCAGAAGGCAAGGATGGCGTAGATTGCTTTCTTGACCTGACGCTCTCCGACGACCTTGATCTTGAATTCACCATGGCCACCTTCAACAACCGGCCTGAGCGCATGGCAGAGATCCTTGGCGACGACAGCGTTCTTATCGGCCTCGGCGATGGTGGCGCCCATGTCGATATGCTTTGTGATTCTGGCTATCCGACCTATCTGCTCGGCACCTGGGTACGCGAAAAAGAAGCGCTCAGCCTTGAGGAGGGTGTACGTCGCCTCACCTCAGATCCGGCGGATTTTTTCGGCATTTCCGATCGCGGTCGCCTAAGCAAGGGCCTCGCCGCCGACATCACAATTTTCGATCCTACCACCATTGGTTCAACCAACCGCGGCGAAAAGCGCAACGACCTCCCCAACGGGGCCAAACGCATGGTGATGCCGTCCAAGGGAATCGAATATTCCATCGTCAACGGTGAGATCGTATATCAAGATGGACAGCTAACCGGTGCGCGGGCGGGCAGTATTTTAAGGTCCTGACCGTCTCCTACAAAGCCGCTAGCGCGGTTTCTATAGGCGTGTCACCAGCGAGCATTTCGAAGGCAGCACCAATAGTATTGGGGCGGTCGAGGCAGGCGACTATCACGCGTGCCGTGTCTTCACGGCTGATTCGACCGCCGTCAATCACCAAGCCTAGATCGTCTCCGGTGCGTATCAAGCCGGTGCCGACATCGTCCGAGAGAAAGCCTGGTTTGACGATCGTGTAGTCCAGAGTGCTCGCCGCGAGATGAGTGTCGGCGATCGCCTTGGAGACGAGATAATGATGTAATTTCTCTGGGGCCCGTTCGAGCGCCCCCGTAGCCATCCCGCTCAACATGATAAAGCGCTTACAATTCTCTGCGACACACGCCTCCATCAGTGCGATCGCCCCCTTCTGATCGACATCGATGGTTTTCTCTGGTCCCGTTTTCGAGCCAGAACCAGCGGCAAAGAGGACGGCATCATGGCCACGCACTACATCTTCCAGAGGGCCTTCGAGGTCACCGAGGACAGGCTCAGCACCGAGCGCCAGCATGTCCGCGCTCTGAGTTTCACTGCGGATCATGGCCCGAGGCCGATGCCCGGTCTCAAGTAACAGTGGGAGAATCAGCCGACCCGTCTTTCCATTGGCACCAACAACTAAAACATCCATACCACACTCCTGCCCCTAGGGCCGCATTTCCGCCGCTACAACCTCTCCGGCCTCAACGATCAAATCGTCGTCAAGCCAGAGATTGCAGTTCGCCATCGGTAGGTCAAGATGGCATGCCGTGTCATTGTCGCCACCGAACTCCGTATCCGGGCCGAGGGAAAATAGCACATTACCGTAATGCGCACGGCCATCCATTCCAATACCAGGAAGTTCTGGATCCCACACGCATTTCTCATTTAGGCCCCAGCCGATATGCGAGACTGCATTGGCGCGCGGATCATCATAGGCTTCCATGAATTGCTTAAGTTCCGCCGCCTGCTTGCCGCCGTTGATCTCCTTTACCCATCCACCCTCGATGATAAATTCAATCGGCTCCTCGACGTAGCATTTGAGTGGAAAGACAATGTCCCTTGGCGCCATCACCACCCGGCCATCAACGCCGTTTTTGGCGGCGAGGGAGGCGAGAAAGCCGCCTGGCCAATGATCCCAGCGCCCTGGTTTGGTGGTGTAGCCATATTCGGTAAGAATGTCCTTGCCGTCGAGGCGATAAGTCACGTCACTGCCGAGGTCGTTGGTGAAACGCAGCGATTTCGCCGCTTCAAACTTTTTCTCGCCGGCCTCGACGCGATGGCGCAACTCAGCGCTCGGAAACAAGCGTTCAAGAATCTCGACTGGCTCGACAATCAATAGAACGCGCGTACCAGCTTTCTGCATTGCGACCTGTTCATGGCTGAACAACAGCAACATATGATCGACCACCATATCGGCGTCAAGACATTGCTGCATGGCTTCCGGATTATGGGTTAGAGGATTTTCGCCCAGATTAGCTATGCGGTGGCTTGCGTCCTTGGCATCGTCGGAGGCGACATTGACATCCACCACCTCTGCGCCAAGTTGGGAAAGCGCACTCAACGAAGCTGCGCGATAATCGGGCAGGAGATCTCCCTCGGTGAGTACCGCGATGGTCTGGCCCGGGCCAACCTCACAAAGCTCAAAATTAGCACGGAACAGGGCCGTTAGATCACTTTGACCAGTCATGGCGTTCTCCTTATTCGGCTGCCTGAAAATGTTGAGAATAACCGCCGTCACGCGCTTCCCCATGAGTCGCCCTGGCATGCTCGAGTGCGTCTAGGCAATCCGCGTGGCGCCGAGATCGTGCATCGTCGTCGGTCTCTAGTAGGCGGTCGAGATAATAGTTGAGCAGGTGATGAATGGCGCGTTCCAACTTCACGGTTGGGCCCGGTTCAAATCCTCGTGAGCCAACACCGTTCTGAAGTGATTCGAGCATCTCCAAATCCTCTGTTGCAACGAGCTTGATGAAATCACCATAGATTTGGTTCTTCTCATCAAATCCAGGCGCATCAAAATACTCTTCCGGCAACTGAGTATAAACCGTCACCCGTGTAGTTTTCACGTCGATGGGGTGCGCGACCCAAGGCTGAATGAGGTCATGGCGGCCAAAAATATTCATTGTCGGGCGGACCCATGTGGTGCAAGCGAAGAGTTCCTCGACCTTACCTCGCAACCAAGGCATTGTGCCAAACAACGTCACCCCCTTGGGCGCCATCGTGTAGCTCTCATAGGTCGCGTTGTAACCGTGCTTCTTGAGATTAAAACGAAAATTAGCAACCGGAAAATGTCCGCCAAAGGTTTCCTTGTGGATCACTCCGACGTGATACATGTCCATGAGATTCTCGGGCACAAATTTCCAGTTGCAAGGCACATCAACAACAAATTTATGTGAAAGGCGCGTGTTCTCTGGCTGCAGAAAAGCAGCGAACTCGCGGATATCGTCCTCGTCTAGATAATCGGCGAGGCTTTGACAGTCCGGATCAAAATTGACGAACAGATAACCACCCCACTCGTCGATGCGTACGCTCGGCAGCTTGCAGGAAGCGACATCGAAGGCCTGCAATTCCTTAGTATGTGGCGCGCCAAGCAACTTGCCTTCCAAATCATAGACCCAGGCGTGATAGGGACAGGTGAACTTGGACAGATTGCCTTCACCGGTCGCGATTTCGACACCACGATGGACGCAAACGTTACGGAACGCATTCATCTTGCCCGAATTGTCGCGGCAGATGAGCAAGGGCTCTCCAGCGATGCGGATGGCCTGGTAATCCCCTGGATTGGAGAACTCCTCGGCACGCCCAACGCAGATCCATTCCTTCATAAAGATGGTATCAATTTCGTGCTGAAATAACTCTGGAGAGGTATAAAACCACCCTGGCAAATGCTTAGATTCAAGAAGCGCTGCCCGAGTTTGCGCTACTTCGTGCAGTATGTTTTCGTCGATCTTAAAACGATTCGCCGGCATACCGATTCCCCCGAGTAAATCCCTTCGACTGAGCGTTCAGATTAAACTTAGAGACCACGTTTTGTCATCTTTAGAAAAAGCGAGCTCTTCAACTGCGCTCTCCCCAGTCCTCGTATTGGCGTTCGCTTCGCTACTCCGCAGCGGGTGCCGATGGTTACAATTTCAGAGGCTTAGAAGCGCTATCCCGGCGACAACAAGGCCAATTCCACCCCATTGCACGATGTTAACAGGCTCGCGCAGAAATATCCGGGCGAGAACTACGGCCACCACGGAGTAGGCCGAGCTAGCCACAATGGCAAACTCTCCATTAACGTATCCGAGGCCTATATAAACCCCAAGATAGCCCATAGTATCCAATACACTGAGGGCGATTAGTATCGGCCATAGTCGCGGGTAAAAACGTGGTAACTCGCGGCGAAGCATAAACCAAGAAATGAATATAATGGCGCCGACGATGCGAGTCGCAACCATGGTCTGCCAAGGACCATATATTTCGATTGCCCTGTCGGCTGCGATTAGCGTGATAGCGAATCCCAGAGCGCCACCGATCGACAGCAGGATCGAACGGCGGATCACGGCACCGTCATAATGCTCACGCCATTTATTTTCCGAAGAAACGACCAGGGCAACCAACCAGATCCCACCTAAAGTCAAAACCAAGGCAAGCCAGTGCCACCAATTCGGACTCGCGCCAAAGGCGATGGAAATAGGCATCGCCAAAGCGGGATAACTCGAGACCACCGGGGAAGAAAGCGAGACGGGACCCTTAGTCAGCGCCTCATAAAGAAAAATCGTCGCAACCGCAGCCGATACACCAGCCAACACTAACAGTCCGAGCCCAAGTAAACCGGCGGCGTCCTGGTTGTGCCACAACATGGTCTCGCCGCGCAGCCACATGAAGAGCAGGAGCGCACCCAGGCCGATGAACGACACCGCAAGAAAAGTTGCGGCTACACCAACCGACCGGCCGGTAAATCTTGCGATAAAATCTGCGAAGCCCCATGAAATGGCCGCGCCGGCGCCCCAAAAAACGGAACCGCTCTCCATCACAGGCGTTCAGATAAGAGACTGCGCCTAAAGCCGAATCGACGACCCAGCAAAACGGCGTTTAATCATCAGCCTTATTATAATCCCAGGTCGTCCAGGCCTGCGGTGTGATTGTGACAATGGTGCGGCCTTCGGCCATGATCGGGTCTGTATAGGCGTTGGCGTCCTCTTCGCTAAGCGCCGACCCAAGCACCGCATGAGTAACTTCACGGATTAAACCTTCATCCTGAGACAATTCGGCGGTGCCACGGCACATGATCGCCCAGGCGCCCGCCGCGATGCCGTTCTCAAGACGTGGATCTTCATCAATTATCAAAGAAATACGGTTGTCAGCGGCAAGGTTTTTCAAATGGATCCGACCAGCCCCCAATGTGAGACGAAACTGTTCACCGTTCCAGTGATACCAGATCGGAGTCAGATGGATCATACCATCCGAACGGTAGGTCGCCATTCGTGCAAGCGCCGTGGCACCAAGCCGGTTATCGATCTCCTGCCTACTGAGTGCATTTTCCTTGGTGGCGGTGGTCTTCGAACTCATGGCGTTTCCTCGTTAATCCAAAATCACAATTGTTCCCTTATGATAACGGGCACTCTCAGGAAGTGAAAGTAGGCAGAATTTGAAGGGCCTCGGGTATATCATTCAGGCCAAATTTTTCAGCAGAGACGTTTTCGTCCGAAGGCAGACGTGCTTATCTGCCCTTGACTTGGTTAGAGAATAAAGTCCTGTGCCCTATTCGCTAAACATCGCCATAGATGGGAGTGCAGCTTTTCCCTCGCAAGTCGTAATCCTGAAAGACGGCCTCAAATCGTCGGTGGTAATGCTATCGAACACCGCCCAAGTTTTCACGCCCGCATCACTGACTTACGGGCTATACGCAGGCGGCTAACTCACCTAATCTGAGTTCCTCGAAATTACGGAGTGTGCCATGAGCGTCTACGATCTCGCGGTTACTGATGCATTGCTGACGACCACCCGCGCCGTGCGGAAACGACTCGACCTCACGCGCCCCGTTCCAGAGGACGTCATCCGAGAATGCCTCGAGATTTCCCTGCAAGCACCGACAGGCGCCAATCAGCAAAGCTGGCGTTGGGTTGTGGTGACCGACAACGAAAAACGACGGGCACTGGCGGAAATTTACCGCAAGGGCGCTGACGAATATCTGTTTGATGGCTACCGCCAAGCCGAGGCCGATGGCGACGCACAGCAAATACGAATATTCGATTCAGCGCGTTATCTTTCCGAACATATGGCGGACGTTCCCGTTCTCATTCTTCCTTGCATTCAGGTATTGCCTAATATGCTCGAGGATCCAGATATCATGTGGCCCAGCGTTCTTGGATCAATCCTGCCCGCCATGTGGAGCTTTCAACTTGCGCTTAGGGCGCGTGGATTGGGCTCGACCTACACAACGCTTCATCTCAATTGCGCCACGGAGGCCGCAAACCTACTTGGTATCCCAGACGACATAAAACAAACTGGTCTGCTACCGGTCGCATATACACTTGGCACCGACTTCAAGCCTGCAAAGCGCCGCCCTCTAGACGACGTGTTACATTGGAATAGCTGGTAGCGGATCTCCAACACTTTCCACTTGGCGCAAGGCACTGCGGAGAGCAGTATTATACGCATGATTCCCCTCTCAGTCCTCGATCTCTCGCCTATCATAGAAGGCAGCAAGGCCGCTGATGCATTTGCCAATACTCTCGATCTCGCTCGCCATGCCGAGGCCTGGGGGTTCACACGCTATTGGCTAGCCGAACATCACAATATGACCGGAATCGCCAGTGCAGCGACCTCCGTGGTGATAAGCCATGTTGCTGGCGGCACCTCGACCATCCGTGTGGGTGCTGGTGGCATCATGCTGCCCAATCATGCGCCGCTTGTGATCGCCGAACAGTTTGGCACCCTGGAGGCACTTTATCCCGGGCGCATAGACCTCGGATTGGGCCGTGCACCGGGCACGGACCAGCGCACCGCGCAAGCGCTCCGCCGTAACCTTATGAGCGATCCGGATGGCTTCCCACGCGATGTGCTGGAGTTGCAATCCTATTTTCGTGCAGCCGAGCCTGGACAGTTCGTTCAGGCAGTGCCCGGCGCCGGGTTAGGTGTGCCGCTCTATATTCTCGGCTCCAGCCTATTCGGCGCCCAACTAGCCGCCATGCTCGGACTGCCTTACGCCTTCGCCTCGCATTTTGCCCCCGCCGCACTGACACAAGCGATCGAGATCTACCGCTCTGAATTCAAGCCATCGGATCAGTTAGCAGAGCCCCATGTGATGGCTGGCTGCAACATCTTCGCCGCTGACAGTGACGAGGAAGCAACATACCTACGCTCATCCTCACAGCAAAGTTTCCTCAATCTTCGTCGGGGCAATCCCGGGCCGCTGCCGCCCCCGATCGAAAACTTTAATGAATCCCTTGACCCTGCTGAATTGCGGGTGCTGGACTCGATCCTATCCTGCTCGACAACAGGCGCCCCTGACACAGTGCGTGCCGGGATCGCCGAGTTTGCCGCACGCACAGGGGCAGACGAGCTTATCGTTACCTCGCATATCTATGATCACAAGAAGCGCCTGCGTTCTTTTGAGATAATTGCTGAGGTTGGGATCAATTCATAGCGGCTTCATAGCACGGATATAATCAATCAATTCTTGAGCCAAGCCCGCCGCTTCCTTTTTGGGTAGCGCGTCCAAAAGACTTTCGAGATCCTTTGCAAGAATGCCAAGTGTATTATCGGGGGCATAGCCATCCCGCGCGAATTCAATGCGCTCAAAATTAGTCGCCATCCAGTTCTGCCCAGAAGAATCCTGCAACACCTCTAGCATGCGTTTTTCATCGACGCCGAGTTTCTCAGCCCAACCGAGTACGGCGCGAGTTCCAGCAGTCGAGGTCGCAGCACAAAAATTATTGAGCACCTTAGCGGTCATGCCGGCACCATATGGGCCAAGGCGGTGGAATTTGTCGCCCATTGCGTCGAACAAAGGCTGAAGCCGATTGAGTTCGTCATCCGTTCCACCCAACATGAAGCTCAACCGGGCTTCCTCCGCAGAAACGGCTGCGCCCGACATCGGCGCATCAATCAGGGTAATTTCCGCTGGAATACGCTCCCTCAACGCAAGAACATAGCGGGGCGAGAGGGTTGAACAGATGAGAAGCGTGTCTATGGCTGAGGCAGGGCGCGTCACCAACGCCTGATCGTCGAATAGCAGTTGTTCGGTCTCTGCTACATCGCGTACGACGCTCAACACAATGCGCCGGCCTGCGGAAAACTTCACCACATCTGTCATGTAAGGCGTGAGGTCGCCAAATTCCTGCGCGGGAAGAATGTCGAGCCCAGCGACATCGAAGCCTGCTCGGATTAGGCTGCGCGCCATCGGCGCTCCCATGCGCCCACACCCCGCCACGCCAATTGGGCCGGGCAGTTCTATAGCCGTCTGACTCATGCCGTCAGATTAGCCAAAAACTCCCAACAGTTCCTCTTGATATTTTACCCCGTAGCGGCGCACACTTAACATATCAGACTAGCTCAACCGCCGTGACGGCAAAGCCGTGTGCGCAGTCCAGGGGAAATGATTATGTCAAACAATGCCGAAGCCACCCTTCTAGATCGCGATTCTCAGCACGTAATTCACCCTCTGCACAACAAGCAAGCACATGCCAACGGCAAGGTATGGACCGGCGGGGAAGGGGCCTATCTAGTCGATGCAAATGGCGACCGTTTTATCGATGGCCTTTCGGGCCTGTGGAACAACACGGCAGGCAATGGTCGGCGCGAATTGATCGATGCGGGGAGCAACCAGTTGGAAGAAATGGCCTTTGCTTCGGGCTATTCTGGCAGCACCAACCTGCGCGCCATTGAACTCGGCGAAAAGCTCGCGGCTATTACCTATCCCAATATCAATCAATTCTATTTTACCTCCGGCGGCGGCGAATCGACGGACAGTAACATCAAGATGGCGCGCTATTACTGGAAGCTGAAAGGCAGGCCCGAGAAAACCAAAGTAATCTCCCGCATCCTCGGCTATCACGGCGTAACTCTTGCCGCAATGTGTGCAACCGGTATTAGCATGTATTGGCCGATGTTCGAGCCGCGCATCCCCGGTTTCACCCATATCCCGAGCCCCTATCCCTATTTCTATAAAGCGCCTGAGGACGCCGAAAGCCAGGGCATCGCGGCGGCAAACGAGCTGGAAAAAGCCATTCTTGAAGAAGGCCCTGACACGGTGGCAATGTTCATTGCCGAGCCAGTGCAGGGTGCCGGTGGTGTAATCGTTCCGCAAGACGACTATTTCCCGCGCATCCGAGAGATCTGTGACAAATACGACGTGCTGTTGGTATCCGATGAGGTGATCACGGGCTTTGGCCGCACCGGCAAGATGTTTGGTATGGAGCATTGGGGCGTTAAGCCAGACATGATGCAATTCGCCAAGGCTATCACCTCGGGTTATTTTCCGCTTGGTGGCATCGGTATCAGCGATGAGATCGCCAACACCATGAACGAAAGCGGCAAACCCTGGATGCACGCCTATACCTATAGCGCTCACCCGACCGGCTGCGCCATCGGCTGCGCCATGCTTGACCTGATCGTGAAGGAGGACTTCCCGGCTCAGGCAGCGGAGAAAGGCAAACGCCTCCTAGTTGGCTTGAAGGACGCCATCGGCCAGCATCCCAATGTCGGAGAAGTGCGCGGCCTCGGCATGATGTGCGCGGTGGAATATGTCAAAGACCGCGAAACCAAGGAGGTGTTTGACGCCGCAGAGGGCATCGGCGCCAAGATCAACGCCGAAACCCTCCAGCGAGGCTTGTTCAGCCGCGTGCGCGGCGACGCCTATTTTATAGCCCCCCCCATCGTCACAAATAACGACACTATCGACCGCATCATCGAGATTGTCGCCGAAAGCACAAAGGTAGTGTTGGGGTAAATTAGCGTTGGGCGTCTGTCAGGATTTTCCTCGCTTACTCAAGGTTTTTACGAGATAGGGCGTTTTATTCGCTGCCGGGGACATGTTAACTTCCAAGAATTCACGCGGACACAAGCCGTCCGTGACGCCTTGGCAGCCCATCTGGGCAGCAGAAGGTTATATTTTTGAAGGAGTTTGAAGGTGTTGGGATTTTCAACAAGCGGCTTAATCGATAAATTTGCTAATCGCTTGAGCGGTATGGAAACGAGCTTTACCCTGAAAATGCCCGACGGTGCTGAGCGTTTGATGGGTTCGGGCGAGCCAAAATTCGAAATTGTCCTCAACAATAACCGCGCCGTAAAAGCAATGGGCTCACTCGACGAAGGCAATATCGGCGAGGCCTATCTGCAGGGCGACTTTGACATCAATGGCAACCTCTTGGAGATGTTTTCTTTGCGAGGTTCGATGGATGATAAGCATCCGATGGTCACCGCCTGGCGCTTCATCCAACCGCTCCTGTTCGGCCAAGTGTACACTAACCGGCAAGCCATTTCATCGCATTACGATGTTGATCCAAAGATGTTCCTGAGTTTCCTTGACAAGAAGTTTCCCGCTTATACCCAGGGCGTCTACGAGAGCGACGACGAAACCCTCTCCACAGCGACTGAACGCAAATTCATCTACACTTCTGATTTGCTTGAGTTAGGCCCGCGCAAGCGGGTGCTGGAAATTGGCCCCGGTTGGGGAGCCTTCGCACGCCACGCGCTACAGAAGGGCGTCGAATTTACTGGCGTCACTAACTCACCAACCTCGCAGACCTACCTCAATGAATTTCTCGGCGAATATGCCGACCATTTCCAGATAGATTTTGTCGATATCCTGGCCTATGAACCAAAGGAGAAGTTTGACGCCATCGTCATCATGGGTGTCATCGAACACCTACCCAACTATCTCGCGGTGCTAAAAAAGTTCGAAAGCGTGCTCAAACCGGGTGGACTTTGCTTCGTCGATGCCAGCGCAGCACGCAAGAAATATGAGCTCTCGACCTTTATGGTACGTCACATCTATCCCGGCAACCATTCCTTCTTCGTGCTGCACGATTTCATGGAGAAACTCAACCGCACCCCCTTTGAGATCCTCGAAGTGCAAAACGATCGACACAGCTATTTTCTCACCTTCCGTCAATGGGCGATGAATTTAGAGGAGAGCAAAGATTTCATCTGTGAGAATTTCGGCGAAGTAGAGTACCGCAAATTCCGCCTCTATTTATGGGGTGCAGCCTATGAATTCATGGTTAAAAATTTGGATTGCTATCGTCTGATCCTTTATCTGCCAAAAAACGAGCTCGACTGGAAACGCTAGAGCTCATATCAAACCTCCAACACGGGCGCCCCCAAATAACAACAGATCGTTGTTTCCGAAATTGACTAGTTGGAAGGTGCGCATAACTTCCTCTTACACATGAAGTGCGCCGACTTGCTGTCGTATTCCTGAAGAACGCCTTCCGCTGCATCGTTAGCTCGACTTTCACCCATGCCCTTCGCCAGAAGACCTTCGTGCGAAAAGCTATTCGACCCCTCTTCATCTTGGGTGAGCAAGACCCGCCGTATTTGGAGCCCAGACTGGCCAGGGAGGATCCCAATGAGCGATGAAATCCGCGAAATACCCAAAAAAGATTAATGCTCGAGAAACGCAGAATTATTGTTTTGAAGGGCTTAAGGTGAAAGACAAACTTAGCGGCTGACGGTCGGCAAATAAGCCGTAAAAATGGCAAATAAATCCATTTTTTCAATATGTTAACATAAGAGCTGTCCATTCGAAAAAAAAAATCCGACGATCGGCCACTTGAAAAACTTGAAACCCTTCCCAATTCGGTGCTAGCACTCCCTCCTAACGAGTGCTAACAACACTTGAAATACACAAATTCTTTATCGAATGCACCAATCTGGAGGTCATTATGAAATTTCGGCCACTGCATGACAGGGTCGTCGTTCGCCGCATTACGGAGAACGAGAAAACTGCCGGCGGCATCATCATCCCCGACTCCGCGCAGGAAAAGCCACAGGAAGGCGAGGTAGTTTCCGTCGGTCCAGGCGTACGCGGCTCGGACGGCAAGGTCCATGCGCTGGACGTGAAGGCGGGTGACCGCGTTCTGTTCGGTAAATGGTCGGGCAACGAAGTCAAGATCGGTAGCGAAGAACTGCTGATCATGAAGGAGTCCGACATCATGGCGGTGCTGGAAAGCAAGGCAAAAGGCAAGAAGAAAGCCGCATAACGCGGTTGATTCTGCTGAATCAATTAAAGTAAGGAATCAGGAAAAATGGCTGCTAAAGACGTAAAATTTTCTTCCGACGCCCGCACGCGCATGCTGCACGGTGTCGACATCCTGGCCGAGGCGGTCGGGGTGACCCTCGGTCCGAAGGGCCGTAATGTGGTGCTCGATAAATCCTTCGGCGCTCCGCGGATTACCAAGGATGGAGTGACAGTCGCCAAGGAAATCGAACTCAAGGACAAGTTCGAGAATATGGGCGCTCAACTCATTCGCGAGGTCGCCAGCAAGACTAATGACGAAGCCGGTGACGGCACCACCACCGCTACCGTTCTTGCCCAGTCCATCGTACGCGAAGGCTCCAAATCGGTTGCCGCCGGCATGAACCCGATGGACCTCAAGCGTGGCATAGATCATGCCGTGCGCGCCGTCGTCGCCGATATCGAAAAGCGCTCCAAACCGGTCAAGACCAGCGAGGAAATCGGTCAGGTTGGCACCATTTCCGCCAATGGCCAGGCGCGCATCGGCGACATGATTTCCCAGGCGATGGAGAAAGTCGGCAAGGAAGGCGTCATCACGGTCGAGGAAGCCAAGGGTCTTGAGACCGAGCTCGACGTTGTCGAGGGCATGCAGTTCGATCGTGGTTATCAGTCGCCTTATTTTATTACTAATGCTGATAAGATGACCTGCGATCTTGAGGATCCACTCATTCTCCTGCATGAGAAAAAGCTTTCCAACATGCAGGCGATGATCCCGCTACTTGAGAGCGTAGTGCAGTCCAGCCGCCCACTCCTCATCATCGCAGAAGAGGTTGAGGGCGAGGCCCTCGCTACCTTGGTGGTGAACAAACTCCGCGGCGGTCTCAAGGTTTCCGCCGTCAAGGCACCCGGCTTCGGTGATCGGCGCAAAGCCATGCTCGAAGACATCGCTATTCTGACTGGCGGCCAAGTGATCAGTGAAGATCTGGGTATCAAGCTTGAAAATGTTACCATTGACATGCTCGGTACTGCCAAGCGTATCAACATCACCAAGGAAGAGAGCACCATCGTTGGCGGCGCAGGCAAAAAGGGTGACATCACCGGTCGCTGCAACCAGATCCGTGCCCAGATAGAAGAAACCTCCTCTGACTACGATCGCGAAAAGCTGCAAGAACGGCTAGCAAAGCTTGCCGGCGGCGTTGCCGTGATAAAGGTCGGCGGCGCAACCGAGATTGAGGTAAAAGAGAGTAAAGACCTTGTCGAGGACGCACTTAACTCCACCCGTGCCGCGGTTGAGGAAGGCATCGTCCCGGGCGGCGGCATGGCACTGCTCTATTCCACTAAGGCCCTCGCGAAGCTCGAAGGCGAGAATGCCGACCAGAATGTTGGCATCGAAGTGGTACGCAAAGCGCTGCGCAACCCAGCCCGTCTAATCGTCGAGAATGCCGGTGTGGATGGCTCTCTCGTGATCGGTAAACTTCTAGAGCAGAAAAGCAACACCTATGGCTTCGATGCTCAGAAGGAGGACTATTGCGACATGATCAAGGCGGGTATCATCGACCCGGCCAAGGTCGTACGCACAGCACTTCAGGACGCGGCGTCAGTTGCTGGCCTAATGATAACTACTGAGGCGATGATCGCTGAAAAACCAGAGCCTAAAGAGCCTGCCATGGCCCCCGAAATGCCGGGCGGCATGGGTGGTATGGGCATGTAAGTCCATCGCTTTCGCGATAAACAGAAGAGGTCGCCTTCGGGCGGCCTCTTTTTTTGAAAAATAAGTCTCCCTTGCCTAAGGGGAAAAGAAATTAGAAGCACGTCCTACATTTACAGTTTAATTTACGCTTTAGTTTTGACTGAACGGTTCGGCAACATCCCGAGCTACGGATATATCCTTCAGGTTTGGGCGGCGTCAGGTTTAGCGCAAAGGCGCATCGCGACAAGTTCAACCATCAAAACAATGTGCTCGCGGAGATAATTCAGATACGAACTGCTCATAGGTGTTGGTCATACCAACTCCCCAGTACCCCTTTCTCAAAGAAGAAAATGTTAGTCTTGGCAAGTGCGCAGGCTCAATTACTTTCAAACAAAACACCCGGATTTAACATACAGTCTGGATCAAGAAGATGTTTAACGCCGCGCATCAGGTCGACCTCCTCGGTACTTCGTGAATGATGCAAATATCCACGCTTGGCAATACCGATGCCGTGCTCTGCGCTTATGCTGCCATGGAGCTTAGCAACATGGCCATAGATACGCTCGGCTAGTGCCGGGCCCTTGGCGTAGAAAGCTGCCTGAGAGAGACCCGGCATCTGCATCATATTGACGTGAATATTTCCGTCCCCGAGATGACCGAAGAGAAGCGTGCGCAATTCTCCCGCCTCTTCCCCAAAGGCTTCCATTTGATCGAGAAAGGCTGGCATCGCCGCGGGCGGTACAGTGACATCAAATTTATGGGTCAACCCAGCGCGGCTAATTGCCTCGGTAACGCCGTCACGCAGGCTCCAAATACGGCGCGCCTGGGTATCACTTTCGGCCACCACCGCATCGACGGCAAGGCCTGATTCGAGCACACTCGAAAGACGCTCGAGAAATGAATCCCGTTCGCTCTCGCCTGCACCCGTCTCCTCCTCGACGATGACGCAGGCGGGATAGGACTGCTCGAAAGGTAAGCGCGCCTCAGGCTCAACTTCCTTGTAGAGGGTGATTGACTCTTGCGTAATCATTTCCAGCGAGGAGAGGCCTCGTAGCTTGTCGCGCAGGACGGTGAGAAGCTCGGGCAATCGATCACGTGTCTCTACCGCGAGGAGAGCGGTCTGCAAAGCTTGAGGCGCCGGGCGCGCCTGCAGCACCGCACGAGTGATGATGCCTAGTACACCTTCAGAGCCAACGAAAAGATGCTTGAGGTCAAGGCCGGTATTATTTTTTCTAAGCTTGTTTAAATTATTCAAAATTGTGCCATCGGCCAGGACCACTTCCAGGCCGAGCACCTGCTCTCGCATATGGCCATAACGCAGCACCTTAATACCGCCCGCATTAGTAGCGATCATACCACCGATCTGACATGATCCACGCGCCCCAAGATCGACAGGAAAGACATGGCCACACGCAGCCAAATCATCGTGCAAAGCTTGGAGCACGACACCAGCACCGACCTGAACAGTCGCCGATGCTTCATCGAACTCCTCGATCTTGTTGAGGCGCGATAGGCTTAAAACAATCTCACCGCCGCGGGGCACCGACGCGCCCACCAACCCTGTGTTACCGCCCTGAGGCACCAACTTAAGCCCAAGTTTACCACACGCACGAACACACCTCGCCACTTCCTCAGTGTTATGCGGACGCAATATGCATGGTGTTTCACCGCTGAATTTCTTCGTCCAGTCGGTGGCATAGGCCGCCACCTCGGTGCGTTCACTGAGCACGATCCCACCCATGCCCAATTCGGCACTTAACCGCTCCACAACACTTGTCATGAGTCCTCTGTTTAAATTACTAACCTTATAATCGACGGAATATGTCTAGGGTCGACTATTAGATCGATTGCTCCTCGTTACCGCGATAAACCAAGTCGCCTTCGATATCAAATTCGAGGCCATATTTCTTTGCTTCGTCGATGGTTTCCTGCGGCCACAAAATCTTCCCCGGATGTGTGCCCCCAATAATTGCAAGCATCACAGCAGTTCCGTCACCGATATTCTTGAAGCCACGACTGAGTCCGATTGGGACGGAAACCGTATCCCATTCGCCGAGGATCGCTTCATGCATAGAACCATCTTTGTTTTGCCACTGAATAGCCCATTTGCCGTTGAGAATGAAGAAAACCTCAAGAGTAGCGTGGATATGCAACGCCGATCCTTTGCCCGGCTCACATTGGACGATGCCAACGTTAAAGTCCTGATTGTCAGTGATCGGCGGAGTGAGGTCCTTGTCCTCGACCACGCCTCGCCCGATTATACTGAAGATATCTCGCTCAAAGCCAGGTATTAGAGCATCAACGAAGGCGTGCTGGCTCGACTTCAAATCCCTGAAGCGACCGATCCTCTCACTTTCCATTAATTCAGGGCTAACATCGATTCTTTCAACCATTCTCGTATTTTCCTTCCTGCGTTGAGCGTCAAACTATCAGCATGAAGCAACTGCCACAAAGATATGAAAAGATCCTTATAGCCACTTGAGATATTCTACTCTCTCTAGCAAACACTTAAACTAGAAAAAATCGATTTCGTGTTCAGGGTGATTGATAAAATTATTACTTTCTATTTGAAAATAGTCAGTTTCTATTATTTTTATAATGCCGTTTCTGTTCTTGGTTTCACATTACTACGGTTCACAAAAAACAGCCCCACGGACAATAGTGAAAGGGCTATCCATATCCAATAACTTGGCATTGTTTGAAATATTAATATCGACCAAAACACACCCGAAAGCGTCGCTATGAAATTGCCGGACGAGAAAAACACCGGACCTGCTAGGCGCACCACCTCATACAATATGATATAAAATATAGCATTAATAAACATATATAAAATAATTACCCAATCCCCAGTACTCATGCTTCCTGAAAAAAACCACAACTGGTCTGATACTAACATTATTGGAAGCATTATTATTGTTGCTACAACCAGTAATGCAAACGCGCTATCCATTGATCCAGATGAAGTTGGTTTAATAAGAGCAGCCAAAATGGCCATAATTGCAAAACTCAAAGGTACTGAGAGAGCAATTATCATCCATATCCAACTAGACCCTTCTGGGAGACTCGCTTCAGGAAGTAGTATGCACAAAACTCCGCCTACTCCCGCTGCAATTCCCAAAACCCGAACAATACTTAGTCTGTCCAATTTAATAGTAATAGCTATTACATAAGTAATAACTGGAGCAAGAGTTATAACCAAGCTTAACACGGCTGGAGGTATTTTTGGGGCAACAATAGCAAGCATTGTGTATGGAAATGCTAGTCCAAATATTCCAGAAAACGTGTAAAACTTTATGTTATTCAAAGATAGGTTTGGTAGTTTTCGGCGTAGAACGATGACCGGAAGTAATATTATCGCTGCACCGAAACTAGACCAAAAGGTATATGCAAAAAAAGGTATCCCCTCATCCATGGCCAATCGAGTAATTGGGAACGTGGCCCCAAAAAACACTTCACCGACGATCAGAAGCAATAATGCAAAATGCTGTGGGGACATAGACATCGATAAAACATTACGCTTTTTGTTTAATGGCGTTCAGGTACGTCATTACCGTCACAGATCACCAGAGAAATGCTGATCTAGAATGGTATAAATTGCCTACTTAGCGTAAAGAGAAACGCCATATTGTCTGCTGATACATCAATCTAATGGCTCCCCATCACGTGCAATTGGATCTGATACTTTTTCACCATCAAATTCTATTGTCGCAATTAGCTCGACCGAGTGATTTGAAGCCAGGCCTCGGCATCCGATTGCTGCACGCGTAGGCATCACCTTTCGACCAAATATTTCGACCAGTATATCAACGGCGCCGTTAATCACTCTGGGTTGTTCCGTAAACGATTCTCCGGAATTAACGTACCCAACGAGGTGAAGCATGCGCACTACGCGATCAAGGTCCTCTAAAGCGTATTTTATGGCACCTAAATAGCAAATCATACACTGACGGGCTGCTTCGTATCCTTGTTCTACAGAAAGATCGTCACCTAATACTCCCGTCATATAAGGCTTACCATCCTTCATTGGCGTGCAGCCCGAGAGATAAAGAACGGTACCAACGGAGTAGTGGGAGACGTATTTCGCTCCAGATGTATTGTTCTTGTAATTTTCAGCAATATTAGGAAGATCAATTCCCATAGAGGATATTTTCTTTTCAATTTCCATCGCAACTCTCCTTAATAACCAAAATTACGTTCGTCAAAAATTCTCTAAACCTGTAAAAAATTCCTCACTCATATCAAAAAATTTCTTCTAAAAGGATACTACAAACTGCACAAATCCAATATCATTTTATACTTTTAAAATACAGTTATGCGTAAGGTTATATTTTTCTAATTGTTAATTAGCATATCACATTCTGAGTATTATAGCGATTCATATGACCGTCCCGTCGATATATTTTCTATTATTGGGAATCCTATAGAGAAATTGTGGTAATTATGATAACCAATTTGGCAAACAAAATCTAGCGACCGGGTAATGAACACCGAATATATAAACAAGTTGCGCGCACAATTTCGGGGCTCAATCATCGAGGCCAACCAAGATGATTACGATGACCGGCGCAAGCTTTGGAATGCTCGAATTGATCGTCGGCCCGCGGTGATCGCCCGATGCATGAGTGCTTCTGACGTGGTGCAGGCGGTAATCTTCGGACGCAAGCATGGGCTTATGCTAGGTGTAAGCTCGGGCGGACACAGCGTTTTCGAGCAAGCCGCGTGTAATGGTGGGCTACTCATTGATTTGTCAATGATGAAGGGCATTCGAGTGTGCCCGGAGAAATATACCGCGCGGGTAGAGCCGGGGGTTCTGCTTGGTGAATTCGACCGTGAAACACAGGCATTTGGTTTGTCCACACCAACAGGAGTAACCGCATCTGTTGGCCTGTCTGGCCTTACGCTAGGCGGCGGAATTGGGCGTTTGGGGCGCAAGTATGGTCTTACTTGCGATAATTTACTCTCTGTCGACATCGTTACTGCTGAGGGCAAATTATTAACTGCTGATAAGAACCAATTTTCCGACCTCTTTTGGGCAATACGAGGCGGTGGCGGCAATTTCGGCATAATTACCTCCTTCGAATATCGCCTTCATTCTGTAGGACCCAATGTTTTAGGTGGGAATGTTGCATACCCGTTGTCGCAAGCTCGTCAGATATTAAGTTTTTACGATGAGTTCTCCCGACACGCTGCTGATGAAATTTCAGCTGACTTGATTTTGGCAACGCTACCAAACGGCGAACCGATAGTTGGTCTTTCCCTTTGTTATATTGGGTCTATTGAGGAAGGGAAGAAAGCACTTGAGCCGTTACGTCGTGCGGGTCAGCCACTATTCGATGACATCGCAGAAATCTCCTATGTCGATATACAGTCTAGTGGTGCTGATCTTTTTCCCAAGGGATTGCATTATTACTGGACATCGCAATTTATGAATAGAATCGGCAGTGATGGGATCGAAATTCTTCTTAGCCACTTTTCCAGAGTGCCATCAGCTCGCTCAGTAGTATTATTTCAATTGTTCGGTGGCGCAGTAAGTCGCTTAGCAACTGATGCCACGGCCTTTTACCATCGAAAAGCACTTCACGACTGTATAATGATTTCGATATGGGATGACGCCGAAGATTCTCACCGTCAAATCAAGTGGGCCCGTGAAATTGGAGAAGCAATGAAACCATACGTGAGCACTGGGTTTTACCTAAATAATTTTTGCGGTGAAAGTCCTAGTCAAATTCGCGAGTCCTATGGGAAAAACTGGGAACGTCTGACTCAAATTAAAAAATTGTATGATCCAGAAAACATATTCCAAGCAAATCCTAATATTTTGCCAGAGAATTAAAACAATTCTTCTGTACGAAAAAACCAATTTCTCTTAGAATTTCTAGCAGCACTAAACCTTTATCATATTGGCGAAAAATGAAGAAAAGACGAAGAATTGATACCCCTGTGGTTCAAAAAGTTACGCACCCGTAGCTCAGCTGGATAGAGCGCTGCCCTCCGAAGGCAGAGGTCACAGGTTCGAATCCTGTCGGGTGCGCCAAATAATCCACATAAGAA
>MDTE01187202.1_pt1 | contig 20566 bp, 12 predicted proteins | sample 811231 | NCBI WGS metagenome assembly MDTE01 (sample SAMN05326651, study PRJNA326480) | marine metagenome | isolation source: seawater | place: Indian Ocean: Red Sea | collected 2010
ATATAAAAGACAACGTCAAGAAGCAAAGTTAAAACTTGCGGCTGAAAAACGTGCGGCAACTGGCAAAAGATCTACACTTAAAAAAGGTTTAGTGCCTACACTATATACACCAGGTAATAACGACTCAGGTAATTTAAAAAAGATTACAACAGGAACGTTAAAAACTGGTCGTCCTTGGACATAATTTTCCGATAAATATAATTATAGGAGGGTCATATGGCTCAAGTAGCACGTATATCAGGTCCGTTATTAGCGGCTAATTTAGTAAGAACACAGGCTAATCTTGCGTTCGAAACTGACCTTCTATACATAGGACATCTAAATGATCGCATTGGTATTAAGACTTCTAGTCCTAGTGCTGAATTAAATATCAACGGTCAAATATACACTCCAAATATTTACAACGATCGATTAACAGGTGGTAACTTAGAAGTTAATACTAATGGAGTAAGATCTATTGTAGGTGATATAAATTTAAATGCACCTGGAATAATTCACGTAGAAACTTTACACACAGAAAATTTAAAGTTTAACGGTAGAACTATTTCTACTAGAGAAAACAATGATGATATAGTATTTGATCCTAACCAAAGCGGTAAAGTACATTTCTTAAAAAATACAAAAGTTACAGGTAACGTTAACGCAACAGGAAACGTAACCATTCCAGGTAACGTAACAGTAGGTGGTAACTTTGATTTAGGTAATCAAGAAACAGACACAGTTGATTTTGACTTTGTAAGATTTACACAGGATTTAGTTCCAAACAGAACAGAAGATTTATTAAATTTAGGTAGTGCTACAAAACGTTGGAATGATATTAATTCTGGTATGGCAGATATCGGTGATATAAACATTGATACTAATGTTATAACTACAAAATCTTTCAATGCTAATATGTACATTAGGCCTTCAGGTACTGGTGCTATTGTTGTTGAAGATATGCGTTTCAGTGCAAACGTTTTAAGTACTACAGGATCAAATGATTTAGAAATAAAACCAGGTGGTGAAGATATAGGTATAACTGCCACAGGTGCTTTGAAAGTTCCCGCAGGTACTGAAGCACAAAGACCTAGCACATTTAGAGATGCACGTTATAACACAACTACAAATTTCTTTGAATTATTTTCAACTGCATATACTCCTTTAAGAGGTATATGGAGTGAAGATAGAAACACTTATGTATTAGCAAACAATGATAATAGTTTTAGTTTTGTAACAAATAATGCTACAAATACTACATTAACAGACCAAGGATTAGTAACAAATAAACTTATTTCACAAAGTAACGTTACTATTGATAATGCAAATATATCAGCTTCTGCGGCAAACCAAGATATTGTGTTTACAGCTAATGGTACAGGAACAGTTAATATAGGAAACTTAAAAATTAACGGTAATACTATTACAAACACAGGATCGGGCGATTTTACTATGACTTCATTAGGTAGTGGTAATTTAGGTGTAATTAAGTTTGGCGGAACAGGTGGATTTGTTATACCATCAGGTGGTGTTGCTGATAGACCTATTGGACAGCTTGGAATGACACGTTATAATACCACACTAAAATACCTAGAAACGTGGGACGGAACTCAATGGGCTAACGTATCAGGAGCAGGTGATTCTGTTACTGAAGACTACATGAGTGAATTAGTTAATATCTATACCATAGCATTAGGTTAATATCCAAAAACGATAAATACTTGTAATATAAGACATGACCATCTGAGGGAGAGATACCCAAAGACGTTTTATATAACAAACTGTGGTTAACCGGCAATGCAATCAGGTTAGAGGGACAGGATCCCCGTATTAGGAGAAACAAGTGGCTGTAGGTCGTATATCAGGTCCGCTTTTGAAGTCCAACCTTCTGCGTAATGGCGTGGATTTGGCCTTTCAAACGGATTTACTTTATCTGGATGTTAGTAACAGTAGAATCGGTGTTAAGACTGCAACTCCTCAATACGATTTAGACGTCAACGGTACAACAAGATCAACAGATTTAATTACAACAGGAACAGCATACGTAGGCGATGTACGTATAAGTGGAAACACTATTGATTCAGTATCAGGAGATTTAAATTTATCAACTGTTGGATCAGATAAAGTTACAGCATTAAAAACATTAGAAGTTGACGATTTAAGATTTGACACAAATGTCATTTCAAGCACAGTTTCAAACGCAGATATCGATATAGTTCCTCATGGTTCTGGTAAAGTTGACATACAAAGCGATTTAGCAGTTACAGGTAATATAGATATTACAGGAAATTTAGTTGCTGACGGTGATATTACTATTTCAGGTAATGTACAAATAGGTGACGAAGCAACAGATACAATTAGTATCACAGCAGGTATTACTTCAGATTTAAAACCAGATGCAAGTGCTACATATAATTTAGGTACACCAACTAAAAAATGGAACAGCATACACGCATCTGCGGCCTACATAGATGATTTACAAATAGATACAAACGTAATACAAAACACAGTTTCAAATGCTGATTTAGAATTAAGAACAAATGGATCAGGATATATTATTGTAGACGACTTTTTATTAAAAGCAAATAGGATAGAGACCGCGACCTCGGACATGGTATTCAATCCTGGTAGTGGTGTTGTAAACGTAAATGCAACAGGATCAGTTAGAATACCATCTGGTACAACAGCTCAAAGACCAAGTGTACCAGCAGTAGGTATGATACGTTACAATACCACTACATCAAAGTTTGAAGGTTATGACGGTAACTGGATTGTTTTAACAGGTGTGTATGATTTAGATGCTGACACATATATTACAGCAGAATTAACACCAGGTGCTAACGATAACACTATAAGATTTTACTCAAATGGTAATCAAATTGCTAGTATTACAGAAACAGAATTTAATGTATCTAAATTAAACGTAGATAGTGTGCAAATTGATGGAAATACTATTAGTACAACCACTGCAAACACAGATTTAAACCTAATTCCTAACGGTACAGGTGGTGTACAAATAGACAATTTCAATATTAGTGGAAACACTATAAATAACACTAGTAGCGGTGCTATTAGTGTGTTAGATCCAGGTACTGGATACTTTAAAATTGAAGGTACAGACGCATTTATTGTTCCAGCTGGTACAGGTTCACAACGTCATACTAGTCCTGTTTTAGGAATGACACGTTGGAATACAACAGATGGAAGATTAGAAATTTACGATGGGTCAGCATGGGACACAGTTGCAGGTAGTTCTGGAGCAGTTTCTCAAACAGACGCACAAAACATCGCACTAGAATTAGTATTGAGTTTAGGATAAGCAATGGCAACGTTTTTTAAAAATAAAGTAATTAAAAATGTAGGACAAGTACCAGTAGAAATACTTGAAGTACCTAGTGGTTCTAAGGTTACTGCTATTGGATTATCTATAGCAAATTTATTAGATGGTAATACTAGAGTTAGTATTACAGTAAAAGACGATACATCAGTTACTGGATTTTATGTTAAAGATGTTATGATTGCTCCGAATGCCAGTTTACGTGCAATCAACGGTGGTGAAAAATTAGTTTTACCAGCGGCAAATATAGTTTATGTTACAGCAGATCAAAATGATGCTGTTGATGTAATCTTAAGTTATGTGGAGATTGTATAATGAGTTTTAATTATGTAGGTGCGGCACCATTAGCAGGTGACACAGGCGAACGTTATTTTTACGCATTACGTAGAGATGATGACGGACAATTATTCATTCAAAAAGTTGATATTGCATCTCCAACAGATGAAGCACAAATTAACAGACCAGGTGGTACAGACGGTAACTACACAGAGTTTCAAGCAGGTGAAGACTTCTTTGAAGGAAGAAATCCAAACCATGTACTTGTATATGACAACTTACTTTACGAACAAATGCGTTGGGACGATAAGAACATTTATTATTATGTAAATGCAGAAGGTGAAGTTGTTTTAAGAATTAACACAAAATATGAATATGACAATGGTATATCAAGTGACCATTTAATATTTGGAGCAAACGCAACAGGGTATAACGGATAATGGCACAATTTAATCTAGCACGAATAAGATATAACTGGAAAAATGTTTGGTTGCCAGGTGCAACGTATATTAAAGATGACATTGTACGTGAAGGTGGTAACGTTTATATTTGTATGGTTGGACACGTTTCCGATCAAACAAGTTTTTCTACAGATTTAAATGCAAGTCCAGGTAAGTGGTTAAAAAATACAGAAGGTTATCAATGGAAAGGTAACTGGAACGTAAACACAAGATATAGAGTCAATGACTTATTCAAATACAACGGTGTTGTATATAGAGTTTTAGAAGAACACGTTTCAGATCAATTACAAGCAAACGGTATTGCAAACGACTTAGGTAAACTTCAAGGTTATGCTAAAACACCTAATTGGAGAATTGACTGGACACCTTTAACACTTTACAAAGTAGATGATGTTGTTAAGTATGGTGGTTTCTTATACCAATGTTTAGAACAACATACTTCTTCAACAACAGTTGCAGGACTAGAACAAGATAGCACAAAGTGGGATATTGTTTCTAGATCAGATGATTGGAAATTAGACTGGTCAGTATCAACAAGATATAAGAAAGATGATATTGTACGTTACGGTGGACTTATGTACAGATGTAACACAGGACACACATCAGCCGCAACAACTATATTAGGATTAGAACAAGACATAGCCAAGTGGGATGTCATTTGGGAAGGTATTGTTTACAAAGGTGAATGGCAAAGTAATTTAGATTCATCTGGTATTAGATATAAGATAGGTGATATTGTTAAGTATGGTCCTACATTATGGAAATGTAAAACATATCACAGTTCATTAACAAGTTTCGACGAAGCAAAATTTGATATATGGATGCCTGGATTAGGTTATGAAGCTGTTTGGAATAATGCGGCAGTTTACCAACCAGGAGACATTGTAATATACGGAGGATACACTTATGTATCTATGACTAACAACACAGGAAGTCCTCCAAGTGTTACTGGTGTGTTCTATGAAGGAGAAAGTTTACAAGGCTTATATGACTGGGAGCTAATGATTACTGGTTACCAAATGAAAGGTGAGTGGGATTCAGGAGCAAGTTATAAAACAGGTGATATTGTAAGAAACAGAGGTTTCGTATATATTGCTGTACAAGATAGCACTAACCAACAACCAGATTCATTAGACCCTGAGTCAAGAGGTTATTACGATCCAGGTTCAACTAGATCTACAGAAGGTGCAATTAGTATGTACTGGCAACTTCTTATTACAGGAACATATTACAGAGGCGAGTGGTTCTCAAGTCAAGCATACGTACTTGGAGACATTGTTGTACATAAATCAACTGCTTATAAATGTATACAAGCACACGCAGGTGATGATTCAACACTTGTTACTCCAGATCAAGATAGTACAAATAGTTACTGGATAAAATTAGTACAAGGTAATCCAAACAACGTAACACAATACAGAGGTGATTTAAGAACACATACTGGATCAGCACATGATAGATTAGCTATTGGAAGTCCAGGACAAGCATTAAAAGTTGTTAGCGGAACAGGTACTTGGGAAAGATTAGGTGAAGTTGCAAAAGTTTATTATGTTGCAACCAACGGTAAAGACGATACAGGATTTGGTTTAACAATATCGGCTCCATTTGCAAGTATCAAATATGCAACACAATATATTTTACAAGACGAAGCCAACAGAGCTCCTGCTACAATTTTTGTAAGCACAGGACTTTACGAAGAAATTACACCTATCAGTGTACCGGCAGGCGTTGCTATTGTTGGAGATGAATTAAGAAGTACAACTGTTAAACCTCAAGTAGGTTACGAAACTAACGATATGTTTAGAGTTAGAAACGGTTGTGGTATTAGAAACTTAACCATGCAAGGCATGAGTGGTGTACTTGGAAGTGTAGACAACTATGGTGCACAGATTCCTAACACAGGTGCTTACGTGGCACTTGATCCAGGGGCAGGCCCGGCAGATACTAGTGTTTGGGTAACAAACAAATCAACTTATGTACAAAACTGTACTACAATAGGTACAGCTTGTATCGGAATGAAAGTTGATGGTGCGTTACACAATGGTGGTAACAAATCTATTGTTGCTAACGACTTTACACAGGTTATAAGTGATGGTATTGGTATGTGGTGTAATGCAGATGGTAAGGCAGAGCTTGTATCTGTGTTTACATATTTTGCACACATCGGTTACTATTGTACAGCAGGTGGTAAGATACGTGCTACTAACGGTAACAACTCATATGGAAAATATGGTTCATTTGCAGAAGGAGAATTTGCAAGTGAAACACCTATTACTTGTACATTAAATAACAGATACTACGATGCAGAAGCACCAGTAGTTTACAACAACGCAAACCAAATTTTTGGTTTAGGATTTACACACGCAGGTGAGGCCTACGATGATGCAACTTACACAATTACAGGTTCAGGTAGTGGTGTTAGTGTTGATAATGATTTTATTGAACAACGTAACGCAAGTATTTCTGAAATAAGATTACTTGATCCAGGTGATTCAAGTTTACCAGGTGGTAGAGGACATTTAACAGGTGTAAGAAACTCTGCACAAAACGGAACAAATTTAGATATTACTATTGCAAACTCAGATGCAGAAACAAGTGCGGCAAAATATGTAGGTAGAGCTATACTTACAGTTAATAATATATCGGCGGCAGATGCATCAAGAGTAGGTAATGCCGATGATGCACCTTACACTTATACAGATGTTGTAGGTACTTCAAACAATCCGTTTGCAAATGTTTCATTAATGAAATTTACTATTGTTGTAGACAACACTGGTAATTGTACAGTTACGGTAACTAATGGTGGAGACAGTTTTAGAGTTGGCGATCAAATTACAATCGCTGACGTAAACCTTGGTAACTTCGGTGGTGCGCCATTAACATTTGATGTTGCTTCTGTTAGTAAATCAATGCAAATCTTTATTGAAGAAGGTAAAGGTGTTGGACAATATGCAATTATAGATGAGTACTTTCCAGGAACTAAAAAAATAAATGTAATTAGAGCGTCAGATGGAAAACGTGGTTGGGATCATGTTGTTCCAGGTTGGCCAATTGAAACAAGTTTAGATGGTTCAACAACTTATAGAATTGAACCAAGAGTTATAGTTGATGATCCGGTTTACAATGCACAGGCAAATAACACAAACAATACAAACGTTTGGCAACCAGTTGCAGGTGGTGTTGGAACTACAATGGTAGCTTTCCCAGGTAGTGGAACAGATGTTGCATTATACAGTGACGCAGGAGGATCAAGTTGGTCTCCAGCAACAGTTGATTCAGGATTTGTAAGACCAACGTGTATGGTAAAATGTAAAGGTAATTTAAAATACTTTATTGCATTAGGTAACGGAAACAGAGCTAACTTGTCAACAGCAGGTACAGCCTGGGGATCAGATCCTTATCCGATTACACAACGTAACTGGGTTGACATAGCAGAAGGACCTTTTAGTGATACAACACACACGGTAATTGCAATAGCAGATGACTCAGATGAACTTGCAGTAAGTACATCAAACGGAACTACTTGGACTTATGTAACTTCAGGTATGGGAACAGGATTAAAACATATTAGATACGGTAACGGTAAGTGGATTGCTGTTAAGGCAGACGGATCAACTTATGAAAGTATCGACAATGGACAAAACTGGCAAACAACAACCAGAGTATGTCCTACAACTTATAATGTAACAGACTTTGCATATGGTAACGGAATATTTGTTGCGGCAGTACAACCAAATGGAACAGCAACATTTCCGTTTAACCCAGCTAGTCCATCAACAATGATTAGTGATGGAACTTCGGCAACTACAGCAACGTTTGGTTTACCAAGTACATTCTTTGTTAGCTTTACAAATTATTCAGAAGGAGCCAACAATGCAAGTTGGAGAGCAGTTACAAGTTCTGGTATCATAAACGAACTAGCATGGGGCTTAGACTACAGCGATGGATTGTTTATGGCAGTAGACACCCAAGGTAATATTAGAAGTTCAGATGGAGGTGATGTTTGGGTAACACACCCACAGATTACTCCACCAGTGGGAACATTCAGAGCTAAAGTAAATCCAATGACAGGTGGAGACGGACCAAGATTCTTAGTAATTGATACAGGTTCAACTGCAACTGTAAATTCTATCAAGTATGGTAGACGAGCTCAAATGAGAGTAACTACTGAGACAGGAAGAATTACAAGATTTGTTATGCACGAAACAGGAAGTGGATATAATTCAAGTAGTCCACCAAACGTAGAAATTGTTTGTACACAAAAAACTTTAGAAGCTACAAAACAAGTTAGACTTAGAAATAGAGTATTAGGACAACCTGCATTTAAAAACAGAGGTGCGTTGTATACTAAATTTAATGCTGTAACAATTACAGGTAATGGATACATTGACAAGTATCAAACTGGAGGAAAAATAATTGTTGACAACTTAACATTATTACCAAGTCCAGGTGATAACTTAAGATTCCCAAGTATCACAGATATCATTTATAAAATTGGAACAGCAACAACTATATCAGGTAGTGCTCCAAATATTAGAGCAGAAATTAGTATTGCTCCAACAATGGGTATTCAAGAATCTCCAGAACATAACGAAGCAATTACTATTAGACAGAATTACAGTCAGGTTAGATTAACAGGACATGACTTCCTAGACATAGGAACAGGTAATACAATAACAACTAACTATCCACAACTTTACACAGAAGGATATGGATCAGTTAATCCACCAGAACAACCTTGGGAAACACAAGAGTATAATGGTGGTAGAGTGTTCTATGCAAGTACAGACCAAGATGGTAACTTTAGGGTTGGTGAACTATTTAAAGTTGAACAGTCAACAGGTATTGTTACAATCAATGCTTCACAGTTTGATTTATCAGGATTAGATGAATTAAGATTGGGTGCATTTATACTTGGTGGTACAAACGCAGTTATTAAAGAGTTTTCAAAAGAACAGACATTTGTTGCTAATAGTAACAGTATTGTTCCAACACAGAGAGCTATTGCGGCATACATTCAATCAAGAATAAGCGGTGGTGGAGCAAACGTTTCTGCAAACGCATTAACGGCTGGAACTTGTAAGTTTAGCCAAATTAACCACTTATCAAACACTGGTGATTTACCTATTAATATTCCAGTAGCTGTAAGTAGTTCACATATTCCAGGCGGAACTATGGTTGCAACTGCATTTAACAACATGAACGCGGATAACGCCATGTTGATGGAATTTGCAGATGACTTTGAAGGAGATGGAGTATACTACAACAGTGGCGGAAACGGTTATGGGGGAACGCAATAATGATAAATAACATTAATAAGGATTTAAAACACAATGGCTGAGTTTAAACTAGGTAGAATTAGGTTTGTATGGAAAGGTGCATGGGCGGCATCTACCACATATTACAAAGACGATATCGTAAGACACGGCGGTAGAACTTACTACTGTGCCGTTGGTCATACATCTACTACATTATTCACAACAGATGAAGCAACAAAATGGAATTTATTTTCAGATGGTCAGTCATGGCAAGGTGACTGGGTAGCAGGAACTTATTACAAACAGAACGATATTGTTAAGTATGGTGGTTACATATATGTTGCTAACACGGCTCACACAGCAGAAGCTGACGGTGGCTCAACAGGAAAATTAGAAACTGATCAAGCTAAATGGGATTTATTCGCAGAAGGTTTTGATTGGAAAAACGTTTGGACAGTTGCAACAACTTACAAAGTAAATGATTTAGTTAAGTATGGTGGAACAGTTTACCTTTGTACAACTGCACATACTTCAAGCGGAACTTTTGCCGCAGACGCAGATGGATTAGAAGCAGATCAATCTAAATGGGATGTCTTTTCAAAAGGTATTGACTGGAAAACAGATTGGACAGCGGCAACAAAATACAGAGTTAACGACACAGTACGTTACGGTGGACAACTTTACATTTGTAACGAAGGTCACTTATCAGCGGCAACGGCCGCAGAAGGTCTTGAAGCTGACCAATACAAATGGGATTATGCACACAAAGGTATTGAATATAAATCAGTACACGCAACAGCAACAAGATATAAAGTTAATGACGTTGTTAAGTATGGTGGCGGTCTATGGATTGCAACAAGACATCACACTTCCGGCGGAACAGATTTAGCAAGTGACAATGCAGTAAGCGGAGTCGTTGCAACTGTTGATTCAATCAGTGCCGCAGATGCAACAAGAACAGCAGGAACTTATAAAGACGTACAAGGTTCAAGTGGTGGATCAGGTACAGGACAAAGATTTAATATTACAATTGATGGCAGTGGAGCGGCAACCGTTACAGTAACGTTTGGTGGTTCAGGACACTCTGTATCAGATGTAATTACAGTAACAAACGGATTCATTGGAGGCACAGGTGCTTCTTTAACTTTCAATGTTGCAACAATAACACAAACAACTAACTGGTCACAATTTGTTCCAGGATTAGAGTTTGAAGACTCTTGGTCAAGTGCAACAACTTACCAAGCAGGTGACTTTGTAACATATGGTGGTTATTCTTATATTGCAAAAACAAATCACAGTAACGTTGTTCCATATGGTAACGCGGCAACTTGGGATTTATTTACAACAGGATTTAGTTTAAAAGGTGACTATGCAACTGCAACAGCGGCAGTTAACGGTGCAACTTCAAACACAACTGCATTAGTAGTTGATGGCAATGTCGGAACTATTGTTCAAGGCATGGTTGTAACTGGAACAGGTATTTCAGGAACAGTCACAGTAACAACAGTTACAGATCAAAATAATTTAGTATTAAGTTCAGCACAAAGTTTAAGTAATGATGTTGATTTATCTTTCAACACAGCATACAAAACAGGTGACGTTGTTAGAGTTGGAGGTTACACTTATCTTGCTATTGCAGATACAACAGGTAACAGACCACCTAATACAACTTACTGGGAAAAACTTAACGAAGGTATTAACTGGAGAGATACTTGGACTAACGCAACTTACTATGACGTAGGTGATGCTGTTAGAGGTATTAACAATGTTAACTCTTATATTTGTGTAACTGCACACACATCAGATCAAGTTTCTGCACAGAACAGACCAGATCAAGATGTTGATGGTAGTGAATGGAAATTAATTTCAGGTGGTGCTGAGTCAGGCAACTTAACAACTGCTGGTGACTTATTGTACTACGGTGGATCAGGTCCAACTAGATTACCAATTGGTATTGCAGGACAGGTATTAAAAGTTAATGATGCCGGAAATGCTCCAGAATGGTCATATTTTGGACAAGTAGATCAAGTTTATTATGTAAGTCCAGCAGGTAAAGACGAAGCGGCACCAGGGTATGGTGTTACTATTGACAAACCTTGGAAAACATTAAGACATAGTTTACGTGAAATTAGACGTGGACCAAGAAATCCAAAAGTTGCAGATATTTTAACACGTAACAAACACTTTATTCAACGTGAAGCTGGTCAAGAATATCCAGCTTACCAAATTGCAAACGCAGGTGGTAGCGGTATTTGGAATGGTTATACACACGACGTTGCAAAATGTAGAAGAGATATTGGCTACATCACAGACGCAGTCATTCATGATTTAACACATGGTGGTAATGAGCGTTCAAGAGAGATGGCAGAAACTTTCTTTAAAGCAAATGGTGGAAGTTATATTCAAGGACAAACTGCACAAACAGTTGAAGTTATTAATTACGCAAATACAATGATGCAGAATATTGTACAGAATTTAACTGTTACAACTAACTATCAAGCATTAAACGGTGTTGCCGTAAACCAAAGAGTATTACAATATAGTCCAGCAGGTGTTACACCTGAAACAGGAATTACAACAATAGTTGCTAATTTACTAGGAATTATAACTGAAGTTATTACAGCTGGAAACTTAACAGGACTAGATCCAAAAGTAAAACCGAACACAACATTATTTGTTAAAACAGGAGTATACACAGAAGTACTTCCGTTAATTGTACCGGCAGATACAGCCGTTGTTGGTGACGAACTACGTTCAACTGACATTGGTGTATATGCAACAGGTAAAACTTTGGCCAATGACGCTACACTTACAATGGCGGCTATTACAAGAATTAAAGCTGTAATGAGTGACTTAATTTTAGGTAACGCAATTACAAAAACACCAGCAGGTGCAATGGTTAAAGTTGATACTTTTGCGGCCGCTGATGCAAGTAGAACAGCAGGTACATACAATGGCGTTGCTGGAGCAAGTGCAGGATCAGGTACAGTAGGAACATTTAACGTAACTGTTGATGCTTCAACTGGTAATGTTTCAAATGTAGAAATAGTAACAGGCGGATCAGGACACCAAGTGAATGACACAATAACTATTCAAGATAGTGCATTAGGTGGCGGTGGTGCGGCTAACTTTACATTTGATGTTGCTGAAATTGCCGCAGGTAATACACAAACACAAAACACAGCTTTACCACATGGTGATGCAAGTGCAGTTACAACAATAAGCGGATTGCTTGATGATATCAATGAAAAAATTAATCATGGTGTAAACGGTGTAGGTACTGCTCCAACAGTTACAGGACAAACTACAACTAACGGCAAAGAAGGTGACGTTTATGCTAGAGGAAGATTGTATGCTAACTTAGACTTTATTATTGAAGAAGGTCAAGAATACATTAAAGCAAACAATACAAAAATGTACATGGAAAAAGAAGCAGTTTATGGTTCTACACATGATGCAAAATGTAAAGATGATTTAAAACGTTACATTGAAGCAATAATGGATGACGTAAGAGATTACGGAAACTATAATTCAGTGTTAGCGGCAAGATACCTAGTAAATGCTATTGGCGGATCAACATTAGAAGATATGTTCTACATGGAAAACGGTACTGGTTTAAGAAACTGTACTGTTAGAGGATTATCAGGAACATTAGGTTCTGCAAACTCATATGGATCTAAACGTCCAACAGCAGGTGCTTTTGTTTCACTTAACCCAAGTTGGGGACCAGCAGATACAAGAGCTTGGATTACTACAAGATCTCCATACGTACAAAACGTTACAACTTTTGGAACTAAATGTGTTGGTATGAAGGTTGACGGTGATATACACGCAGGTGGTAACGATTCGATCGTTGCTAACGACTTTACACAAATTTTAGATCAAGGTATTGGTGCTTGGGTAACTAACTTAGGTAGAGCAGAGCTTGTTTCCGTGTTCTCATACTACGGACACATTGGATACCTTGCAGAGAACGGTGGAAAAATTAGAGCAACAAACGGTAACTCATCATATGGTGACTTTGGTACAGTTGCAGAAGGTGTTGACTTAACTGAAAGTCCAATTGAAGCATTTGTTGACAACAGATCATTTGATGCACTTGTAGGTGCAACTATAACAGATAACAATAATATTATTGCATTAGAATATCAAAATGCGGGAAGAGACTATAACGTATCATCTACAGTAATTAGTTTAAGTGGTGACGGTTATGGTGTTACAGGATTAACTCCTGTTACTGTAACAGGTGGTTTGATGGAAGTTAGAATGACAGGTGATGCATCAACATTTGGTGGTGCTGATTACAAATTTGCAACTAACACTCCACAGGCAGGTACAGCAACACAGATTACTTTATCCAACACTGATACGGCCTTAAGTGCGGCGTATGTTGGAATGGCAGTATTCTTAACAGGTGGTAAAGGTGCTGGACAGTATGGTTACATAAACACATACAACGCAGGTACAAAAGTTGCTACAATTAAAAAATATTCAGACAACAGTGATGGTTGGGATCAAATTGTAAGTGGTAGAGCAATTGAAGCCGCTTTAGACAACACAACAGTTTATAGTGTTGAGCCTAGAGTTAACGTAACTGCTCCAGGTAACGATGGATCAACAGCAGTAGCAACTGCATTATGTAGAGCCAAAGTTGCAGATGGAAAAATTAGTGAAGTTAGAATTATCCATCCAGGTGCTTCTTACACAACGCCTCCAACAGTAACATTTACTGATCCTAACAATACAGCAGATGCTCCATTAGAAACATTTATTGGAGATGGTGTATTAGCTCAACCTACATTTACTTCAAGAGGTACAGGATTTACAACTTTAAGTGCAACAATTCAAGACACAGGTTCAGAACAAAATATTACAGGTGTTAGCTTTACTGCTAATCCTTATGCAGAAACATTGTTAACTGCAAACAAAGAATATATTGCAGATGAAACAGTTGCTTGGATTGATAATAAAATTGCTACAGAGCCAAACTCAACTACTTGGGGTGGATTTATTTACGATTCAGCAAAATGTGAAAGAGATACTAAACTAATCATTGACGCTATGTTACATGATGTTAAGTTTGGTGGAACTAGAGAAACATTAAAAGCGGCTAAGGCATATTGGATTGGAACACAATCACAAGTTAGTGGACAACAAACACAAACAGTATTATCATTGTTACAAACTAAAGTAATTATTAATGATTACGTAATGGATAATACTTCTTACAGTTCATTACAAAGTACAACTACACAAACTACAAACAGTAACAATGGTGAAGCGGCGGCACAAACTAAAATTGCATTATTATTTGATTTAATTACGCAAGTAATTAACAATGGATTAGGTGCGGCAGATAGTTTTGATATGGGACCTGGTATTGTAAACATTACAGTTACAGGACACAACCTATTAGAAAGAACAAAAGTTTCAATTACTGAAGTTGGTGGTACAACACAAATCAACGCAAATGATTATTATGTTAAAGTTGTTGATGCAAATACTTTACAACTTTACATTGACAAAGATTTATTACGTCCAGCAGTATTAACTAACGGTACAGCTTATAGTTCCGGTGGTAAAATTAAATACGGTGCTGGTTACAGAGATGCAAAACAATCTGGAAAATATGTACAGGTTGAAGGTATGTTAAGCATACCACAGGCAGGTGCAAACGTTGTATTTGCTGACAGACCAAATACATATTTCAAACTTGTTAGTGTAACAAACTTAACTGGTTCAGGACCATATGCGGCACTATTACAAGTTTCACCAGATCAAGCAATTGACAATGCACCAGCACATGGTGTAAAAGTTGAAATGAGAATTAGATATTCACAGGTACGTTTAACAGGACATGACTTCCTAGATATTGGTACAGGTGGATTTACTACAACAAATTATCCTGGAACACCAACTATACCAGCTGATCCAAATGATGAAGCTGTTACAGGCGGTGGCGGAAGAGTATTCTTTACGTCAACTGACCAAGATGGTAACTTTAGAGTTGGTGGATTGTTCAACGTTGAACAGGCAACTGGTATTGCTACCCTAAATGCAGACGCATTTAGTATTTCAGGATTACAAGAACTACAACTTGGTAGTGTTGCACTTGGTGGTACGGGTGCTACAATTAATGAGTTTAGTACAGATGGAACATTTACAGCTAATAGTGATTCTATTGTACCTACACAAAAAGCAATTAAGACGTATATTACGTCCCAAATTGGTGGAGGTGCTTCAGAATTGAACGTAAATACTGTTACAGCTGGAGTAGTACATATTAGCGGAAACACGATTACTACAACTACGTCGGTTCCGATAAATATAACTGCAACAATGAACTTTACTGGTGGAATTAGTGGATCACCAGTAGCGATGCAACAATTTATATTGAGTTAAAAGGAGAAACAATATGGCCACAGGAAGACTAGGACACGCAGATTTGACAGCGGCTACGAATACTTCTCTGTACACTTGCCCAACTAACACCTTCGGGATTGTTACTTGTTCCATATGTAACAGAGGAAACGCGGCTGTGTCTATACGAATTGCTGTCGCAAGTGCGGGAACACCCGTAAACAGTGAATACATTGAGTATGATGTAGAACTGTTACCCAAAGGGGTTTTAGAAAGATCAGGTATTGCAATGGCGGCAGGGCAAATACTTGTAGTGTACTCAAGTGCCGTTAACGTAAGTGCTGTAGCGATGGGCATTGAAACATCAACAGCATAGATAAATACATAAAAGGAAGATAAAATGGGAAGATATATATCAACAACTGGAACTGCAAGTAGTGTTATCCGTAACGTATCAACTACTTTCACTGCCACGGTTAATGATCGTATTCTTGCTAACTCATCAGGCGGAGCATTTACAATTACTTTGCCGTTAAACGGTTCTTTACTGGTTAATGATGTAGTTCAAATCGTAGACGTAACGGGTTCGTTCAATACAAACAACGTAACTCTTGCTAGAAACGGTAGTAAGATTCAGAATTTAAGTGAGGATTTGGTGCTAGACATTAACAATATTGCGGTTACAATGATTTATACTGGTTCAACCTACGGTTGGGTTATATCAGGAACGTAAGAGAGGAAACTAACTATGGCACGACTCAGAGTTTTAATGGGAGACCAAGTAGAAGGTGCATCAGTACCTACGAAATACTTCTATGTTTATAATAACAATAGAGGTATTAATAATGGTGGGTGTTGTTGTCTTTGGACTGTACCAGCTAACATTAAAAACGTAACTTTTGAGTTATGGGGAGCTGGGGCGGCTGGTGCCGGTGCTTGTTGCTGTATGTGGAGTTCACAAAACGCAGGCGGTGGATCTTATTCAATAAGATCAGTGAACACAGTAGCAGGATGTCAATATACAATTTGTGCGGCAGGTAACGGAAACTGTTGCGAAAGAGATTGTTTGGGATATGATGGATCAACTTCATACGTAAGTGGTTCAGGTATCGCAACAACGTGTGCTAGAGGAGGATGTACAGGAAGAACTAACTGTCATGCTCACTATGCCTACAACTGTTGCTTTGGTTGTTCTTGTATTGCAGGAGGAACACAAGGTGACTTTAGATTAGGACACTCTAGAAACGCACCACTACATACACATTATTGTCACAACCAAATGTGGGATTATGTAAGTGGACCACCAAAAGGTGGAATGACTAGACACGGTAAGGATTACTGCGGTAAGCCAATGACGTGTTCGGGTTGTGGATGGGGATGTGCTCAACCATATCCAGGAGACGGAGGCTTTAACGGAACATCATGCGGTGGTGGTTGCTGTTGGGGTCACTGGGGTTCTGGAGGAATGGTAAAAGTATCATACAGTTAAACATATGACTAAATACAAAGGAAGAAGATAAAATGGCTACAGAAATTACAAAAACATTTACATATGATATCCCCGACGAGTATTTGGCTCAAACAAACTCGAACGGAGATACCGCTACAGCTACATATACAGGACCAGATAAATTATATGTGTTCGTAGATGAAGCTACAAACAAAAATACAGAAGCTCAGCAACCACCTGATGAAGATTTTCATTACAATCCAAGTACAGACACAGCACCGGAAGGTGAAAGAGTTGTTACTTTAGATTGTTCAGGTGCAGATACTTTATTGTGTGCGATATTTTTACCACACACAGTAACTTTAGAGCAATCACAAGTAACGGTTGCGTTACCAGAAGGTTATGGAAACTATCAGAATCCGTGGCCACCATATCCAGATCACGCATATGAGAGAACACTTTCTACTCATGATTTAGCATCAGGTGATTGGACATTAACTTGGAAACAACCTTGGCAGACTTGGGAAACAATGATTCAATTAAGAAACGATCGTCTAGATGCAACTGATTCAAAAGTTGCTAGTGATTCACCAGATGCAATTAAGCAACCGTGGATCGAATTTAGACAAAAATTAAGAGACCTTCCTGTAACATGGAAAAGAGGTGAATCAGACGAATATCCAGCACACATGGTTAAGTTTCCAGAAGAACCAGTTGTTGGCGGATTTGCTGAACCACCAGCTGAAGATGGCGTAGGAATAGGGTAATAGGAGAGTAAACTAATGTCTGCATTAAGATCTTTACTTCAACTAGGGGGCAACGAAACGGCGATGTCGTTACGTACAATTTATGTTTATCATACAAACATGGATACAACACGTAACAGTAACGCAGGTTGCTGTTGTTTATGGACAGCCTCAACTGATGTGAAGTGGGCGGCTTTTGAGACATGGGGAGCAGGCGGAGACGGCGGCGGTGGCTGTTGTTGTATGGCAGGATTCCCAGGTGGATCAGGTTCCTATGGAAGAAAGATTGCAGAAATTACACCAGGTGCGGCGTTTACGTTATGTGCGGGAGCAAGAGGTTGCTGTCGTCCAGTAATGGGTTGTCCAGGTTGTGGTAGTTATGCTTGTTCGGCAACTGGATGTTGTGACGGAAGTTACTTCTGTTTATGTTCATCAGGTGGCGGATATGGTTGTGCTGTTTGCGGATTTGGAACTGCATGGGGTGGACATTGTGGATGTCCTAACTACGTATGTGGTTGTGTAAAAGGAGCAGATTTTAGTATTTGTGGATTCAACGGTGGTGGAGCAGGAACATCAATGTGTTCTAGTTCATCATGGGAGAACATGACATCAGCACCATATGGCGGACAAAGTGCTAGAATGTCAAGAGATAATTGTTATAAAACACACGGTCGAGATAGTGATGGACCAGCTGACTTCCCAGGTGGAGGTGGTGGTACACTACATACTCACAACGGTACTTGTTACTGTGGTGGACCGGGAGCAGGCGGATTAGTAGTTGTTTACTATCAATCCGATATAGGATAAGGAGGAGTATAGATGGCAAGTTTAAGATCTTTTGTACCAGGTTACGACACAGGTGTTAAGGCTCCTCAAGCATTTACAGTAAGTTATGCTTGGAACCGAGATCACAATGAAGCGTGGCCGGCACAAGCTAGAGGAGTTCCACCAGCATCAAGATTTTGTTGTAATAACAACGGTGGTAAATGTTGTCAATGGACTGTTCCATCAGGAACATCTTTTGCAGTATTTGAAATGTGGGGCGGCGGAGCATCTGGAACAGGTGGCTGTTGCTGTATGCAAGGATATCCAGCTGACTCAGGTGGGTATGCTATTAAATCAACAAACGTAACAGCAGGTGATCAATTCACAATTTGTGCAGGTAGATCAGGTTGTTGTTTATACGCAGGTAATAACTACGCAGGACATAACAGTTTTGTATTTGGAACACCAACAGGTGCTTCATGTTTCTGTGCTGTAGCTTGTGGTGGATATTGTTCTAACTGTACTCACTGTCATGGTTACTTTGGTTGTTATGGTTGCTGTATGAACTGTTATAACTGTCAAATTCAACCTAATAACGTTGACTTTGGTATAGCAAGTTACACAGGATCTTCACAAAGATCACAGCATTGTGGAGACAGAGGATTACAATTTACACCGGTTGCGCCAATGGCACAATCAGGACCAAGAATAGGACCAAACGGTTGTTGTACACGTGGAGGTGATCAATTTGGATCATGGCCAGGTGGAGGTGGAGTACACGGATCTGCATACGGTGGCGGATGTTGTTGTGGATCACCAGGCGCCGAAGGTGCTGTATATGTGGTATACTACTAGGATATAATTATGGGACACGGATTAGACGCACAAAACAGAAAAAACGAAGTTGAAGTTCAGTTTTCATATGATATGCCAGACGCATATTTGTATCAAACTACAACTGAAGGTAAAGTAGGAACTTGGACTTATAAAGGCCCTAAAGAGATGTGGGTGTTTATGAGAAAAGCAGACAACAAACGTTCAGGTGAAATAAGATATTCATATGAAATTGAAGATGACTTTGTACCAGCGGCACACGAGTACATGGTAAAAGTTAATTGTGAAGAAAATCCTTTATTATGCGAACTAATGGAAGTACATCAAGATACTTTAATGTTAGAAGGCAGAGAACACGTAACAGAAATATTACCACAAAAAGATATTCATGGTAATTATTTTAAACATATTGAGCCTAAGGTTCCTACACCAGATCATACATATGACAGAGATGCTATAACTTATGATCCAGTAGCTAAACAATGGAACACACCATATCCATTCTTAAAGCCACACGTAGGTTGGGACGAAATTAAACGTACAAGATGGTCACAACTTTCTTGGTCAGACTCACACGTATCAGATGATATGCCAGAGTCATTAGCTAATGAGTGGAAACAATTTAGACAAGAATTAAGAGATTTACCAGAAACTTATGGTGCTTGTTGGACACCTACTATTACAGCAGGTGGAACAGGTTACTCAGTAGGCGATCACTTATTAGTTGACGCTAGTGTATTAGGTTATAGTGCAGATCAAATCGGAACATTAGATGATTTATCAGCACCAATGGGACAAAGACCAGGGTTTGATTTTGAAGCAGATCCAAATGATGGCGAGCAATGGAAACCAGATTCAACTGTTGATTCAGGAAACGGTTCATTAGACGTAAACATTATTGTAACAAGCATTGGACAAGACGGTGCTATTACAGGTGTAAGAACACGTAACGCCTTTAATGCTCGACACATGAAAGAAGCAAAAGTTATTAACGATGTAGCATATACTATTGTTAAAACAGGTGACAGTTCTACTACAGGAACAGGTGCTAAATTTAAATTAGAAAAGAAAGTACGTATTGATCCTTGGAAAGTTAGAAT
>MDTE01169164.1_pt1 | contig 20564 bp, 17 predicted proteins | sample 811231 | NCBI WGS metagenome assembly MDTE01 (sample SAMN05326651, study PRJNA326480) | marine metagenome | isolation source: seawater | place: Indian Ocean: Red Sea | collected 2010
ATAGTTGCTATAATTACTTTTTTGCCGAAGTGGTGGAATTGGTAGACACGCTAGCTTGAGGGGCTAGTGAGTGAAAACTCGTGCGGGTTCAAGTCCCGCTTTCGGCACCAATTTTTAGTCAATCAATGGAATTTCGTCTGAGTCCTCTTTTTCAGTTTCTAAAGAATCATCTTTACTTTCTTGTTGAACCTGAACCTCATTTTTAATATCATCAAATTCTGATTTACCTTCGTTTGTTTTGAGCAAATATGCCAATGTCAATGACAAAATTAACCATACTGCAACTAAAGAATATGTCAATTTACCAAGAAAACCTGACGGACCTAATGCACCAAACATAGAATTAGATGACCCTCCTCCAAATGCAGAACCTAAATCAGAACCTTTTCCCTGTTGCAATAAAACCAGTACAATTATAGCTACTGCTAAAATTACACATATAACTGTTATAAAAGTAATCATTATTTATTAATTCCATTAAAAATATTAACTATTTTTGCAAAAGTGGAGCCATCTAATGAGGCTCCGCCAACTAATGCGCCATCTACAAATTCTTCTCCAAAAAAGCTTTCGGCATTTTTATCTGTAACACTTCCACCATATAAAACTTTTGGTACAAGGTTATTTGCAGAGTTGGATTGTACAACATCTTTTATATATTTATGAATTTCATTTATATCTTTTGGCTTCGGTGTAAGCCCACTTCCAATTGCCCAAATGGGTTCATATGCAATAGTAAATGATTGATCTAAGTCAATTCCTTTAACTATATTAAGTTGCTCTTTAAGTATATCTTTCGTTATACCTTTATTATTTTCTTCTTCTGTTTCTCCAATGCATAGAACAGTAGCAATTTTATTATTAAGACTTTTTAGTTTTTTCTTTATCAATTCATTGTCTTCATTAAATATATCTCTTCTTTCTGAATGGCCAATAATTGCGAATTCACACCCTGATTCACAAACCATATCTACTGATATCGCCCCTGTTCTTGATCCATATGAGTGATCTACATCTTGTACACCGCACAATGGCGCATCATTAAAACCAAGCTCGCGTGCATCAATATCAAATACAAGAGTGTTAGTGTTTGTTATCATCTTTAACACTTTTTCAATATATATTGATGGTGGAGCTATTCCAAAAATAGTACATTTAGATCTTTCATTGAGCACATTAAGTATATATACGCCATAAAAATCATTATTCCATTGAAATATATCAACCATATTTGATTTCCAATTAGCAATTATCATGACTTTGACCTAATAATTTTTTCAATGTCCTTAGCATACTTCTCTGCAACTTTTTTCTCTGGCGCTTCTACCATAATCCTTATTTTAGATTCAGTTCCTGAAGGTCTTACCAATATTCTTTTAACGGTAATATCTGAACTAATTTCCTTTAAAAATAACTTTAGATCTTTATCATTAACAATATCTTTATTTGTAACTTTTACTGCGATATTTACTTGAGGAATTTTTGTAAAATTGGATAAGACTTCACTTGGTTTCTTTTCTAATAACAATAATGATGATATTACTTTTAAAGCTGCAATGGTTCCATCACCTGTGCTAACCAAATCTTTACATATAATATGGCCTGAAGTCTCTCCACCAAGCATCCATCCTTTATCTGTAAGCATTTTGCTTACATGCTTATCACCGACATCTGCTCTCTTAAAGTTATATCCAAGTTTCTTTATTCCGTCTTCAAGAGCATAATTGCTCATTAGTGTTCCAACAACACCGGACCATGGACCAGTTCGGTTAGGGTTTGAGAAAGCTAAAATATACAAAAGATCATCTCCATCTAAGATGCTTCCCTTTTCATCTACCAAAATCACTCTATCTCCATCACCATCAAGCGATATACCGTAATCAGCCCTATGTTTAATTACAGCTTCTTTTACAACTTCTGGGTGTGTTGAGCCACATCCTTCATTAATATTATATCCATCAGGATCATTTCCAATTGTAATTACCTCAGCTCCCAATTCTTCAAATATTTTTGGTGTAACTTTATAGCATGCTCCATTTGCACAATCTAAAACAATTCTTAGATTTGAAAAATTTATATCTGGGGGTACTGTAGATTTACAGAACTCAATATATCTTGATCCAGATTCATCAAATCTATAAGCTTTACCAATTTTTGATGTTTCAACAGGATTTAAATCAGATGCAATATATTTTTCAATTCTTTTTTCGATGTCTCTTGAAATTTTTTCACCATTCTCATTGAAAATTTTAATTCCGTTATCTAAAAAATCGTTATGTGAAGCACTTATTACTAATCCAAACTTATTTCTTAAAGTTTTTGTTAAATAAGCCACTCCTGGGGTTGGCAAAGGTCCCGCAAGTCTTACATTTACTCCAGATGCAATAAATCCTGCTTGTAAAGCAGATTCAAGCATATAACCAGATATCCTTGTATCTTTTCCTATTACAACTGTTTCTGATCCTAATTCCCGCATTACAATTCCGGTAGCATGTCCTATTTTTAAACATGCTTCTGGAGTAATAACAGTTTCGACAGGGCCTCTAATCCCATCTGTGCCAAATTTTAAATTCATCGATGAGAATTATAACTCTTTAGCGGCTCCTTTTATCGATGTTTTTTTATTTGTCTTACCTTTTGGCGTGTTGTCTGACCAACCTTCTGGCTCTCTAGGGGTTGCACCCGCCATAATGTCATCTATTTGATCTGCATTTATAGTTTCATATTTTAATAATGCATCAGCCATCACATTTAGCTTATCTAAGTTTTCTTTAAGAATGTTTTCAGCTCGGTTATAGCAAGTATCGATTATCGATTTAACCTCTGAATCAATGATTTTAGCAGTTTCATCGCTCATATTTTTAGATGGTGAAGCGGCACTTCTACCTAAAAATGGACTTCCTTCATCTTCTCCATATTTTAGAGGCCCAATTGCTTTTGAGAGCCCCCATTTAGTAACCATATTTGTTGCTATGTTAGTTGCAACCTCTATATCATTAGATGCACCAGTTGTTATTCCTTTATCACCATTAATAATGCTTTCAGCTATTCTTCCTCCAAACAAAGCAGCAATTCTTCCTTCGAGATACTCTTTGCTTTGCATGTAGGTGTCTTCTTCAGGCAAAAACATTGTAACTCCAAGAGCTCGCCCCCTAGGAATGATTGTCACTTTATATACAGGATCATGCTTCGGCGACAATTTACCAACAATAGCATGGCCTGCTTCATGATAAGCCGTAATTCTTTTTTGTTCTTCGCTAAGAATCATAGATTTTCTCTCAGCACCCATCATTATCTTATCTTTTGCTAAATCTAAATGTGACTGATCAATTTTTTTATCAGAGTATCTTGCAGCAAATAATGCTGCCTCATTAATAAGATTTGCTAAATCAGCACCAGAAAAACCTGGAGTTCCTCTCGCGATAACAAGTGGGTCTACATTAGCATCTAATGGAACTTTTCTCATATGTACTTTTAAAATAGCTTCTCTGCCTCTTATGTCAGGCAAATCAACAACAACTTGTCTGTCAAACCTTCCAGGCCTAAGCAATGCAGGATCTAAAACATCAGGCCTATTAGTTGCGGCTATAACAATTACTCCATCATTTCCTTCAAAACCATCCATCTCAACAAGAAGTTGATTCAATGTTTGCTCTCTTTCATCGTGACCACCACCAAGACCAGCTCCTCTATGCCTTCCTACTGCATCAATTTCATCAATAAAAACAATGCAAGGTGACTGTTTTTTAGCTTGATCAAACATATCTCTAACTCTTGATGCTCCGACTCCAACAAACATCTCTACAAAATCAGAGCCAGAGATTGTAAAGAAAGGAACTTTAGCTTCACCAGCTACTGCTCTAGCAATAAGTGTTTTTCCAGTTCCTGGGGGACCAACCATTAAAACACCACGCGGAATTTTGCCACCAAGTTTTTGAAACTTTGTGGGATCCTTAAGAAAATCTACTAATTCCTGAACGTCTTGTTTTGCCTCCTCGCATCCTGCAACATCTTTAAAAGTAGTTTTAACTTTACCCCCTTCCATAAGTTTTGCTTTACTTCTTCCAAAAGACATTGGGCCTCCTTTTCCTGAAATACCGCCCTGCATTTGACGCATAAAAAAGAAAAATATAGCAAGCAATAATAAAATAGGAAAAGCACTTATAAATAGCGTAGATAAAAAAGATGGCTCTTCTGGTTTTTTGTAGACAACCTCTACTTTGTTTTCTTTGAGAGCCTCTTGAACATATGGATCACTGGTATACATTTGTTTAGTAGTGGTAAATCTTGATCCACCCTCAAGAATACCGTTTATAGTAGCTTGATCAGCTTCATATGTAACACTAGAAACTCTGTTAGATAATACTTCCTGTTGGAATTGATCATAACTAATAGTTTCAGTAGAAGATGGTCCATTAATATTATTAAAAATATAAATTGCTAATGAACCCAGGGCTACCCAAATTATTATATTCCTCATTAAACTGCTCATTTCTTATTTAACTCCATATAAATATATTTCACCAGATTTTTTCTTTGATGCTACTGGTTTGTAAGTCTGTACTATTTTGAAAGATAATTCCATTTTTTTTCTTAAGCTTCTTAACATATCATTTTGAAATGTTTTCATTATCAATACTCCGTCTTTAATTAAATAATTAAATGCTATGGAGACTGTCAATTTATTAAGGTTGTAAATATTTTCAGTATCAACAGTATTGATACCAGTTATGTTGGGGGCTATATCAGAAATTACAAGATTAAATTTACCTTTTAAATCATGTATGTTCTTTATAGAGTCTATATTTTCAATATTTTCTTGAAAAAAATTAACATTTTCTAAAGGCTCCATTTCTAAAATATCAATCGCATAAATGCATGAATTATGAAATCTCTTTGATACTAACTGAGACCAACCTCCAGGAGATGCGCCTAAGTCTAATATATATTTTATTTTTTTTTGATCGACTGTCTTATTAAGAATCTCTTCAAGCTTAAAAAATGCCCTTGAACGATAACCTAACTTTTTTGCTTTTTGAGCCCAATTATCTGAATGCATATCTACTTATGCTTAACTTCAAGAATTTCATAATTTAAAACTCCAGATGGTGTTTTAATACTAATTTCATCTTCGATAAATTTACCAATTAATCCTTTTGCAATTGGTGTATCAATTGATATAAAACCTTTTTCAGGATCGGACTCTAGATTTCCTACAATCTTATAAGTTATTTCTTTATCATCATCATTATCAAAGACGGTAACAGTTGAACCAAAGACCACTCTTCCTGTCTCAGGAATTTCAGATACATCAATAATTTGAGCATTTGATAGAGCGGCCTCTATTTCATTTATCTTTCCTTCAATTAAAGCCTGTAATTCTTTTGCAGCATGATATTCTGCATTTTCTTTTAAGTCGCCATGTGCTCTAGCTTCAGCAATTGCTTGTGAAATTTGAGGCCTTTCAGTGAATTTTAGCTGATCTAACTTCTTTTTAATTAAAATTTCACCTTGTTTGGTTAAAGGAACTCTACTCATAGAATTATTATAACAATATGTAAATTAATTATTTATTTCTTGGAGTGTCTTGTAAGTCCAATCTTCTTCTTTGCTTCCTAAAGCATCGATAATTGCAAATGCTCCAAACATTGTTGTTGTACAAAATATTTTATTTCTGAGAGCGCTCTGGCGAATAGATGCAGAGTCTTGAATAGATTGTTCTCCTTCAGTGGTATTAATAACTAAATCTATCTCATTGTTTAATAATTTATCGACTACATGAGGTCGTCCCTCAGTAACTTTATTTATACGCTCAACATTTAGTCCAATATTTTCAATATAATCTGCAGTTCCTGAAGTCGCAATGATTTCAAATCCAGACCTGATAATTGCTGGTGCGAATTTATCGAGGTACTTTTTGTCTGACGCTTTTACACTAATAAAAACTTTTCCAGACTTCCTTAAAATTTTATTTGCGCCTTTTTGCGCCTTAGCATAAGCTTCTCCAAAATTAGGCCCAATACCCATAACTTCACCAGTTGATTTCATTTCAGGTCCTAGGATTGGATCTACATGAGGAAATTTATCAAAAGGCATAACTGCTTCTTTTACAAAAGATAAGTCTTTTGGAAGCTTTGAAGAAAAATTTTGTTTTTTAAGGCTTTTACCTATCATGGCCTTAGATGCTACCTTTGCAAGAGAATTTCCTATAGCTTTCGATATAAATGGTACAGTTCTTGATGCTCTCGGATTAACTTCAATTATATAAACTTCATCGTCTTTAATTGCAAATTGGATATTCATTAGTCCAATAATTTGTAATTCACTGGCAATATCTATTGCTTGATTACTCATTTTTTGTTGAACTGTTTTAGATAAACTGTATGGAGGCAATGAACAAGCCGAGTCTCCTGAATGAATGCCTGCTTGCTCAATATGTTGCAAAATACCACCTATTTCTATATTTTCTCCATCAGAGACCACATCAACATCGACTTCTATGGCATCAGTTAGATAGCTATCTAATAAAATAGGTTTGCTATTAGAAACTTCAACGGCTTCACTTAAATATTTTTCAAGTTCATTCATATTATTTACTAACTGCATTGCTCGACCTCCAAGAACATATGAAGGCCTGACTACAATCGGAAAACCTATTTTATTTGCCTGTTCCAAAGCATTTATAACATTCTTTGCTGTTGCATTAGAAGGCTGCTTTAAATTTAATTTTTTAACTAATTCTTGAAATCTTTCTCTGTCCTCAGATCGATCAATAGCATCAACATTGGTTCCTAAAATTTTAACACCATGCTCAGATAGAATATTCGCAAGCTTTAATGGAGTTTGTCCTCCAAATTGAATAACGACACCTTCAGGAGACTCTACATCAATAATATCGAGTATTTTTTCTGAGGTGATTGGTTCAAAATATAATCGATTAGATACATCATAATCTGTCGAAACAGTTTCAGGATTACAATTTACCATAATTGATTCATATCCCTCTTCTTGCATTGCTAGTGAAGCATGAACACAACAATAATCAAATTCAATACCTTGACCAATCCTATTCGGGCCACTTCCTAAAACTAATATTTTTTTATTTGAAGTCGGATTGCTTTCACACTTACCGCCGTATGTGGAGTACATATAGCAGGTTGACGTAGAAAACTCAGCGGCGCATGTATCTACTCTTTTGTAAACTGGTTTTATATCATATTTTTTTCTTAAACTTCTTATGTCTTCCTCGGAACAACAAATTAACTCTGCTATCCTGTTGTCTGAAAAACCTTTTTGTTTTAAAACTTGCATAAATCTTTTATTTAAATCATTTGCATTGGTATTTTGCAATTTAAATTCGATTTCAATTAATTGTTCTATTTGATTTAAAAACCAATAATCTATTTTTGTAAATGAATATATTTTTTCTAAATTCCAGCCTTTTCGAATTGCATCAGCAACATAAAATAATCTTTTTGGGCCAGGAATAGTCAATTCGCTTTGTATTTTTTCATCTGTTGCAAATATATCATTATCCTTCAATGAATTTATTCCATTTAAACCCTCTTCCATGCTGCATAATGCTTTTTGTAATGATTCTTGAAAATTAGCTCCAATTGACATTACTTCTCCAACTGACTTCATTTGTGTCGTAAGTTTTGGTGAAGCTTGTGGAAACTTTTCAAAAGCAAATTTAGGAATCTTCGTCACGATATAGTCAATACTTGGTTCAAAAGAAGCCGGAGTAAGTCCTCCAGTTATATCATTTTTAAGTTCATCCAAAGTAAACCCTACTGATAATAGAGCTGCAACTTTTGCAATTGGGAATCCAGTAGCTTTTGACGCTAAAGCTGAAGATCTGCTAACTCTGGGATTCATTTCAATAACAACCATCTTTCCATTATCAGGATTAACGGCAAATTGAACATTCGAACCTCCAGTGTCAACGCCTATTTCTCTTAAAATTTTAAAAGAAGCATTTCTCATTTCTTGAAATTCTTTATCGGTAAGAGTTTGTGCTGGTGCTATTGTAATAGAGTCGCCAGTATGAATTCCCATTGGATCAAGGTTTTCAATAGAACAAATAATTATACAATTATCTTCACAGTCCCTGACCACCTCCATCTCATACTCTTTCCATCCAATTAATGACTCATCAATCAACAATTCATTGGTTGGTGATAATTCTAAGCCCTTTTCACAAATAGCTTTAAATTCAGCAATATTGTATGCAATCCCTCCTCCGGTGCCTCCCATTGTGAAAGAAGGTCTTATGATGCATGGGAACCCTATTTTTTTTTGAACACTAAGAGCATCGCTCATTGAATGCGCTATACCAGAAGCAGGAGTTTCTAAACCAATTGCTTTCATTGTCTCATCAAAGAGTTGTCTGTCCTCTGCTTTATCAATTGCTGCTCTATTAGCTCCAATTAAAATGACATCGTGCTTTTCAAGTACCCCTTTTTTATCAAGAGTTAGAGCGGTATTTAGAGCAGTTTGACCACCCATGGTTGGTAAAATGGCATCTGGTTTCTCCTTTTCAATAATTTTTTCAACTGATTTCCAATGAATTGGTTCTATATATGTAGCATCTGCTAATAAAGGATCTGTCATTATCGTAGCAGGATTAGAGTTTACTAAAATTACCCTAAATCCTTCCTGTTTAAGAGCCTTGCAAGCTTGGGCCCCTGAATAATCAAACTCACATGCCTGGCCAATTATTATTGGCCCCGCGCCTATTATTAAGATTGATGAGATATCTTTACGACGAGGCATAATCTTTGACCATTAAACTAAATTTTTTAAATAGTAATTGAATTTCTTGAGGGCCTGGGCTTGCTTCAGGGTGACCTTGAAAACTAAAAGCAGGGACATCTGTAAATTCAATTCCTTGAAGAGATTTATCAAATAACGATATATGAGTAACTTTAATATTGTCAGGCAGAGTTTTAATATCTACTGCAAAACCATGATTTTGACTAGTTATAAATACCTCTTTAGAAGATACATCTTGAACTGGATGATTGGCCCCATGATGTCCAAACTTCATTTTATATGTCTTTGCTCCGCCTGCTATAGCTAACAATTGATGTCCAAGACAAATTCCAAAAATAGGTATTCCCAAGTTTAAAAAATTTTTTATATTTTCTATGGCATAATCACATGGTTCTGGGTCCCCAGGACCATTTGATAGAAAAATGCCTTTTGGAGAAAGCTGTAATATTTCATTATATGGAGTTTTCGCGTTTACTACTTTTACCTGACCAACATGCTCTGTTAAAAGTCTTAAAATATTTTCTTTAATGCCATAATCATAAGCAATAACTGGATATGAAATTTCTGAAACAGAATTTTTTGGCCAAACACCTTGATTCCAGGAATAATTGGATTGGGATGAAACATCTTTTGCTAAATCCATGCCCTCTAGTCCAGAAAATTCTTTTGCCATTTTTATCGCATCATTTTCTGAAATTTTTGACAATGCTCCGATACAGCAATTCATTGCTCCTTTTTCTCTTAATATTGAAGTTATCTCTCTAGTATCTATTTCTGATATTCCTATAACTTCATTTTCAATAAGAAATTGTTCTAAAGTTTTAGTAGAACGCCAATTACTTGGTTGTTTGCAATATTGATTAATTACAATTCCTGATGAATGGATTATATTAGATTCATGATCCTCACTATTGATACCAGTATTTCCAATGTGGGGGTGTGTAAAAGTTATAATTTGTTTTTTATATGACGGATCAGTAATGATTTCTTGATATCCTGTCATTGATGTATTGAAAACTAATTCACCTACATCAAATTTTTCTTTACCAAAACCCTCGCCATGAATTACAGTTCCATCCTCAAGTGCTAATATAGCATCAAAAGACATTAGAATATCTCCTTAATAATAGTAAAATGAGAGTAAAAATTAGAAAAACTATTTAAAGAATTTTTTGATTTTAATGAGCTAAGATTATAGGCTGACATTAAAATTGTACTTTATAGATTAACTTGGCTAATGTCTAGTTATAAATTAAAAAAAATGAATATTTCAATTAAATCTGCAGAACAAATTCATAAGATGCGAATAGCTGGAAGATTGGCAGCTGAAGTACTAGAAATGATAACGCCATATGTAGTGCCAGGCATATCAACAGGTAAATTAGATGATATATGCTATGAATACATAGTTAATGAACAAAAAGCTATACCTGCTAATGTTGGCTATAGAGGATATGAAAAAACTATTTGTGCTAGTCTAAATCAAGTCATTTGTCATGGCATACCTAGTGATGAAAAAATTATCAAAGATGGTGATATATTGAATATTGACGTCACAGTTATTAAAGACGGTTGGCATGGCGATACCTCAAAAATGTTCTTAGTAGGTAAATGTGCGCCTCATAATGAAAGGCTGGTAAAAATTACACAAGAATGTCTGTACAAGGGAATTGAAAAAGTAAAGCCTGGTGCATTCTTGGGAGATATTGGAAACGCTATCCAAATTCATGCAGAAAAGAATCATTATAGTGTCGTAGAAGATTATTGTGGTCACGGCATAGGCCAAATCTATCATGAAGAGCCTCAAGTTCTTCATTATGGCAAACCTGGCAAGGGGTTAGAATTAAAAAAGGGAATGTGCTTCACAATAGAACCAATGATTAATCAAGGAAGAAAATATTCTAGAGTACTTAAAGATGGTTGGACTGTGGAAACAAAAGATGGAAGAAACTCTGCTCAATGGGAACATACAATTGCGGTGACTGAAAATGGAGCTGAAGTTCTAACTCAGAGAACAGATGAAACTATATGAACGGTGAAAACAAATTAATTATTAAAGACTTTAATAAAAATTTTCCAGATATTTATCAAAACCCTTCAAAAATTAATGCCTATCTAAAACGCAACTCTAAAATTATTGAAAATAATATTAAAAAAAAATTTATAAATTTAGGACTTGATAAATATTTTGCCATGTATGCAAACGGAGGTTTTGGAAGACAAGAAATGTTTCCAACATCCGATGTGGACATTTCAATAGTGGAAACAACAAAAATTAGCAGCTATAAAGAACTTGAGATTTTTATCTCTTACCTGTGGGATATGGGATATAAAGTTGGGCATTCAGTAAGATCATTAAAAGATATCAAAAAAATTTCTAAAACCGATATAAAAGAATACACCTCTTACTTAACTCGTCGCCCTATCATATCCAATTTAGAAATTGATCAAAATATATCAAAAATACTAAATAGGTTATGGACTAAGAATAGCTTCTATAATGAAAAATATATTGAACAACAAAAGCGTTATAAAGATTATTTCTCAACTGCTTACAACCTTGAGCCTGATCTAAAAGAGTCGCCTGGAACTCTTAGAGATTTTCAAACTTCACTCTGGATATTGCATCATTGCTTTGAATTATATTCTATTAGTGAAATTAAAAAATCAGGCTTATTAAATAACGAACTGAAGGAGTCAGTTAAAGCATATGATTTTATTAAAACTCTCAGGTTTGCCACAAATGTGGTTACAAATAAAAATCGTCTCAACTTTGAATCTCAGATTGAAATATCAAGAAATGCGAAACTTGTTCGAAAAAAAAATATCAAAGGATCTGTAGAAAAAATGATGAAAAGGTACTATGAGATGGCATCAGTACTTTCTTATTTTAATAATATAGTTTTTGAAAAATATAATGAAAGAGGGCCCAAAGTATTTTCCAAAAATTCTAACCCCATCTATAAATACAAAAATAGAATAGGAATACAAAAAGGGGCGAAAATAAATAAAAATAAAAACTTAATCTTTGATATTTTTATTGAAATAGGAAAAAGTAAAAAAATTAATCTCATAGATACTCAAACAAAATCTAATCTTAAAAAAAATACCAAACTTATTGATTCAAATTTTAGAAAAAATCTAAATTTTGCGAAGCAATTTCTTGAAATATTGAAGTCAGAATATAATCTTTCATATATTCTTAAAACAATGAAAACTCTAGGGATTTTACAAAAATATATTCCTGAACTAGAGGATGTCATTGGTCAAATGCAATTTGATTTATTTCATGTTTATACAGTTGATGAACATACTTTTAAAGTTGTAAGAAATATGAGACAAATGAAACTTTTTGAACAAGATGGCTTTAAATTGGAACATGAATTAATTAAAAAGATCAATAAGATAGAAATTTTGTATATTGCTGGAATATTTCATGATCTTGGTAAAGGAAAAGGCGGAGATCACTCAGAGATTGGTGCAAAAACTAGTTATAGATTTGCAAAAAGATTGGGAATGTCAAAGACCGATTCGGATTTAGTATCATGGCTTGTGAAAAAACACCTTATTATGTCTTCAATATCTCAAAAAAAGGATATTTCAGATACTGAGACAATTAATGATTTCGCAAAACAAGTTGAGCAAATTGAAAAACTAGATCATCTATATTTATTAACAATAAATGATATAAGAGCTACAAATCCTGCTTTATGGAATGGCTGGAAACACCAATTATTAAAAGATCTTTACATCCTAACTCGTTCAAAAATTAACAAAGATCCGATCAAGGCTTCTGCAGATATTGCGAGAGAAAGAAGAAAAAACATACTATCAAATTTAAATGACAACAATAAAAAAATAGTTGAAAATTATTTTCATAATTTTGACGATAGTTATTTTAATAAAAATATAACCAGCTCACTTGAGTGGCAATCAGAATTTATACTAAAAAATAAAGATCTTGAGCTAATTGTAGGATGCAGAAATAGGTTCGAGAACTTAATTGAAATCTTTATAAAAGCAAATAACTCAAATGGACTTTTTTACAAACTAACAAAAATCTTAGAATTTTCAGGGCTTGCGGTTATAGATGCGAATATATTTACATCAAAAGATAATAATTTTGCAGCCAACACATTTATTACGAAATTTCAGCATCATGATCGGAAATTTAATAAATCTGATTTAAATGAGCTCTCCGAAAGAATTATTAAGAATTTCAAAAATTTTACTTCAATAGAAAATACAAAAAAACGCTCACTTAAGAAAATAAAATTTGAAAATAGTATAAATATTTATCAATCAATAAATAGAGAAAAAGCAAGAAACTTAATTACAGTTGAAACTTCTGATAGACAAGGCTTGCTTGCTGATATTGCAAAGGTATTTTTTGAACAAAATGTTTCGATTTTTTCAGCAAGAATTAATACATTAGGAGATAGGGTTGAAGATACTTTTGAACTTGAAAACTTTAATAAAACAATAATTCCTAATAATAAAATTAAAAAAATTATAACTTTGCTTGAAAAAGTAGTATGAGTCATATTAAAAATTCTATAATTAAATCATGAAAATTAATGCTGAAGGCATTGCCAACATATCCTCTAGCGGTGAAACGTTAGACATATATTTTCCATCTATAATTTTTGGGGAAAAAGCAATATTAAATGAGGTTCCAGAAATTGATAATGCTTCTAAAAAATTAATTAAAGTTAATTGGAATGAACATGATTTAAATAGATGTATTGAAAGTATTGATGATGCTTATCTTAAATTGCATTTAATATCATACAAATTTGTGCCACCTAACACTGTCAACCTTGATGGACTTTTTGATGTGCTTCCAAATGTAGCTTGGACAAATCGTGGCCCAATATCATTAAATGAAGTTGAAAAGGAAATGCATAATGCAAAAATTAATCATAATGATCTATACATCAAATCTTTAGATAAATTTCCTTGCTTAACAGATTATATCTTGCCAAAGAAAGTGAGAATTGCAGATACTAGAAGAGTAAGATTAGGAGCATATTTGAGCGAAGGTACGACAATAATGCATGAAGGTTTTGTTAATTTTAATTCTGGAACCTTGGGTAAGGCTATGATTGAGGGGAGGATATCTGCTGGAGTTGTGGTAGGAAAAAACTCTGATCTTGGTGGCGGCTCAAGTACAATGGGAACTTTATCTGGTGGAAATAATGCTGTGATATCTATAGGTGAGAATTGTCTTCTAGGAGCAAATTCTGGAATTGGTATTTCTCTTGGTGATAATTGCATTGTTGAAGCTGGCTTATATATTACTGCTGGAACTAAGATACATTTTTTTGAAAAGGATAAAGGTGCTCCAAAAATACTTAAAGCTTTTGAAATTTCAGGAACTTCTAATCTTTTATTCATAAGAGACTCTTTATCTGGTAGAGTTGTTGCAAAGCAAAATACTAAACTATCAACCCTTAATAAAGAGCTCCATAAAAATGATTGAATTTCTTAGAAATTTAATAAATATTAAATCTATATCGCCCAAAGATATGGGTTGTTTTGATCTAATTGAAGCTGAGCTAAAACAACTAAATTTTCAATGTGAAAGAATTAACTATAGCAATGTAGAAAATTTATATGCTTCATATGGAAAGAATGGAAAATTATTTTGTTTTCTTGGTCACACGGATATAGTTCCTCCAGGTCCTGAAGAGGAATGGACATATCCACCATTTGCTGGAGAAATAGATGGCGACTTGATGTACGGCAGAGGCACTGCTGATATGAAAGGATCTATTGCAGCCTTTATTGAAGCACTTAAGGATTTTTTAAAACAATCTTCAAAAAATATAAATTTTAGAATTGCAATATTACTAACTAGTAATGAGGAAGGAGTTTCTAAAGATGGTTTTATAGATAAAATTATTGAAGATATGATCAGTAATGGTCAAAATATTGACTTTTGTCTTGTAGGAGAACCAACATCATTAACTAGAGTTGGTGATAATATTAAACTTGGCCGAAGAGGCTCCCTTAGTGGTAATTTAAAGATTTTGGGCAAACAAGGACATATTGCTTATCCTGAAAAATTAGAAAATCCTATCTTTTCTTCAGCTAAATTAATCAAAATTTTAGAATCCACACTTTGGGACGATGGGAACGATATTTTTCAGCCAACAAGTTTTCAAATTTCAAACATAAATTCAGGTACGGGAGTAAAAAATATTATTCCAGGTGAATTAAGTATGGAATTTAACTTTAGATATTCGCCTAAATCAAACTATGAATCATTAATTTTTGAATTTGAAAAAATACTTAAAGAGGCAAACTTAAAATATCAAATAAATTGGGAAAAAAATGGTGAACCTTATCATACAAAAAGTGCCTTTTTTAAGAATATAGTTATTAATTCAATTAAAGATATTAATGGCTCAGAACCAAACATAAATACAAAAGGCGGCACATCAGATGGAAGATTTGTTGCAAAAATGGACTCTGAAATTATTGAGTTAGGTTTGGTAAATAAAACAATTCATCAAATCGATGAAGTGATATCAATAAATGAGCTTAATCTACTAAAACAAATGTATGAAAATATACTAATTAAGCTTGATCAAAGTCTTTAGATTTATTTTTTCGATCATATTTTGTTTTATCTTTATGCGTTTTTGGCTTATGGAATTTATCCATATTTTTTTTCACAGGATTTTTTTTTCTTTTAGCTGGTTCCATGCATAAGTCTTTTTATAAGAGGTGTTAATATTGCTAATAAAACACCAAATCCTATCGCTAACAAACCAACATTCAAGTAGACATCAACAAACCCGTTTTTTTGAGCAACTGTAAAGGTTTCTATTGTTTCTTGTAAAATTGCAGGTCTGGGTATTTCATTGGATACATTCACCTGAGAGCTTGCTGAAGAAGTTGCACGTGCAATTAGACCTGCAACAAAGTTACCTGCAGCTGAGGCTAAGAACCACATACCCATCATCATTCCAACTATCCTTTGGGGAGATAATTTTGTCACTGATGACAATCCTACTGGTGATAAAAATAATTCTCCAATAGTATGCAAAAGATAAATCATAACTATCCATATTAATCCTGTCTGTAGGCCATTGGATGAATTCATACCATATACCAATACAAGAAACCCTAAACCAACAAATATAATTCCCAATGCAAATTTCATTGGAGTTGAAGGCTCAATATTTCTTTTTGCTAAAGCGACCCATAAAATTGCAAAAAAAGGCGCTAGAGTAAAAATAAAACCTGCATTCAATGATTGAAACATTGATGCAGGAATTTCCCATCCTGCACTATAAACTGAAATATTCCATACTTCAGGCACATATAAAGAATATGAAAAAATTGTTCTATCAATACCTCGATCAGTAAGAATATTTAAAGAAGACCCTGCTTGTTCAAACAATGCCCAAAATATTAATGAAAACAATATTAATACTCCCACAGCCAACAATCTATCCCTTTCTACTGGAGTGCATTTCATCAGAGAATAACCTAACCAAAAAGCAATACATATACCTCCAAATACACCTAAAAGAGATCCAACAATCTCCTGATTTTGAACTAAGAACCATGCAACAATTACCATTATTACACCCAATATGTAAGAACTTGTTTCTTTAGTAAATGGTAATTTTAGGTTATTGATATAGAAGCTTTTCTTGTATTCATTTGATGGTGGTTCTGCTAAGCCTTCCAGATATCTTTGCCCTCCCAGAAATATAATTAGCCCTAATAACATGCCTATACCAGCAGCTCCAAAACCATAAGCCCAACCAATTTCTTCTCCTAAATAGCCACATAAAAGAGTTGCAGTAAAAGCTCCAATATTTATTCCCATATAAAAAATTGTGAAACCTGAGTCTCTTCTTGGATCTCCTTCTTTATATAAAGCACCCACCATGGTTGAAATATTTGGTTTTAAAAAACCAACTCCAGAAATAATTAGTGCAAGTGAAAGAAAAAAGATTTGTTCGTACAAAAATTCTCTTGTGATATTAATACTATAAACAGCAATATTCCATACATCGGGAGTGAAAAGTAATTCTTTAGTCGAGATTCCTCCTTGACCCTCAAAAGCCATTCCAAAGTGACCTAATACTAACAAAATTGCACCAAAGGTAACTGCTTTTTTTGAACCTAGTACCCTATCAGCTAACATGCCTCCAAAAACAGGCATTATATAAACTAGCGACGTGTATGCTCCATATATGAGATAACTTTTAGCATCAGTAAATTCCCAGTGTTTTGTAAGATAAAGAATTAATAATGCTCTCATGCCATAATATGAGAACCTCTCCCACATTTCTGTAGCAAAGCAAACAAACAAACCTTTGGGATGACCTAAAATATCTGTTGAAGTACTCATATTAATTTATTTTTTTTGATAATTTAGTACTATACCAAAATGAATAAAAAATCATACATTGTTTTTCCATTGCGTAGAATTATAGCTTCAATATATGATTTTTTTCTTCTGCTAGGTATATGGTTTTTGGTTGGCAGTGTAGCTCTTGGTGTAGGCTATTTATTTACAGGTGAAATTAATGGAGAAGCTATACAAAATTTTGGACTTTTTCTAGTATTTTTAAGCACTTGGGCATTTTACTCTTATTTTTGGCTTAAGGGAGGCAAGACACTCGGAATGAGTGTTTGGAGATTTCAGATATACAGCCTCGACGGTAAAAAAATAAATCTAAAACAAACATCTATTAGATTCTTATTCAATCTAGTTACCTTCTTTCTTGGTGGACTTCCATTACTTTTGATTTATTTTTCAAAAGATAATTTATCTTTAAGTGACTTGATCTCGAAAACCTCATATAAAAAATTTTAAATTCTTTTGTATGATAAATAACTTAAAGCAGTAAGAATTAGTGAAGGTATAATTACTCCAAGCAAAATTGGTAATTTATATGAAATAAAAACTCCAATTGACAAATCTTGAAGAACTCCATAAAGAAATGCTCCTATAACTGAAAAAATTACCCTTCCTCCCGTTGTAGAATTTCTCAAAGATGTAAAAATGAAAGAACCAAAAAAGGCAATTAATATTGCAATTGATATAGGTAAATATAATTTTTTTATAAGAGTTTTTTCAATATGAGATTTAAGGAGCCTATCTTCTTGAGAAGTATTTTCTATAAATAAGAATCTATATTCTAACAATTCTGAAAAACTTAGATGACTAATACTATTAAAAGAAATTCTGGACCTTAAGGGTATTTCAAAAGTTTCAGTATTATTAAATTTTTTTGGACTAGAGTTTGGAATTAAGAAATTAATATCATTTCCAAAGATTATTTCATCGCCAATAATATCAGCTTTATCGGATTGAATAAAATAATTCAGTTCATTATTCAAAATTTTTATAAATTGAATTCCATAAATTGCATCATCTGATATATTTTGGAAACTTAAATAAGAGTCATTATCTTTTACCCATGTTTTTGAAGTATTTGATATCTCCTTTTCAAGAAGAACATTCTTTTCACTTTCAGCATTGAGATAAATCTTTCTTAGAAGAATATCATCAAATATCAGCATAGGTAATGCTAATAAAGTGGCTCCAGCTGCTGAAATTAAAACTATTTGAATTGGAGATCTTCCAGCTGATCTTAATACATTTAAATTTCCCTCTTGATGCGAAGTACCCAAAGAAAGTATTGCTCCAAGAAGACAAGCTCCCTCAAGATAATCAATTATACGATGTGGTATTGATGAAAAAACATAATCACATATATTATAAAAAGTGTATTTTGAAGAAATATTTTCTAATTCTGAGATTAAAACAAAAATAGTATCAAGAGCTCCAAAGATAAATAAAATAAATATTGAAAAATAAAATGAGCGCTTAAATAAATATAAATTAAATATTTTCATCTTATTAACCAAATTATTATCAAGGCCGTAATTGTTAATATAAAAATTCTAAGGTATTTGTTCCTTTTAAAAAAATTGATTAGGTTGGAAAGTTTGTTAAAACTTGAATTTATTAGTACAAAAATCCCTATAACTAAAAAAAAGAAATGCACGTACCATATGTAAAACATTGATGAAGGGTTGCTAGGACTGAATGACTCTCTGGCTAATATCAGAAAACTTAAATATAAAATATAAATAAATATTGCCGGTAGAGCTACCGAAAGTCTTCCTTGTCTAGGCTCTACTTTTGATATTGGAACTCCAAGAATTAGCAATACAAAAATTGTAATAGGTATAGAATAATTCCATTGCATTTGTGATTGAGATGAATTTGAAGAAAAATCAAATAGTTTATTAAATGATATTCCAGACACTTGCCCTAAATCTTTTGCAATAGGCATTTCCAAGGAACCAAATTCTGAAGATATCGATTGATTTTTCTGATAGTCAATTATATGCATATATCCTTTATCAAATTTGAGTTTTAAATCTTTGTCCCCTTCATGGTATTTAAGTTGATTTGAGTGAATTAAAGTTAGTAAATTATTTTTTTTTGTTAATAAAACAACATCACTAAAAATTTTTCCTTCTTTTGCGTTTACATATAGAAATCCCTCATTTTCATGAGTAATTAAGTTTTTGGGCTTAATTGTTTCAAATTGCTCTTGAATGGTATCAATGCTATATATTTCTTTTGATAACTCTTTGGTATATGGGGCGATATAAATACTTAAAAAAAACGTTATTATAAAAAAAGTGCTTGCCTGAAAAATTAAATACTTGATTAGGCCAATATTTGATAGTCCTACAGAAAGATATCCATAAATTTCTCTATCTGCATAAAGCCTACTTATTGTGATAACAATACCTAAAAAAAATGACAATGGAACCAATAGTGAAATAAAATCAGGCACTCTTAGTATTACAATTTTTAGTATTAAATTTGGGTCTAAATGACCCTCGGATGCTTGATCAAAATATCCTGCAAATCTGGATCCTACTACTAGAAAAAAAAATATAAGAAGTATTCCTAAAGTTGTTTTAAAAATTTCAACATTTAGGCTCTTAAAAAGAATATTTTTTTTATATATGCCTTGTGAACTATGATGCATTACAATAAACATCTTACCAGTTATAAAATAAAAAGGAGATAAGAATATGACATTCAAGGTACTAAACAATATTTCTTTAAAAAATATTAATGATGGGGTTTTATCTAATATCAGAACTGATTTACTAATAATCCCAATTAATAAAAAAGTTTTATCTTCTTCAGAATTTAAGGAAATTGATAAAAAGTCAAAAGGTTACCTATCTAAAGTGGTAAAGGACTTAATCACACCAGCTAATCAAAATCAACTTATATCTTCATTAGAGGGCATAAATGCTAAGAAAATTTTAATCTTTAAGGATCTTAGTGAAAATGATGATATTTATTTATGGTTAAATAAATATAAATCTATTGCAAAACAAGCTAATTCTATTGGGTGCAAAAACATATCTTTAATCGATGGTTTAATTTACCCTAAAGGCAAAAATAGAATTTGGTTTTTAGAAACTGTATCTAGATGCCTAGAGTCTGGTGCCTATATTTTTTCAGCAACAAAAAATAAAACTGCTAAGACTGAGAAAATTGGTAATAAGGTTGTTGAGAGTCAGACATCTTTAAAAAATATAACAATTTTGACATCAAAATTGGCTTCAACAGATGTCTCAAAAGTTAAAAATGCAATTGCAAGAGGGCTTGCAGTTGGAGAAGGTGTAAACTCAGCAAAACATTTAGGAGATTTACCTGCAAACCACGCTACCCCAAGATTAATAGAAAAAATCGTTAAATCTACTGCTAAAAAATTCATTAC
>MDTE01192550.1_pt1 | contig 20563 bp, 17 predicted proteins | sample 811231 | NCBI WGS metagenome assembly MDTE01 (sample SAMN05326651, study PRJNA326480) | marine metagenome | isolation source: seawater | place: Indian Ocean: Red Sea | collected 2010
ATGGTACGGGTACATCCACAAACAACACGGAGAGCTATTTATGCCGGAAGGCACGCATCACACATCCTTGGTATGCCGGAGGAAGAAGGGCGATCTCTAATCGCTAAACTTAATGACTTCGCCACGCAGCCTGAATTTGTTCATACTCATAAATGGCAGGTGAATGACTTGGTAATGTGGGATAATCGTATGGTCATGCATAGGGGGCGCCCGTATGAAGCAAGGTATAAACGTGTAATGCACAGGACAACGATTGCTGGCGACTCCCCTGGTAACCCCTGGGTTGTGCAGGATAAAGTCGCCTAAATACGAAAGCCAGAGTGGAGAAGGAACATTCCAACACTCTACTTACACTGGAGGCATACATAAAGGCTGGACTATTTAATAAGATATTTTAATAACTGAACATGGTGCCATAATGAACAACCCACAAGGCCATACTTCCCTAGCGCCTGCAGAGACCCGGCAAGCCTATAGAACTATCTCTCGGCGTCGAGCCATAACCCTATTTGGATGTGCAGCAGGCCTACCGACCCTGGGGTTAGGCACGGCTTTTGCTGGCTCTAAAGACATATCTCTGTACAAGTGGGAAGGTTCTGCGTTGGGCGCACAGGCACAACTGACCCTAGCTCATCACAACCCCGAAGAAGCCAAGAACATAATATCTTCCGTAATCCAGGAAATCGAACGCCTCGAACAAATTTTCAGCCTACATCGACCCGAGAGCGAACTAACACTCTTGAACAGCCAGGGGTATATTTCAAATCCATCTGCTGATCTCACAAAACTCTGTAAAACTTCCATTGGATTTGGATACGACACAGATGGCGCTTTTGATATTACGGTTCAACCTCTTTGGAAGGTCTTTACAAAGCACTTCCAAGAAAATTCTGCAGCTTCTGAAGGTCCCCCGAGCCAGGAAATACTTAAGGCTCTAAATTACGTTGACTATCGTGCCGTAGATGTTTCAAGCCAAAAGATAAATTTTGGTCGCCCGGGGATGGAAGTAACGTTAAATGGTATAGCACAAGGATACATTACCGACACCGTTACCGAATTACTGCAGCAGAGCGGGATCACTCAAGTATTGGTCGAACTAGGAGAGACAAGGACATTGGGAGAACACCCGGAAGGACGCCCCTGGAGAATTGGCCTAGCTGACCCCAAAGACCGCACTAAGACTACTGAAACCGTCGAATTGGAAAATAAAGCCGTCGCGACATCATCTGGCTTCGGAACAAAATTTAACCGTGATGGAAGCTTTCATCATCTATTTGATCCCCGCACAGGCCTGCCTAGGAATCACAATATCTCTGTTTCAGTGGTTTCTGATAGCGCAGCGGTAGCTGACGCCATGTCGACGGCGCTCTTTATAGCCACACCTGATAATGCTCGCCCAATAGTTGAACGGGTGGGAGGCATGACGGCTGTAATTAGCGCAACGGATGGCACTAAACGAAGAATAGTCAGTTAAACTAAGAAAACCTATTGGCTACTGGTAGGTAGTTTAGCGAGGGAAGAGACCACTGTGGGTTCCACGAAAATCTTGCCCATGGCACTCTCTAACATCTCGCCTTGCTCTAAATAAACTAGCTAGGACCTTCGCACCAGACCATAGCGCCTGTTTGTAGGGCCTTCCCCAAATTCCCGATGATTACGTACTAGTTCAGACATTTTATCTACTTCGAAATCTTTCTGGATCATTGTTACATCGACATCGTAGATACGTGCCGCGTTAATACCGAAGATAGCCTGCTTCGTATTACTATTTGGCCCCCCCAATTCTGGAAGACTATATTTCTCTCGCATGTCCTCGGGTATCTCAAGACGCCTCATGGCCTCAATTTGCCACTGGGGTGACCCGTACCAAACCGAATCCGTCCCCCACAACACATGGTCCGGCCCCAATCCGGCTACTAAAGTGCCGATAAATGCAGCAGAAAATTTAGGGTGCGCAATGGCTGAGTTAGCAAAGGAAGTACCAAGCTCGCCGTAAACATTGCCTGTTCCGGCGGCCTCTGCCGCTTCGCACAGATCCGTGACCCATTTTATACGACCAGTCCGTTCAAACTCTGACCACGCTTGATCTGGTAGTTCAAGAAACGGACGCAACGCCGAATGATAGAAAATAAAGTTCATATCTGGCCAATCCCGCGCCGCCTTCTCCACATCCCAAGCTGTTGCGTACCGCCATAGACCGCGGAATGATTGTTCATAGTCTGGTGGCATTAAGCCTTTATGAACACATATCGTGTTTATTCCAGCCGCTAGAGATTTCTCGTAAAACGGGTACATAAGTTTCTCGTCATCCAAACGCCAGGGCCATTTCGAGGGACCAGAAGGATCCCCTATGGTATAGGTTTTCCACGACACTAAATCTGGGTTGCCATGGCTTATAGCTTCATCCACGGTATCCAGCCAGCCTGGCTGGCCTGGGGTAATAACCGCATGTCCACGTAGCCGGACACTACCAGACAAGTTATTCACCATGCTGCACGCATCCATTATCTGTTCATTAGAGAGTAAATACCACTCCGGATCATCAAAAGGCGCCCCAGACAGCAATGCCATCTTAGTGTCACTGTTAAACCATAGTTCACGAACATAATTATCGAATTTGTAATCTTTGAGCTTAACGGGATCCTGTTTTGGGTTTAAACTCCAATGTTGCGAAGAATAATTCCCTAAGCGAGTGATCTCTTCATGTGGAAAATCATCTCTCACAAAGTGGGTTTGTGCGTCAAAAATAAATTGACTCGCCAACTTGTCAGCGCGATCTTTCGTTAATCTTGGATCTCTCGCCTCAGTAGCATCGACCTGAAATATCTCCGCCCCGTAAACCTCGTTCATGGCAAGGAAAGCAGCCGCTAAACCGCAATTGGTCAATAAATATTGCCTTCGAGTTAAGCCTAAGCTTTTACTATTTAGGTCCGCCAACTCGGCGACCCGTCCCTCAACCATCTTTTGTTTGGGACTCTGCGCAGGAGGCAAATACTCCCCATTAGATACAATCTGGGTAGGCAGGGGATACGGAGAGTCTGATACTTCCGCACCTTCTACTAATCGTTCCTCGCGCTCGCTAAGCCACCTTGGCATGTTAACAACCCCTAGTGCATTATCAGAAAAAGTACTGTCCTAAATCATTGCTAGAAGGTTGAGAACCCAATAAATTTTTACACCTTGCATTATCACCAATTCTCAGTCACCTGTTATCGACTTTACGATTCTAGCGTTTCTCTATTCGCAAAATAAAAATCACTAAAATAGTCTTCTCAAATTCATATAGTTACCTTGACTGCCTTTTGATAAGCTAGGATGTTGGCGTGAAAGTTTGGCATGGGGGCAATTATTAAGTATGAGTCCGCCTTGATAGCCTAGATAGCCCGTTCTGTAATCAAGAAAAATGGATTAGTAAATAATGGGAATTAAAAAACTGCTTTCGATATTTTTATTTTTTATGGCTTTTGCTAGCCACGTTCATCCTGCAGAAAATTATTCTCTTGTAGATGTTCAATGGCTGAAGCCATTAGTCTGTGAGCCCAACGTGACAATTCTCGATGTACGAAGGTCAGCAGAAGACTATAAAGCCGGCCACATCCCCTGTGCAGTTCACACCAATTATTACAAGGATGGATGGAGAACACGAAAAGACGGGGTGCCACACATGATGCCCACAGTACCGCATCTCGAGGCTCTCATGGGAAAATTGGGGATCACCAATGACAGTCACGTGGTCATTTATGGATCAGGAACGGGTGAATTTGATATCGCCGAGACTACTAGTATTTACCTAACTCTAAAATATCTAGGCCATGATAACGTTTCAATCCTCGATGGCGGTTTACCAGTTTGGATGGATGAATGGTCAACTGACTTTGATGTAGGGGTAACTGAAATCAGCCCCTCCGAATATACAGCCAAACCAAATTCCCATCTGCTGATATCCTCGGAGCAAGTCCAGAATTCCATAGATGGGAAAACTCCCCTTGTTGATATCCGTAGCAACGATATGTTTCTCGGAATTAATAAGGCATGGATGTTAAAAAGGCCAGGAACCATACCAGGTGCCTTAAACCTTCCCATGAGCTGGTTCACCATTAATTCCAGCCTATTGTTCCGCGACACCAAAAAATTAAAAAAATTGTTTTCTGCAGCCAATGTGCCGTTAACTGGCAAAACTATCTTCTTCTGCAATGCTGGCCTCGAAAGTTCCGTAGGTTGGTTTGTAGCACATGAGCTTCTCAATAACACAGAGGCAGTGTTGTATGATGGTTCACTCGCTGAATGGACTAAAAACCATGAACTTCCCATGACTAGGCATATTCAGCTTGACTGAACCTGTCGTTCCGCCATCAATTTACAGCTGGCACGTAAATTTTTTGATCCCCGATTGTTAACCATTTGAAGAGAGGTGTTTTGTTTGGACCTAAACAAAGGAATCTCATACTCCTTCCAAGGCACCTGCAACCAAAAATATTTCCTTCCACTCCTTGATTGCAAAAGAAAAGTCCCCATATCATCTAATGTAGGTAATGCCGCGACAGGGTTCCTACAAGAAACCGGCCGCGCTTTGCGGGCCATACCTTAAATCGTGTTGCTCAATGGAGGATATGATAATGCACACTTTCGATCTCTCACCACTTTTCAGAACATCCGTTGGATTTGATCGCCTAAACCACCTTTTCGATGCTGCACTTCGTGTTGACGAGGACGCGTCCTTCCCACCATATAATATAGAGAAATTGGATGAAGAAAGTTACCGAATCTCAATCGCCATAGCTGGATATGGCGAGGATGACGTCGAAGTACTTGTGAAGGAAAATTCTCTCTCTGTAAGCGGTAAAATAGGGAAAGAGAAACAGGGACCCTCCTACCTTTACAGGGGCATTGCGGGACGATCGTTTGTTCGTCGTTTCCAGTTAGCTGATCACATAAAAGTGACCAATGCGGACTTAAACAACGGCCTCTTGAATATTGATCTGGTCAGGGAGTTACCAGAAGAAATGAGGCCAAAGCGCATCGCGATAAACACTAGCAAGACCCTAGGCTCAAGAAAGGCTGCTTAGCAACTCAAAATCATGATGAAGGTAGCGGACATTTTCCTCTACTAGAGGGAGATGGTTCGCTACCCGACCCCCTCCACAATAACCACCTCTCCTTCAGACGCTTTCTGACGCAACTCTATCAGCGGTGCATATTCGGCCGAGGTATACCAACGTCTTGCAGCTTCTTGGGAATCAAACTCGATCACAACTAAACGAGTTCGGGCAAGGGCTCCTTCCAGATTATCCATTGACCCACCACGAACAATGTAGCGGCCACCATAACGCTTAACTACAGCCGCAACTTGTTCTCCATATTTCTTAAAAAGATCAGGATCAGTTATGTCAATCTGGGCTATAACATATGCTGACATTAGCCTTCTTCCTTTCTTACTAAACCCCTTAAAAACAGCTTTATCACTCCCTAGGATGAACATCCTCTCCAAATAACCATTAGCTCAGAGCACTAGAGCTCAAACACTCAAAAACATCGCCACCATCAGGGGAGAGATTCAAAACATGCTTCCGGTGCCAAAGTGCAAAGAAAAGCAATATCCAGGCCGCCTGCCCTGCCCTTTTCCCGGGATTCTTAAATAATGGGACTATGGTTCCTGGCCTACATATCTCTTTCACTCCTGGCTGAGCCGCTACCAATTCGCCAAGATTATTACCACCGGCCGCCATCCATTCCCTAACGGGTACAGTGAACCCCTTCTTCTTCGAAAACGCCCCAGCCCGAGGTAAGCGTCTAGATAGCCACTTCCGTAAAAGCCATTTCCCTAGGCCCCGTTGAAGTTTGGCCTCATCAGGAAGCCTAAAGGCAAAATCGGCCAGCACCGGATCTAGGAATGGCGTTCTTCCCTCCAAACCGTGCGCCATCAGACACCGGTCTAATTTCAACAAAAGGTCATTGGGCAACCAATTTGCAAAATCTCGAGCCTGAATTCTCTGGAGATTTGTGGAGAAAGGGCCCTCATTGAACTCCTCGGAGAATGAAAAATCTACCCCTTCTATAAGTACACCTAGCCTATTAAAGAATGATTTAGGGGACCCACCTCCCCCCAACCAACGTGGTCTTAATTCTCGTCTATACCGACCATAGCCACCAAATAATTCATCTCCACCCTCCCCCGATAACACAACCTTGACATCTTTCGCAGCATGACGCGCCAGAATATATGTAGGAACAATCGCATAATCCGCACACGGATCGTCCAAAGCGGCCGCAATGTTTGGTAATTCTCTCCAAAAATCATCACACGTTATTCTAACTTCCGAATAGGAAGCACCCACCGATTCAGAAATATTTCGGGCATGTTTGGTCTCATCAGTCACCGAACTAGCATCAAATCCAGCCGTGTAAGTGATGACCGGATGGTCCTTTCGCCGCACCATCTCAGCTAAAATGCAGGCACTGTCTATACCTCCTGAAAAAAATAACCCATACGGCACATCGGATCGCTGATGGAATTCAATGCTCTCTGCAAGCTCTCGGTCAAGATCCCGCTCTAACTCGCTCAACGAAGAAACTAAAATCGGAGAAGTTGGCAGAGCATGGTTTTGGCGACGCTCGACAATCTTCCCTTTTTCGACCACTATGATTTCTCCTGGAGACACCCTTTTAACTTTTGGAAATATGGTTTCCACCCCAGGCACAAATTGTTTATTCAAGAGCCTAGAAACCAGAACTTTGGATATCCTTCTTTCCGCACATCCAGCCTTTAGCAATGCCTGCAGTTCAGAGGCGAAAAAGAACCCTTCGCTATCTTCCACAAAGTACAAAGGCTTTATTCCAAAAGGATCCCTCGCTAAGACCAATCTCGCCCTTTGCTTATCGTAAATCGCAAAAGCATACATCCCTCGCAAACGATTAACAAAGTCGAGACCATATCGTGCATAGAGATGCAAGGGAGGTTCGCAATCAGACTTAGACTTTAACTTCACGTTATTCATCTCAGAGATTATCTCACGATAGTTGTATATTTCGGCGTTACCAATTAAGTAGTTCTCTCCATTATCACACATCGGTTGCTGTCCAGTTTCTAGGTCAATTATGGAAAGACGCCTATGGGCTAGCCCTACATTATCGAACAAAACTTTTCCCTCGGAATCGGGCCCCCTGTGCTCAAGAGCCGAAGACATGATTTCCAACTGAATTACAGATGGCTTGAGACCTTCCCTCATCATCATTCCAGCTATTCCACACATCACCGTCTCACCGACTCAAAAAACCGAAGATATTTTTTGACAACAACCTCCTCAGAAAAATTTTCTTGGTAGTTTCGCAACCCTTGTACCGAAAGCCTTGCACCCATATCACCATCAACCCTAGTTACAGCATCGGCTATAGCTACGGGATTATTGACCTCACATAATAAACCATCCTTTTCATGTGAAATAAGTTCTCTTGGACCAGCTGATGCAGCCGCCACAACTGGTACCTCATGGGCCCAGGATTCTATAATAACGTTCCCTAAGGGTTCCTTTCTGGATGGGCAAACCAAGACGTCTGCAGATGCTAGAAGAGAAGCAACATCTCGTCTCCATCCCAAAAACCGAATCCGCTTTTCTATTCCAAGCTCTTTCGCCCGGACACGTAGAGACCTCTCCTCTGGCCCTGCTCCGGCTATCCAAAGCCAATGTTTTGGCAACATTTCCATGGATTCCAATAACACATCAAATGCTTTGTTAGCATGAAGCCGACCGAGACCTAAAACTAAGGGAACATCCTGCGGAGTGGCCAAGGTAGCTCTGTCTACCTCCTTAGATTTTTCTGGAGATACAAAATTTGGGAGATAATGCGTAGCGCTTTCTGGCCAACCTAGCTTACCAATATATCCAACCATTCCCATAGTGTTACCAATGAGGTGATCACATTTTTCAAAATATTTAAGCTTATAATAGCCCCCCAACCGCGCCACATGAACTGGACCACTTTCTGTCAAAGACCTAGAGCAGACCTCTGCCGCACGGCCCATCCAGCTCAACACCACATCCGGCTGCCATTCTCTAATTATTCTTCTCAAGGTGAACGGGGTCCGAAAATCCAGCCTTCGTCCAAAAGGAAGCAATTCCATATCCACTCCCTTTGCTTTCAATTCATTAACTCTATCGGGGTAAGCCCTGATAACTACTTTTTGACATATAGGCGTTTTTACAAATGCGGTGGCAAGCCTAACAAAAAACTCTTCTGCCCCACCCGTTTCGGCCCCACACATTACTTGCAAAACCTTCACTGAAGACCACCCCGACGCCTCAAATCGACCTTAAGATGCGAAATTAGCGGATAAAGGGCCGACATTAGGGCAACTGCAAATCCCCAACGTCCTTCCCGATAGCCCCGCCTTAAGAAATAACATTTGATAAACCTTCCCAACGATCGTCGAAGTGTCCAAATCATTGGAGGATTTTGCGCCTCCGAGGCCAACAAATCGGCCGCGCGCGCGTCGGTATAACGCTTGAGCCTCTCCAGCATATCGTTGAAGTCCTTGTCAACATAATGGCTGATCGGATTTTTTAACCAACGTTTTTCCCCCAACAAACTCAAAGACGGGTGAATACGCTGGCGTCCCCAACGCTTTGCGCCTCGACTAGAAAGACGCGGCGCTGCCATCACACCCCAAGATCCTCCCCATCCATATTTCACTAGCTTATCCCCTATGTAATTATCAAAAGGGACTAGAAAATAACCCGGGTCCGCTCCATCGATCACTTCTCTGATTTCTAGTAATAATTCATCTGGTACTCGCTCATCTGCATCAACCTCTAATACCCACTCACCGCGACAAGAGTCCAAACCCAAGTTACGTCTCTCTCCCTCGATATCCCAGGATCCCTCAATTAAAAAGTCTGTGTAACGACTAGCAATCTCTCTAGACTTATCAGTGCAGCCATCCAGAACTACTACCAATTCATCCGCTGCCACTAAACGAGAAAGGCAGTCAGCCAACTGCCTCTCCTCATTATGAACAACCACCAGTACGGACAAACTAATTTCACTCTTCATTTCTCGACAGCCCGCCTGTGCTGCCCCCACAGAGTAATCGCAGCCTCTTCAACCTGATCCACACTCAAAGAAGACATCAAACTTCCGGTGTTACGATGATCGTAACCCGGTTCTCCTACTAATTCATCATATGTTTTTGGAGTCCTGATCCAAGCGGATTTGGAGCCCCAAGGACCATAATGCGCTTCCTTACTGGGCCCAAATAATCCCAGGGTGGGGATACCAGAAGCCGCCGCCATATGCATCAACCCGGAATCGTTTCCGACAAACAACGAACTTCGTCTAAGTACCGCATAAGCCGTAAGAAGATCAATTTTTCCAACCAAATTTACACGTTTTTCCGCTGGAATTTTCTCTAGCACTATTTTGGAACGAGGCAGCTCTGCTTTGCTTCCCAAAATGACCACAGAGGCACCGGCAAGAATACCTCCGGGTTGGGTCAATCGAAAAGCCAACTCAGAAAATCTTTCAAGCTTCCATTCCTTTCCCTTCCAGTTGGCCATGGCCCCCAATGCCAACACTTTTTGTTTCGGCTCAATAATTTTTTGGGCTGCCTCCTCTTGGCGATCAGAAGTCCACAGGAATGGAGATGGTGGCGATGACCGCATCCCCATCACGTCACCCAACTGCTGAACTCTGTGTATTGATGGATCAACCCGCCTCATAACGTACCGGCGCCGGGCAAACAACATTCTACTCACGGGAGAATTTCGTAGGTCCACTATAATATCCCACTTAATACCTATACATATCTTCCACAGATCAAACCAATGAAGAGAGCAAACTTTCTTCTCCATGGCGACCAACTTTTTTAGACGAGGCATTTCCGAAAAAATTGGAGCAGCCGCTGGCCCACAGGCAATAGTGATATCTATGTTAGGATGTGATTGAATTAATTCCTTCAAAATACCAGTGGACAAAACTGCATCCCCTATCCGGGTAGAAGTGATGAAAAGTACCTTCATGAGAAAATCCGCTCTAGGTCGCTAGCCACATCATCCCAACTGCGCTTGGATTGCTCTTTCTTTGCAATCCTGCTCGCCTCCATAAAGAATTCATCATCATTTATTAGCCGGACAACCCGTTCCTTAAACACATCATCATCCACTGCGAGAAACCCTGTTTTATCATTCAAAAGACGTTCCCCAACGCCCCCTAGATCACGACTTACTGCAGGAAGGCCTGAAGACTGACTATCACCTAGTGTAGGGCACACAAGATCCCGAGGATCGCCTGGATACAAATGAGCCCTTGCAGCCCTGTAGACTTCTACCATCCGGATATCCGGAATCGGTTCAAAAATTTTGACACTAGAGTTGTGATTTTGCCCGGCCAACTGCAAAATTTCAGTTACCACCGGGTCCGGGACCTGGGTTCTTAACCCTCTAGACAACAGCGAGGAATAAACATGAAGTTCGGCATCAGGCACCTGAATAGATATTTGCTCAAACCAAAGTCGCACCAACCAGCTCATTCCATTTCTGGGATGGGTTGTTACAACCACGCGTTTAGGAGAACTTGATGCCATTCCTCTTGATAATCTATAGCAGTCAAGGGTCGCAGGTGGAAGCATCTCAGCAGATCTTAACTGCAAAGAGTGCGGCACGGTGGAACTCTGACAAAGTGTCTGCAATAATAATATTGGCTGCCTGCTGTTCATCGCCTTCAAAGGATCTGGTTTTGCCAGATATCCTGCATGACCACCCACCCAAAGTGCTGCTTTTTCCGCTCTGGGCACATAAGACAAGAGAGTCGGTTTCCGATGTGCTATCAACCAGTCAGAGTATGTTGCTTTGCATGTTTCAATCGGCTGCCAACTCACTCCCTCAACAACCACCCCTGACAAACATCGATTGAAAACTCGAACCGTGTGGCCACGTCTGGATAAGGCGGTGCTCAACGCCACCAATGCCTTCTCCCCGCCCCCAATTGCCCGTTTGGAAGGACTTTGGCCATCAAAAGGCACCGAATCATCTAGGAAAGTAATCAACATCAAGTCACTTATACGATGTTCCTTGCGGTTCTGCCAAGCAAAGGCTGAAGGCATAATTAGGAAGCCAAAGAAGAAGGTGTTATAATAACTTAGTGGCTTAAGGGCAGTTAATATGATTTTTTATGAGGTTTTATACGATCGAGGGGTGGTAGCGGTTGAAGGTCCGGACGCACGAACTTTCCTTCAAGCTATGATCTCTAATGACGTTAATAATATTTCCCCTAGTACTTCAATTTATGCCGCCATGTTGACGCCCCAAGGAAAATACCTTCACGATTTTGTGATTAGTCAAGTAGACCATAGGTTTCTTCTCGACACTGAACAAGGCCGCATATCGGACTTGGTTAACCGCCTTACCCTTTTTCGCCTTGGAGCAAAGGTTACAATCACGGCTATAAAGGAGGATACCCTGATAGCAGCCTTCTGGCGAAAAGCCAGCCCTCTCATTTTAGCCAGCGATCACAAACCCGGTCATACAACCACAATATCAGGTTGCTCCGTAGTATTAGATCCACGCCTTGCCGCGTTAGGATACAGAGTTATAGGAAGCAAACTTAATATAGAAAAATTTATCAGTCGCGAATTACCTGATTCTGCCACTAAGTCGAATTTTGATTCACACCGGTTGGAAAATGGAGTGCCAGACGGAAGTCGCGATATACAGGTAAACAAATCATTTCTTTTAGAGAGTAACTTTGAAGAGCTTAACGGAGTTGCTTTTGATAAGGGATGCTATGTAGGGCAGGAAAATACCGCACGCCAAAAACACCGAGGCACAATCCGCCGAAGATTAGTAAAGGTAAATATTTCTGGTCCCGCTCCAGTAAATAATGAAAGAATTTTATGGAAGAACACGGAAATCGGCAAAATGAGATCTGTGAGAGATAACGTAGGAATGGCAACTATTCGCCTAGATCGTTGGACAGAAGCCAAAGCTCAAAATGCTGAATTCCGTGCAGGCTCCGCAATAGTGGTCCCCGTCCTCCCTAAGTGGATGGGCCTTGAAAATATGTAAGCCATTGCCCTCAAGAACGGCAACATCGTTTTTCCCTAATCACCTTTAATAATTTCGCCGATCGACGTCTGGGCTGCAGCTAGTCTCGCGATAGGCACGCGGTACGCTGAACACGAAACGTAGTCCAAACCAATTTTATGACAAAAAGAAATAGAGCTAGGATCTCCCCCATGCTCGCCACATATACCTAGTTTGATATCCGGACGAGTTGTTCGACTGCGATCCGTAGCTATTCGGATTAGCTCGCCAACTCCGTCCTCATCAATAGAAACAAATGGATCCTGCTCTACAATATTAGTCTCATGATATGTTGGAAGGAAATGCCCTGAATCATCTCGGCTTATACCAAAGGTAGTCTGGGTTAAATCATTGGTGCCAAAACTAAAAAATTCTGCCTCCTTTGCCAGGGATCCTGCAAAAAGGCAAGCCCTCGGCAATTCCACCATTGTTCCAACTAAATAAGACAATTTCGTTTGAAGAGAATTCTCTATTTCCTTGGCTACAAGGTCAATCCGCGACCTAATAATCTTCAATTCAGCCTTGGTAGCAACCAGTGGGATCATTATTTCAAGATGGACTGGGTTCCCGCGCCTTTGCTTAACCTCCACCGCTGCCTCAAAAATCGCCCGCGCCTGCATTTCATATATTTCCGGATGCGTTATTCCTAATCGGCAACCACGGTGACCTAACATAGGATTCAATTCGTGAAGTTGGGTAGCCCTGTTTCTTACAGCGACTTCCGTACTGTCCGTTGACCTGGCAAACTCTGCGAATTCCGAATCAGTCTTAGGCAAGAATTCATGCAGCGGAGGGTCTAACAACCTTATAGTTACAGGCAATCCTTCCATAATCTCAAACAACTCTACAAAATCATTGCGCTGCATCGGTTGCACCTTTGCAAGTGCGCCTGACCTATCATGACTATTCTTTGCCATTATCATTTCTCGCATGGCCGAAATTCTGGACGCATCGAAGAACATATGCTCCGTGCGACACAAACCTATCCCTTCTGCACCAAACTTTCGTGCAATAGCTGCATCTTCGGGTGTCTCAGCATTGGCCCTCACCTTAAGAGTCCGACACTCATCCACCCAAGCCATGGAAGTATCAAAATCTCCGCCCAGTTCGGGCTGGACTGTCGCAACTCGACCCTCCATGATCTCCCCAGTAGAACCATCTATAGTCATAGTTTCCCCAGATTTGATCGTTTTTCCTGCGACTACTAGGGTCTTCGCAGAGTAATCTATTTGCACCTCACTGGCGCCACTTACGCAAGGACGCCCCATACCTCGAGCGACCACCGCCGCATGACTTGTCATACCACCGCGAGCCGTTAAAATACCAACAGCCGCATGCATCCCGTGAATATCCTCTGGACTCGTTTCCACTCTGGCTAACAAGACTTTTTCACCAGCATGGGACAGCCTCTCCGCCTCATCTGCCTCAAATACAAGCTTTCCAGTTGCCGCCCCTGGGGAGGCAGCCAACCCACGCGCGAGAACAACTCGTGAGGCGTCCGGGTCCAAAGTAGGATGCAATAATTGTTCCAGAGAAGAAGGTTCGATCCGCATCACTGCTTCCCGAGGCTCTATGAGCCCTTCTTTAGCCATAGCCACTGAAACCTTAAGAGCTGCCTGTGCTGTTCTCTTTGCATTACGGGTCTGCAACATCCAAAGAAAACCCTTTTGAACAGTGAACTCAATATCTTGCATATCACGATAATGGGCCTCTAGACTCGCACATACATTTTGCAGTTCCTGGTAAATCTCCGGCATGGCTTCCTCCATAGCCAAGCTTTCGACACCACCTCTCGACTTTTCCTTGAGGGTCAATGGCTGTGGTGTTCGTATACCAGCGACGACATCTTCCCCTTGGGCATTCACAAGGTATTCTCCATAAATTTCGTTATTGCCCGTGGAAGGGTCCCGCGTAAAGGCAACCCCAGTTGCACAGTCGTTCCCCATATTTCCGAAAACCATAGCTTGGACATTGACAGCCGTTCCCCAACTCTCTGGAATATTGTGCAACTTGCGATACGTTTTAGCTCGTTGGTTCATCCAACTACCAAACACAGCGCCAATGGCACCCCACAATTGCGCAAGCGGGTCTTGAGGAAATGGTTTTCCACATTGCCGTTCAATCTCAGCGGCATAGCTGGCTATTATTGCCTGCCAGTCTTCTGCCAGCATCTCAGTATCAAGGGATAAATTTTTCTGCTCTTTATAATCTTCTAATATATCCTCAAAATGATGATGGGCTACGCCTAACACAACGCTCCCGTACATTTGAATGAAGCGCCTGTAGCTGTCATAAGCAAACCGCCTATCCTTACTTTGCTCAGCCAAACCTTCGACTGTTTTATCATTTAGACCAAGGTTTAGTACGGTATCCATCATACCCGGCATAGAAGCTCTGCCGCCCGATCGTACAGATACTAAAAGTGGGTTTTCCGAGCTTCCAAATCTGGCCGAGACAGCATTTTCCACTTCTGAAAGAGCCGCTACTACCTGAGATTCAAGCCCTTCCGGATACTGCTCATTATTTTTATAAAAATTCGTGCATACTTCGGTGGTGATCGTAAAGCCGGGTGGAACAGGTAACCCTAAACTGCCCATTTCCGCTAGATTTGCACCTTTCCCGCCAAGAAGGTCGCGCATGCTCGCACTACCTTCTGCTGACCCCGAACTAAATGCATAGACCCACTTAATCATAGATTGCCCCATACCCGAGCTCACCCTTCTATAACCGAAAAATCTGCAACTGATCCCAGGAGGGCGCCAACCCTTCCCAGCAAACAAAGTCTATTTACACGAATTTCATCATTTTCAACATTAACCTTGACCTGTTCAAAGAAGTTAGCGACAGCCGCCCCTAACTGAACCACACTCTTCATTGCACCAACAAAATCCTCGTCTACCAAAGCCTTCTGTATTTGCACATCCATAGATTCAAGCCTATCAAGAAGTGTTTTTTCCGCCGGTTCGGATAAAAGTTCGGGAACCACTTTTCCCCTAAAACTCACCTTTTTCCTTCTCTCTTCTATTTGCACAATACTCATTGCCCTACTATAAACTCCTAACATCTGAAGCCCATCAGCAGAAGATAAAAAGTCATGTAATGCCTCAATCCGAAGCTGAAGCCGTACTAGATCAGCATTGTCAGGAACAGAGAACGCAGCCTCCACAATATCATGCCGAAATCCCATCTCACGAAGATAAACCTTCAGACGATCCAGGATAAACAGCAAAACTACCTCTCCAATTTTATCCCCACATGCAATATCTTGACCTATATAAGTTTCTCTGCTCCACGCAATCATTGCAGACAACGACACCCGCACCTTATTCTCAAGTATTATCCGCACAATGCCCAAAGCAGCTCTGCGCAAAGCAAATGGGTCTTTGGAACCCGTTGGGCGTTCGCCCGCAGTGAACATCCCAACCAGCGTATCAATTTTATCGGCGAGAGCCAAACAGATGCAGTTTGGTTCAGTGGGACAAGACATAGTTGGCCCAAGAGGGGCATAGTGACCCCCAATTGCTTCGGCAACAGGCCCCGGCTCGCCCTGGGCCAGGGCATAGTATTTCCCCATCACACCCTGGAGTTCAGCAAACTCGCCTACCATTTCCGTGACAAGATCAGCCTTACAAAGTGCAGCTGCCCGCTGTAACGACTCTGAATCAGTGCCTGGTACAAACCTCCCTATTTTTGGAGCTAAAACCGACAGCCGGACAACCTTATCAGCAACTGATCCGAGTTTTGTATGGAAAGTAATGTGCGAAAGACCCTTTCCATGATCAGAAAGTGAAATCGCCTTGTCCGTTTCCCAGAAGAATTTCGCATCGTGTAATCGTGCCCTCAGAACACGTTCATTCCCATCTACTATCCCATTGGTTTTAGAAAGACTCTCTATGTTAGACACCATTATAAACCACGGCGCCAATGCTCCCTCTTTGGTGTGCAACGGAAAATACTTCTGATGGCTTTTCATGGAGGTAATCAGAACCTCATCGGGTAATGTCAAAAACTCTTGCTCTATCGCCCCCATAAATACCACCGGCCATTCCACAAGGCCCGCATTCTCATTTACGATGTCACCATCCAAATTTGTAGACAAGCCCTTTGCCGTAGCTAGGGCCAAAGCATTTTCCTCAATAGTTCTTTTCCGCGCTTCCCTATCAATCTGAACATATGTTGACTTTAATTGATCCTTGTACTCGTCAAAATTAGCGGGAGCGAACGTATCACAAGCCAAGAATTTATGCCCCCGCGTTTCGCTTCCAAAACAAAGTGTTTCTCCCGACCCCTTCCCGCGGACTACACCTAAATCAATACCCCCATTTACAACCTTCCCATCAAAAATACATAAAATAGACTCAATTGGACGCACCCATCTAAAGCTTCCCGCACCCCACCGCATGGACTTAGGCCAGCGCATCTCGCTCAAAATCTCTTTCACCAATTGAGACAAAATATCTCTGGTTTTACGACCTCCGACACGAAGGCGTGCTACATAAAATTCATTATTTTTGATTTTTTTTATCTCTATATCGGGATGATCTACCGAATCATAGCCCACTGATTCTAAAAAACCACCGACCGCCTTAGGGTTTGCACCTACCTTTGGTCCTTTTCGCTCCTCTATAATTTCTTTCTGTTCCTTTGGAAGTCCATCCACTAATAAAATCAGCCGTTGCGGCGTGGAATACGATTTTAGCAGCTTAAACTCCATCCGATGCTCTCTTAATTTAAGGCGAAACGCATCCGCCAAACCTGATATTCCCTTATCCTGCATCCGTGCAGGCATCTCTTCTGATAATATCTCGAGTAGAAATTCCGACATATTAGCCCGGGGTCTTTTGGCGATTCGAAGCCAACCAAGATTCGCAGCAGTTTCTTGCTAGAGCACGCACGCGGCTTATATATGCCTGGCGCTCAGTAACACTAATGACCCCGCGAGCATCAAGTAAATTAAATAGATGACTTGCCGCAATGCACTGATCATACGCGGGTAAGGTTAAACCATTCTCTAAAAGGTCCGCACATGAGACTTCTGCATCATCAAAATTTCGCCTTAAGATTGTTACATTGGCTTTCTCAAAATTATAAGCGGAATATTGTCGTTCAGATTCGAGAAATACGTCCCCATAAGTTACCCCGGCACCATTCCAATCTAGTTCATATATATTTTCTACTCCTTGAACATACATCGCCAATCTTTCCAAGCCGTAGGTCAATTCCCCTGAAACGACCTCACAATCAATTCCCCCCACCTGCTGAAAATACGTGAACTGAGACACCTCCATCCCATCACACCATACCTCCCAGCCTAAACCCCAAGCTCCAAGCGTTGGACTCTCCCAATCGTCCTCTACAAAACGCACATCGTGCTTTCTATAATCTATTCCTAAGGCCAACAAACTATCCAGATAGAGCCGCTGTATCTCCTTCGGAGACGGTTTCAAAAGCACCTGGAACTGGTAGTAATGCTGCAGTCTATTTGGATTTACCCCATAGCGGCCATCTGCCGGTCGTCTGCAGGGTTGAACATATGCTACGCGCCAGGGATCCGGCCCTAAACTCCTCAAAAGAGTAGCAGGATGAAATGTCCCAGCACCAACACTCAAATCGTAAGGCTGCATCAGCACACACCCTTCCGAAGACCAATAGCCCTGCAATGTCAAAATCAACTGCTGGAAAGACGTTGCGGTCCCCGTATTTGTCTGGCTCAACACTGTTCAATCACCAGACAGATAACGATATTTTGGATGACACTTAGATTCGATCATTACCAACTCTCAACATCACGGAAGTAAACCCGCCACAATCATGCTCGTATCATCACTTGCCACAATCCTGGGCATCCTAATCCCTATTTTACCCAGGATATGGACAATCAGGTTGGCCGCAGGATTTAGCCCCCTTAGTCGCCGAATAGTATGTGCCGCAATGAGCGCACTGAACCATATCCTCAGCCTCCAGCACCGAAGAAGGCTTCGGGCTGCGTTTTTTGGCATTTCTAACCTGCGCCCGTCGCTTTTTGTCAATACGCCCAATTAGCTTAAAGCCGTACCATACAATCACAATTATAGCGATGGTGAAGAGCAGCTTTTGTATACTAAACCCGAACATACCCCTATTTGAACAGTCCAGACCCGAAGGTCAAGCGTTTCCAGCGTATTAACCCAAAATCCAGCTTTTAATTCAGAAACTCCTACTCCAAAATAAGCCCTAAAGCCCATACCTTGACCAGAGGGCTTGCGCTTCCACCTGACACCATAGCTTATCTACAAACTCGGCCGGGAAGTGCCCATCAAAAAAGTTATTTTGGCCTACTCCCATTCTCCTCCGGAACCAATTTTTTGGCGCCTCCACAAATTTAATCCGGACGTCCTCTCCAAAACGTTGGCGGGTGATTGAATAGAGGTCTCCCAATCCGTCAACTAGGCCCAGCTCTAGCGCACGTTTGCCAGTCCAGACATCCCCATTAAAAAGAATTTCCGCGTCTCCATTGAGTCGTTTCCCACGGCGTTGCTGAACATACTCTATAAAGCCCTCATAAATCTCTTTCTGTATACCCTTCAGCATGGCAATCCCATCGGGATCCTCTGCCTTAAAGGGATCCAACATCGCCTTGTGTTTGCCCTCAGAGTAAACTCGCCTCTCTACACCCATACGATGGATTGCCTCCTGAAAACCAAAGCCTGAAGAAATAACCCCAATGGAGCCAACAATTGAATTTGAATCAGCAAAGATCTCATCAGCTGCACAGGCGAGCCAATATCCCCCCGACGCTGCAACATCCTCCAAAAATGCAAAAATTGGGAGACTTTTCTCAGATGCCAAAGCTCTAATACGACGACTGATCAACGCGGATTGCACAGGGGAACCACCAGGCGAATTAATGGATAAAGCAATAGCTTTAACCCCCCTCATGGAAAATGCCCGCCGAATAGATTGGTCCAAAGAGGCTATACTCAACCCTCCGGAAACAGGCCTCCCAGAAGCGGCAATAACGCCCGACAACCTCAAAACCGCCACCTTAGGAACGGGCCTGGAAAACGGCCAAACTCTCATTACCCTAACCTTTCATAACTAAATATGCGGCCCTTCTAAGACCCATATCAAGGACTTTAGAACTCCAAAGCGCCACCCGAATATAAAATCTGCGTCGCCGATATGGTGTACTGACCTTCACCATCATGCAAGACTAGACCCGCACAAAATTTGACTGGGCCTCGACGACCCTTTCGCCCCCTTACTATCACCCGCTTGGCTTCTTTTCCAAAGCTTGGCCAAATCGGGAATACACTTATATCCCCCGCAACCTCTCGCACCCTGGACAATAACTCATCTACGCGATCGGCACGATGAATAAAAGTGAGTGTGCCGGCATCTCTGACAAGTGATGCAGCGGCATAGACCCATTCTCGAAGACCTATTCCAACTTCAATCCTAGAGCGATCCAGGGCAGATGTGGTTTGTGCCCTTGACGCCGGCAAATAAGGAGGATTGATCATGACATGATCAAACCTTGGCTTCCATAATTTCTCAACCTCGGAGACATCTCCCAAAATAAATTTTATTCGTTTTTCAAAGCCGTTGAGAGATATATTCTGGATTCCCAGAGAAAGCAAAGGTTCTTGCACTTCGATTCCTTCTATATGGCATTCTTTTACTCTATAAGCCAAACACAAGGACGCCGACCCTACTCCTGAGCCAAGATCCATAACGCTATCACCATCGGCCGCCGGAACAGCTGAAGCGAGAAGGACTGAGTCAAGGGCCGCCCTATAACCCTTTCTAGGTTGAAACAACAAAATCCGGCCGCCCAACAGTTTATCTTTGGTCGTCTCACCCCCATCCTCTTCAATATTTTCTACCACCTTCACAACTGGCCTCACTCAACACGTACTTTAAGAAATATTCAATCTTCAATGATCTAAGGGATATCCGCAAACTTATGAACTTGCAAACTGAGTAGCCAATTCGGGTTAACATAACAATACTCAGCCGCTGCGGCCATATTCGCCGCCAATCGACTTCCTGACATGGGCTGTAGCAAAAAATTGCTGAAGTCAAGATCTTGAAAAAAACCTGGCTCGAGCCCCATCTGAGGAAAAACTAACTTCAATTCGTCACCACGAGTGCACTTCAAAGGGGCGCCAGCTTTTGGACTTACACATATCCAATCCACTCCCTCAGGCGGCAACATAGTCCCATTCGTTTCTATGGCGACCAAAAAACCGAGTCTATGAAGACAATCAACCAATTCGTGGTCAAGCTGAAGAAGGGGCTCCCCACCTGTCAAAACCACTAACTTAGGGCCCGAAAAATTCTTTTGCCACAAGGCGCCTATAGAATAGGCTAGTGATTCCGCCGAGGTATAACGCCCGCCCATCACACCATCCATGCCAACAAAATCCGTATCACAAAATTTGCAAATCGCTCTCTCGCGGCTGGGTTCGAGACCGTTCCACAAGTTACACCCGGAGAATCGGCAAAAA
>MDTE01024174.1_pt1 | contig 20552 bp, 22 predicted proteins | sample 811231 | NCBI WGS metagenome assembly MDTE01 (sample SAMN05326651, study PRJNA326480) | marine metagenome | isolation source: seawater | place: Indian Ocean: Red Sea | collected 2010
AAATATAAATAGATTATTATCAAACAATTAATTTTGATCCGTCTTATCTTGTTTTTTAAATTCCAATCTACAAAATTTTTATAATTTTTTTTTAATTTTATAGATAATCAAAATATATCTGTAAAAATTTTTTAATATGGAAATATTTCCTTATTCACTACCTTGTATTCTTATTAAATTTCTAAAATTTATAATTATTACACTAAACATCTGTAAATTAATTAATATTAATAAATGCTCGATAAAAAAAATTTTATAACATCTTATAAATAGAATTTCACATCACACAAAAAAAACTACAAACCTATTTATTTAATTTATATTTTAACATTTCGTCGAATTAAAACTAAAATTATTTAAAATAAATTCATTAAATTTTCACACACTATTATAAAATAAATTGTTAATATTTTTAATTTTACAGAACTATATTCTTCACCCATTGATTATATAATTATTATCTTGCAAAAAATTATTTTATTTTTTTATTTTTTTATTTTTTAAAACAAAAAAACGATAAAATCAAAAAAAATTATAAAAATAAATTGTCTAATATTCCTTTGCCCGGGTATGCTTGTGCTCTAATATGAACCTAAACTTGGGCACTAAAATTTAATAGACTCCCAAATAATTGCCCTTTTAAATCTATAAGCCGGCTCTTAAAATATCATGGATATGAACTATACCTGTTAACTCTTTTTCCTCTTTTGTTGAAAAGATAAATAAACTCGTTATTCCACACTTTTCCATTTTCTCCAGCGCCTCTATAGCTAACGTTTCTGATTTTATCCATTTCGGATTTTTTGACATAATAAAATTTGCTGTTTTTTTAAATAAATCATCACCAAAATTTTCTAAACTCCTACGAACGTCCCCATCTGTAATTATTCCAACTAATTTATTCCTATCATCAACTACACCTACTGCACCCAATCCCTTTTCAGAGATTATAAGTAATGCTTCTTTTATGCTTTTTGATTTATTTATCAGTGGAATATCTTCATTTTTATGACAAATATCTTCTACGGTTAAAAGTAGTTTTTTTCCTAAGTCTCCACCAGGATGATTTTCAGCAAAGTCATTTTTATTAAAACCTTTTAATTTTGAAACAGTCAGGGCCAGCGCATCTCCAATTGCTAAAGCTGCAGCAGTACTAGCAGTTGGTGCAAGATTTAGGCTACAAGCCTCTTTGTTTACTGAGGTATCAATACATATGTCCGCATTTCTACCCAAAGTAGAATTTGTTTTCCCCACCAAACCAATTTTTAATATTTTCTTTTTATTTATGTATGGTATAATTTTTATGATCTCAGCAGTTTCTCCACTGTTGCTTATAAATAATAATATATCCCCTTGTTTCATTTTTCCCAAATCGCCATGTATCGCATCCCCAGGATGTAAATAAATTGATGGAGTACCTGTTGAAGACATTGTTGATGAAATTTTCTTTGATATTAAACCTGATTTACCAATGCCAGTTAGAATCAAGTGGCCACTACACCCGATGATTAAGGTCACAGCTTTTTCAAAATTTTCGTCAACACGCTCCAGCATCAATGATACTGCTTGAGCCTCTATTTTGATCAGATTTTTTGCAATTGATTTTATATCAGCTGATTTCATTACACTAATTTTTATAATATTAGATATTAGTCACTATTTTACATTAAATAAAAATTATATAAATAAATAACTAGACTAATAAATTAAAAAATGAAAATCTAAAAATTGCCAACTTTAATTAAACAGAGAAATAATTAGTGAACATAGGTAAATAATTAATATCATTAAAAATATAGGTATCGCCCATTTGACAAACGTAATGAAAAAATACTTTATTGCAATTTTAGTCTGTTTCCTTATATCCATTTTATTTTCTCATAATAATTTCTGAATTAATAACTATTTCAAAAGCATCATCAAGCTCACTAATTGATATTTTATCTGTTGATAATAATTTTTTTTTATACATTATTGATCCAAATTTTATCATTTCTTTTTTTTCTCTTCCTAAATCTAATAATTCTAAATTCTCAATATATACACTACATGCCAGATCGATATCTAGAAACGGACATACTATTGTATCTATTGATAAAATGCTTGTATCAAAATATTCATGGCTAAGGTCATCTAACTCAGCTTCAAAAATACTCCCATAAAATATTGCGTAATTAATGATGACATTTGAGATATCTGATATTTCTATTTCCTCATCAACTTTATATTTTGAGGAATCAAATAACTTTTCTCTAAAAAATGAATAGCCATCACTATAATAATCATTTGAATCGATAGAGGTAATAATTAATTCTGAATCTTTTTTAATCATAGGAGCTTTGACTTTATATATGCTATTTTCAGTTCTCCAGTTTTTATTTATCATTATCTGAGCTAAAGAAACTTTTTTATTAGATATATCTTTTAAAATTTTCTTTTTGTTATCTTCGTCAATTCCAGATAAATAATATTCAATCCCTGCTCCTCTTATTTGAAAGTTCAACATTCAAACATTAATATATTTAATACTTTTAAAAGTCTAATCAGAAAATCCATAATTAATCTCAATATCATTTTTTTTTATAATTAAAGCGCTAATATCTGGATTATCTCGAAGATAATCAGAAATGTATTTTGGACTCATCATCATAAAAGAGGTCGAAAGAGCGTCAGCCTCAGTTCCATTCAATGCCATTACCCATGCGGCTATGATGTTTTTGACTGGTCTAAGTGTTAATGGAGATATGATATGGTTACCTTGTTTAATTCCAGAACCTGAAATTGCATTTTTTTTCAAAGCAACTTTTGTAATGAAATCCTCGCTCTTGGGGTGAAAGATCTTTATAGGCCATCCTATTTCTTTTTCGGGTGCACTACCAGCAAGGAATGTACTTTTTCCGCTACTTAGAAGTATCCTGTTGATCTCCCAATCGCGAAAAAATTGAATCATTTTATCTAACGCATATCCTTTACCTATTGCTCCTAAATCAATAGTTATTGGATTTTTTTCTACTGAAACTATGAATGAATCTGAATCTAAAACTAGGTTCCCTATTTTAGATTTGTTGTATATTTTGAAAGAATTTTTATTCTTCTTCGATTGATTAATTAAATCGCCAATTGTAGGATTAAATACTCCCATGGTATTATCTTGTAAAATCTTGCATTTTATTAAGCAATCCATTGTATCTGGACTCACCACTGTTGATTCTCCTGACTTCAGTTCATTAATTCTTGCAACATCACTATTCTCTTTATAGCGACTCAAGTCTTGTTCTAACCGATTCAACAAGTCAAAAGCCTCGGTTACCGCTTGTGATGCATATGTATAGTCGTCATGCTGTATAAATACACTGAAAATTGTTGCCATTGCTTTATGTTCAAAAATAAAGACTCTATTTTCTTTTATCCATTCTAAACTAAATCCTTGAGAATCTAAATTATAATTCATTTGGAATTGATTGGTAATAATAATCTAAAATATCTTTTCTTATATAGCCATTGATTTGAAGTTCAGGTCGAAGATATAAATTAGTTTCAAAAAGAGGAATCAATAAAATTGATTCTCCTGAAGCATTATTTGCATAAAACTTATCTACTAAATCATCTTCAAAATCTGGAGATGCTAAAATGATTGATGCTGATTTTATACTCTTTGGAATATTATCCCAATATCCAACATTTTTAAAACTTCTTAAATACCATGGAAGTGGCCAATAATCATGTTCTTTTGCTATAACAAAAATACTTAAGCTAATATTTTCATAATTTAATCTAGAAATTTCATTAACTATTTTATTTATATGAAAAACGTCTCTTGTCGGGTGGGCATAAACATAGGGATTTGTAAAATGCGATTCATTTTTCCAATTATAGGAATAGGTTTGTAAAGCAAGTAATGAAAAAATGAAAAAATGAAAAATAAATCTAAGCTTTGGTTGTTTTAACTTTTTAAAAGTAAAAAATATTGTTGCTGAAGACACAATAATCATCCCAGGTATTATACTAATCATATTCCATGGCGTTTTATAGGGAATTACTGAAAATAAAATTAATAATACAACGGTATACCAAAACAAAAATCTTAAAATAATCGATTTATTGTTTTTAATTAATAGTAAGTAACTAAAAATAAAAATTAAAAATAATATACCTTCCCCAATATGAGACCAATTATCAAATGGATAGAAAATTTTTAAATAATAATACCATGGATGATTATGAATTTGCTCAAAAGATCCTCTTTCCAAATATATTTTAAAGGAAGAAAAAAAGTCAGTGCTATTTTTTATATCTCGTAAAAAATCAGAATAAAAAAGGAAACAAGTCAAAAAAATAATCGCAAATGCCCTTAAACTTTTTTTTGCTGATAAATTTAATTTAAGCTGATCTTGCTTAATTATTATGAACGATGATATTAACATTGCGAAAATGAAAATTGGCCATGTTTCCTTTGTTGATAACATTAGTCCTATTGAAACACTACTAATATTTAGCCAGATAATTTTTCTTGATTTAAAATATTTAAACCCAAAAACAATAGTAGAAATGCTAAACAATAGCATTAATGTCTCATGGATGAAGTATCTACTGAAGTAAAAAAGGGTTGGAGATATACATAAAATTATTAAAGAGGTATAAAATATTTCTTTTTCTAAAAACCTACGTAAAGGATATATAGCAACCATAATGAAAATACTTGCAAATGAAATAATCGATCGCAAAAATATTTCATCAAATGAATTAATAGTTGATAAGTTGAAAATAATGGAAATTAAATAACCAAGGTAAAAAAAGACTGGCCCATGATGATCATTTGGGTCGTAGTCGAATTTTCCCGTTTTTACTAAATCAGAAAGTTTATAGGCATTGATCGCCTCATCTCCATGCATGGGACGCCAGGATAAATCATAAAATCGAAAAAAGATTGTGACTGAAATAATCAACAGGACAGAAATCTTTGCCCTGTTTTTCCAGAAGATCATTTCAATGGCATGCCATAGACGGACACTTCAATGTAATGATTTAGGTCATTATTTGTGTTACCTCTACTGTGTAGCTTTACGTACCGTGCGCATACACCTTTTGCATCGACTAGTTTTCCTTCGGAAGTCTCAACGTAATGCATGTCAGTACCTTTACCTAGACCTGAAGAATTATCAATGTCATTATTGAAAAGAATATTTACACCCTTTGTCATCTTTTTATTATTCCCAGCTTGCACAATCACATCAAAATAAATTCTGGGCTGCTTGTGATAATGCCACAAAACAATAGCATAAATTTTATATTCTTCTCCTAAATCAATTGTTACATCCTGTTGAAATGGTCCTAACTCAACAAAACTACCATCTGAAGCTTCTTTATCTCCATCTGTGATCATCTCTATCTCACCGATAACTGGAAAGTCGTCTGAGCTAAACACTTCTTTACCGAGAGATAAATTTTTGGTGCCGATTGGTGCTAAAAATGCAGGCCTTGGCCTTCCTAAAGGTTTCTGCAGATTTTTTACATTTAAATTTTGAGGGGTACCGATAAACATTGGTTTTGGTAATTTAAGTTTTATTGGTTCTAACTTCAATTCAGCAGAAGAAACTGTAGATATTATAAATGTTAATATTATTATAAGAGATCTGTCTGAATTCATTAGCATGACGAAATTATGTTACTGTGAATTCATTTTTATTATAATCAATTATACGAGACTTTTCTACTGCCTCATTTACTTTCAAGACTGCGACCGCTGTTTCATAACCCGTTTCTGCATCACAATTGAGCTTTTCTTTCCCTTTGATAGCTTCAAAAAAATTCTCGAGGTGGGGCTTGTGGTATGGGTCTTTCATTGTTATTGGAATGTTATATCTTGGGGGGGCAACAGTTTCTCTTACATCAAGGACAGCATCACTCTTGACATTCCAAGTTTCTTCTTTTGGAGAGGTGAGTAGCCCCTTTTCAACTAGTTTATCCCAAAGTGGTGCGGATTGCTCCCTGTAGATACCTGCCCGTCCAGCAGATTCAGATATGTGCAAGGTCCCTTGATCACCCATAAATTTCTCATAGTATCCTGAATTACTGTTTGTTGTTATGGTTTGATAAAATGCTCTAACTCTACCCATATTCGTTTCATATTGAAACATAGCCATGACCGTATCATACCATTCATGAGTACTTTTATCATAGTAATCCGTGCCACCTGAGGCAATTACTGACGAAGGATTTGAATTAAGAAACCACGAATAGATGTCTATTTGATGAGAACCTAGATCTACTACAGGACCACCACCAAGTCCTTTATACCAACGCCAGTTTCTAAATTGGGACATTGATTTGAAACCATAATGATTTAACCTTTTCTGAGGGATTTCATATTTTTTTGGCCAGCCTAAGTCTGGTTGCAAGGCTCGATTCCACTGACCATTAACAGTAGTAATTCTTCCTAAAATCTCCTCATTATTTAAAAGATTTTCATAACAATGAATATATCTTGGATTACTCCTTCTTTGGTGTCCAACTTGTAACAACTTACCTGTTTTTCGGGCTGCTTTTACGATTTTTTTGGCCCCATCTAAAGTATTAGACATTTCTTTTTCACAATAGACATGTAAACCTGCTTCTAAACAAACCGTAGCATGCTCCGCATGCCAAAAATCAGGGGTTGCAATTAAAACTGCATCTAGATCATTCTCACTATCAATCATTTCATTAAAGTCATCATAGGCTCTAAGATCATGTCCGTATTTTTTTAATAAACGGTAAGCCCGTTTTTGGTTATACTCTTTCCATATATCACAGACTGCCTTAAATCGAATACCCGGTATTTTTAAACAAGCATTCATTAGTACTTGTCCTTGAGAACCAGCGCCTAAGAGTGCAACATTAATAGGCTCTAATCCTAAAGTATTAGCACTTCTTACTATATTTGGAGCAAATAATAAGCTTGCACTAGCTTTAGCACTTGTTTTCAGAAACTCTCTTCGATTGTATTTTTTCTTTTGTGATATGTTTTCTTTATTTTTCAATTTTTTATTTTATCCCTTTAATGCCATCTAATTCTTAAAGGTTCATTTATATTAATCATAGAGCCCACCCATCACGATATTTCCTAGATAAAAATCGATTTGCATCATCTAAATTGGAAAATTGAAGATTCTCACTGTCCCATTTCAATTTTTTATTCATCCCTGCCATACGAACTGCAATGTTTCCAAGCAACATTGTACCGGTTAATTTCGCGGCATAATCAAAATTAGCGGTTGGCTGGTTTCCAGTTTTAATACATTCTATCCATTCCTCATGGATACCAGGAGACCGTGGAATAGTTTTTTTTGGCCGATTATAATTTTTCATGCTTGTCTCAGGAACTAATCTAGGGTTGCTCCCATAGCATCCACACATAATCATTCCTTTGTCGCCAAGAAATAGAACACCACCGTCTTTATCTCCCATGATTCTTCCAGGCTCAATTCCCTCAGGGCGAGGTGGCATAATTCCACCATCATACCAAGTCAGTTTTACTGGAGGCAACCATTTCTTTTTTGGAAATTTTAAACCTGATTTTCTTTTTGGGAATTCATAATAAACAGTGGATGCTACTGGCCAACTTTCTCCATTAAATTTTGTTGATGTTGCATAAACAGAATTTGGATGTTCCATTTTTAAAACGTGGTATGGTATATCGAAGATGTGAGCGCCCATATCTCCGAGTGCACCCGTACCGAAATCACACCAAGCACGCCAACTAAATGGGGCATAGGATGAATGGTAATCTCTTAAAGGAGCAGGACCAAGCCATAAATTCCAATCGAGTGTTGATGGTGTAGGCTGTTTATCAGTTGGTCTTGGAATTCCTTGATCCCATATTGGTCGATTTGTCCAACATTGTACCTCTGTTATCTGACCAATTGCTCCATCATCTATCCATTCACTTATCAAGCGTATACCCTCTCCTGCATGACCTTGGTTACCCATCTGGGTAATTACACCTGATTCTTTAGCAGCTCGACTTAATTTATACGCCTCATCAACTGAGTGTGTCAACGGCTTCTGAACGAAAGCGTGCTTTCCGAGTTGAATGCTAGCCATCGCCGCAACCGCATGAGAGTGGTCTGGAGTACTTACAGTAACAGCATCAATGTCATTCTGTTTTTCAAGCATTACTCTAAAATCTTTGTATTTAGGTAATTTAGTTAAGGGGTTATTTGGGAGACCTTTTTTAGCAGCCCATTTGTCAGCAAAAGTGATTGATTCTGCCATTTTACTATCATCAACATCGCACAAAGCAACAATATTTTCGCTTGAGATAGAGGCAATATCCGTACGCCCCTTCCCACCAACACCAATAGCTGCGATATTAAGTTTATCACTTGGAGCAGTATATCCTTTCCCTCCAAGTACAAATCTGGGTACAATCATAAATGCGGCTGCCGCTGATGTTTTAGCTATGAAATTTCTTCTAGTGATATTTTTATTATTTTTTACCCTATTTTTCATAATTTAATCCAAGTTTTTGCAATTGATAAAAGGTATGAGAACCAAGAATAAATTAGACAAACTTATATTCAATATAATATCTATGCAAAGGGAACAGGTATACATTTTGTAAATATTTTTAATCAATGGTTTTGAGCTAAAATCTTATTAATAATTTTTGATGTGCTGTTTCCATACCGAAATGGAATAATCTTAACTTTGCCACCATTTTGAGAGACTATGTTTGCACCTATTATATTTTCCAGAGCATAATCACCCCCTTTAACAAGGATATCGGGTAATAATTTCAATATTACCTCCCTTGGATTATCCTGATCAAAAATTAGAACTAAATCTACAGGTTTAATTGCATCTATAATAATAGCACGATCTTTTTCGTTTTGAATTGGTCTTGACTTGCCCTTTATTGTTTGAATTGAACTGTCACTATTGATTGCAACAACTAATTTATTTCCATACTTTTTTGCATCAGATAGATATTCAATGTGCCCTCTGTGCACTATGTCAAAACAACCATTAGTGAAAACAATTTTTTTCTCCAATTTTTTCCATTTTTCAATTAGATTTTTAGCTATATCTAAATTCTGAGCTATCATTTTTCTTTATGGTAATTCTTTTATATATATATTTTTATACAATATTTCTGTATCCCAATCGTGATTTTGAAATCCGATATAACCATCCAGAGAGAAATCAATAATTTTACCTTTTGGCTCTACGATCCAATCATTAACCCTTACATCATTCAAGACTACCTTTATTTTTTTATCTCTAAATGTTATTTGATAATGATTCCACTCCCCTGGGGCTCTAGCAGATTTATTTATTGCAGGTTTTGCATCAAAAATTGCGCCTGTCCCATAAACGCCGCTTGCTGAATTACATATTTGAACCTCAAATGAATGCTCAACGTAATCATTATTAATGGGAACATCTGGAATTCTAAGAAATATGCCTGAATTTGCTTTTTCTTGATCAACTTTAAACTCTAATTCCAGAATAAAATTACTGTATCTTTTTTTTGAATACCAAAATAGGCCCATTCCTTTTTGAGACTTTAACTCCCCCCTTTCAGAATCTAAATCAAAGTAACCAGGCCCATAGTGATTCCAACCGTGCTTGGAAAATTTTCCATTATCCTGCTGAGTTAAAATCTGCTCCCATCCCTTGTAGTAACTGATCTTTTCAACATACCGCTTACTATTTCTAATTAAGGGCACAGGGTTTTTTACAATTTTTTCTTGCTCCAACTCTGTCGAAAGCATCCCAAAATAATTTTGACGGGTCAGTTCAGCTAAAACTGCCCTTATGTTGGCCTTACCTTTTCCAAAAACTACGGTGTTAGCATTCTTTGAACCAATCTCGTCAAGATCTTCCATGTGAATATCAAATATTCTTCCCTCTAGCATTTTTAAGCCATCTATTATATCCACATCAGTACGTAACCAATGTCCAATATCGGGACAGGCACCAATGCGTTTATCAAAACCACTTATACTTTTCAAGACAGTTGAAGGATAAGCGTACTTTGTTGGTGGGGGATGATTATGAATTGCAACTCGAATATTATATTTTTTCACCATTTTTTCTATAAGTGAATAGTCATCAAAATACGGTTCAGTAACTATTGTTTTAATGCCCATACGCTTTGAAAATTCAAATACTGGTTCCATGCTTTCTAAATTATTTTCGAAACCAACTACACCATATGACTCTAACTCTATATTGTGCTGTTTAAGTAATTTTTTCAGTTTGGAAATTTCCTTAACGGATAAATGATGACCAAATTTTTTATTAGGATTGGCTTTTTGAAGGACTTGTCCTGGATAAGCCTGTAAATATTTTATGTCTAAATCTTTTAACATGTTCAATGTTTCATAAAAAGAAAATTTCCTAAAGGACCATGCTTGCACTCCAAATTTGAAATTTTTGATTCTTGTTTCGTAGGGTTGAGTTTCAACAAATTTATCTTTACCCTCAAGCTGCAAAGAGCAACAAAGAAAAATAGTAAATGATACAAACAAAATTTTCATGCTATCTGACTCCTGGTTGTAATAGGCATTTATTTAAAAATAAGATCAATTAATAATATTTACCGGTTGAGTAGTCGTCTTTTTTTGAATCTAATTCTAATGGTAATGTAAATAAGTTAAAAGCCAATGACACTCGATCATTTTGGCTTTTATTTTCAGCGACAGCATGTTTTAATTCTGATGGGAATATAATCATTTCTCCTGATTTAGGTTCTAAAAACCACTCTTTATCAATTCCATCTTTTTTATGTCTAAATTTAATGTTCCCTCCCAGATCAGGAACATATATATAGTATACTCCAGAAAACAATGCTCCTTTTTTATGGTTATGCCAGCCCGTTGAATCCCCCGGTTTTGCAATATTGAACCAAAACTCATCTCTATAGAAACCTAACTCACTGTACGGAATTATAACACTACGTGGTGATATTTTATTTACTGATTGAATTGCAAATTGTAAAATTGGTTTTATTTGAGGGATAATAGAAAGTGGAACATATATATTTTCCCATCGACCCATAATGAAATGAGATCTGCTAAATTTTTTTTTTTTAATTAATTTCTTTAGATGATCTAGGATTGAAATTGTAGGAAAATTAGTTTCAAATACAATAATTTCAGAAATATTTTGGTTTGTTCTATTCATAACTATGATGTCTTTAAATCCAATTTTTTGTAGTAATTAATTACTTCAAGATTTGCTAATCTATCCTGGTCCGAAATTGAAAAAATAGCATCCTCTTTTCCCATCAACCAAAATTTTACTTTATTTGCATTTTTCAGAAGTTTTTCTAGACGCATTACTTGTTCATGTCTTATGGTGAAGTCAACTTCTTCCAAAGTATTTTTTTTATTTATTATATCAATATTTTGGTCAAGATTATGAACGGACCATATCATACGATCTTTTTTATCATTCATTATAATAATTCTATCGAAGAAAATCCAATCATCTCCAATATACCGAAACTTCAGTTTTATTTGTTTTTGATTTTTACTCTGAATTACAATGATCATAAATCTCTCATAGACCTGAGAATAAAATTTGTATTTGTGAAACACACGACTGACTAAATTATTTTCATCATATACTTTGTATAAAGGAATTTTTTTACCACTCTGGTAAATCGGAGTGTATTTGTAGGGAATACTAACAAAACAACCATTTATTATAAACAAAATGGATAGAGCGAAAAGTTCTACTCTTCTCATTTATAAATTTACTAGTCTAAAATCCTTACTATAATAAATAGTCACGTATTATGAGTAAAATAGAAAGAAAAAAAATTTAAATTTATTTAATTTCTACTTGAAGCGTTCCAAGAATGATCGCCATACCTATCAAAAAGGCCTGCGATCCCGTCTCTATCTGAATCGGTGCCAAAATATCCCGTGCGAATCCCTCCGACATTCGCTGTCTCTAAAAAACCGCTACCTCCAGAGCTGGTCCCAAGATATACAGTCTGCTTTCCATTTGAATTAAATGTTCGCAATTTACCTACGCCATCCTCTCCAGTTCCAAAAAAAGCAGTTTCAAAGCTCCCAGCTTTGAATGTGGATAAGAAACCATTTCCTGTTTGTCCAGATCCTAAATAAGTTGCTTGGCTGCCTGAAGCATCGGAGGTGCGCAGGAACCCGACTCCGTTTTTCCCAGTGCCTAAATACGCAGTTTCTTTACCCTGCTCATTATAGGTGGCAATATAGCCCCCTCTTCCATTATCGCGCACAACGATCGAATTAACTACGATATCGCCCAAAGTTGTTCTTTGAGATCCAATAAATAAAAATAAACTTGATGTTAAACATACTGCTGTTATGAATCCAGTTGCGTATTGTTTCATTATAGGCTCCTATATACTATTATTCATCTAAATTGTGTTGATCTGCAATCAACAGGGGCTGGTTCTTTTTTAAATCCAATAGACTAAATGTAATTAAAGCATATAAAAAGTTTCAGTGCCATTATTACGAAGTCCATGAATTGGGTTTATCAATTTTGGCTTATTGGTATGTTTTTTGGGTCTAATTTATGTGCTGAACTTATGTAATATAGTCAATGCAGTAAAGTATCAGCGAAATAGTGGGAAATAAATTTTTGTTTTCACCATCGATTTAAATTTGCTAACACAATTAGAAATATCTATTTTTTTTTAATAGTATTGGATTGTTTGAAAAACCAAAAGTTTGATAGACTACAGATAATAAAAAAATCAAAACAATTACTTTTTGAGCAACTACTTGAAAAACCATTGCAATTTCTGATTCCCTTGCACTTGGCCCGTATTCCCCAACTCCGATGTAAATTATTAGAGCCACAGAAAAAAGGAAATAACCAACAGCATATTTCGATGGGATAACACTGGTCCTTATTATCACTACTCCAAAGCATAAACTAGTAGCAAGTGCCATACGAAATATACTATTAGCAAAAAAAACATGTAGACCAAGATTTAAATCCGAAGGAGTTAGAGCAACCCCAATAAAAGATAGACCTGCGAGTAAACCAAAAATTGCTCCTAGATTTGATAGAATCAAATTCAGTTTTGTATCTTTGAATAAGGATGACATTGCAAAATAAAATATACAAAAAGTAGTCCCTATTAAAAGTAACGTTAAATTAAAAATAAATGATGCATGGAAGTTTTGTAATCCATTGTGAGCTACAGCTCGGCCCAGATCACTAAAAAAATTATGAGCTAATTGATAATTAGCTGAATCCGGGTTATGTATTGTTCCTCCGGGGTATAGATACATACCAATAACATTAAAAAAAATAAAAAATAATGCAACTACCCTTGGGGCATATATCATCCAAAAATTATTACATACTTTTTTTCCCCAATAAAATTTTATCATGGTTTTTCTTTTCAAGAACTAAAATTGCAACAAAGAATTTCCAGGTGCAAGATAAATGAATTCATTAGTTGTATAATCCCTGTGATGCAGTTGACCATTAGGAACTATAAAGACTGTTTCCTATTCCTCTTAAAACTTCTTAGCCTCCAACTAACGATTAATCGCCGTTGTAGGTTCCTCCTTTGTATTTACTGTGACATCGCATTCAACAAAAAGACCGGTAGTTGATAATATTTTAATGAATTCCCCTTGCATAGATTTTGCGCTAACCAAGTTGTACATTAAAATATTATTTTAAAATTTGATAGGCAAAATCTCTTACTTTTTTGTTCTCGTTAAATGTAATTATTATAGTAAACGATTTCATTTCCTGACTTGCAGTTGATAAAACATGAGCAGATTTCCTACCAAATAGAAAACCAAAGAAACCTTTTGTAAGCGTAGGTTGACCATAATTGTCCCTCTCAGTCTCATTTTTTTGGCTCCTTGCTTTTTCATAGGTCCACACTTCCTCATCCAAAGAGTTTTTAGTTAGAATATTTGGAGCGCCGAGCGTCTCAAGTATTTCAGCCTGACTCATTCCTTTTCTTATTTCGTTCTCAAAAATACCCCGGGTTAAATCTTTTCGAGGATTACTAGAGAATGAGGGTGCAGATGGAACTGAACAATTACTTAATAAAATAGATAAAATAAATGGATAAAAATTATTTGAAAGGATCCTCATTTTTTCTCCGCTCTGCAAAACAAATCAATTATTATAAAATATTTTAATAAATAATTTATTTCAGTTTAGGGAAAAGAAGAGGAGTCTGTTTTTTATAACTTTGAAAACTTTTCTTTGTACCCCATTTTTTTTCTGCTTCTTTTTCAAGAATAGGTATTCCACTCACTTTCGTGAGCAAGACGTAAACAAATATTGGTGAAATAAGAGAAAAATATTGCCAACCTTTCAAAACGGGAAGAGCGATAATTGAAATTCCAAACCACAGGATAATTTCTCCAAGATAGTTTGGGTGACGTGATAGGGACCATAGACCCGAATTAATAAATTTATTTTTATTATTTGGTTCGTCTCTAAACCTGCTTTTTTGTAGATCTGCTACAAATTCAATACTAAATCCAATTAACCAAATTATTAAACCAATATACAAAGAAATATCTACAGGCTTATCATTTGACCCTGTAATTGCAGTCAAAGCAGCTAGACATGTAAAGAACACCCAAACTCCTTGAATAGTCCAGGTCCTTAGAAAAATGTGCCACGACTTTTTCCATTCTCTAAAACGCTTGTCTTCTCCAGCCTTACGAATACGCATATATAAAAAAACGCCTAGCCTAATAGTCCACACGGATACTAAAAAGGCAAGAATAAAAGATCTTGAGTCTAAACCATTTGGAGCAAGTTTAGTTTTTAGGAATGAAGCAGATCCCATAATTAAAAGAGTAGTTATGCTTCCTGTTAAATCATAATATTTTTCCGTTTGAAGTAAATAAGAGGGTACAAAAATAATCCATTGAGTTACGATTGCAATCCCGACACATATAAATAAAACAGGTAATCCATCTGATTGCAAACCATTTTGGGCACAAATCAATGAAAAAATAAGTGAAATACATACCAAAATTATTATTGTAACAGCGGATGAATAAGCTGAATTCATTGTTTTTCTAGATACATATTTAAATCAAATTCAACATTAGGGTCCTTGATGATTACTTCTAATGAATCATATTCTTCTGTTGTTATAGTACTCGCATAGAGTGCTTGCTTTAATTTTAGCATTTCGTAGCTTTGCTCTATTACCGCATTGTTGTCCGGGATTTTGGTATTTTTTGTAAGACCAACACAAGAAATTTGGGCTAGAATTACTATCTTAACTATATTTTTTTTCATGAATTTTACTAATTACAAGATATAATTATTTTAAAATTAAGAAATTATTTGTTTATCCAAAGCTAACTAAAAGTGCACCACATACTGATAAAATAACGGCAAACCATTTTCTTAAATTCATTGATTCTTTCAAAAATACTCTTGCTAAAATTATGATTAGAATCGTGGATAATTGATTATATATTGCTGCTTTTCCTGCAAGTGTATACTTAAAACCCAATAGCCATAGAATCACAGAAAGATAAGTCCCCAACAGAGCACCAGAAATTAGGTGTACATTTTTAAATCCTACGCTAAATGTATTGATAAGAGATTGGCGTCCATTTTTAAATAATAATAAAGTGATGGAAAAAATAAACCCTGTAGTAAAACGAACTAAGGCAATATCAACAACACCATGATAATCCATAATTGGCCTCACTAATAACACTGAGTATGCGGTCAACAATTGAGCTAGAATTCCAAAAATCACTCCAATAAAAACTCTTCGAGAGTCAACCAATTGGGAGGATTCGTGATTACCTATGATAATCCCTGTAATAACCAAGGCTGCACCTAAAAAGAATTGAGTTTCAATAATTTCCCCATACATTATGAAAGCAAACAAAATTATCGCAGGTGAATAGAAGGTCCCAATTATAGCTGAAAGGCCAGAACCAAGCATACGTAATGACGAAAGAAAAAACAGATCACCCAAAGCAACTCCAATGAACCCACTAAAGATTAAGACCAAGAAATGGTTAAGGGAGATTGATGTTAAGTTAGTCCTTGTGAAAAATATTGTTAAAAAAAAACCGGTGATACCAATTAAATTTTTTAAGATATTTATTTGTAGGCTACTTAGACGCCTCGATGAAAATTCAAATAAGATTACCGCTGATGACCAACAAATAGCAGTTAGAATTGCAAAAATATCCCCATTATTTAAATTTAGTTCAATACTCAAAATTTCTTTATTTATTTTATGAGTTGACTCAAAACTGCCGTGATTAAGTGATTAGTTAAAATTAATATATTTTTTAAAACAAAATAAAAACTTTAGACATATTTAAAGTGTGGTACCATAAGTAGGGATAAGTTCAAAAGATATTATTGAACGAGTTTATCTGTAAATTAATGATTAACATATAATGAATTGATACTTCATACATTAACTAAAAAATGAAAGAAAAAGAACCAAAGTACAACTTATTACCAAGAGGGTCAAAGATTCTCCATGATCCTTTACTTAATAAAGGTACAAATTTTTCGGAAGATGAAAGAGATCAATTAGGTTTACGCGGTCTCCTGCCACCAAGGATACTTACCCTTGAAACTCAAAAAGATAAAATATTGAGAAACTTCAATGCAAAAAAAAATGATCTTGAAAAATATATATACATGATAGCTCTTCAGGATCGAAATGAAACACTATTTTACTATACTTTAATAAGCGAAATTAAGAATATGATGCCGATTATTTATACTCCTACAGTAGGCCGCGCATGTCAAAAATTTGATCATATTTTTAGGAGGCCAAGGGGATTGTATATATCTTTTAAAGACCTTGGAAAAGTAGAAACTATATTAAAAAATTGGCCATTTAACCAAGTTGAAGTAATTGTTGTAACTGATGGTGAGCGTATTCTCGGTTTAGGGGATTTGGGTGCAAATGGAATGGGGATTCCTATTGGTAAGTTATCATTATACACAGCTTGCGCTGGGATTGATCCTTCCAAATGCTTACCAATTACATTAGATGTTGGAACAAATAATGATAATCTTTTGAAGAACCCCTTCTATCTCGGTCTTCAAAAGAGGCGTATTGCAGGTAGGATTTATGATGATTTTTTAGATGAATTCATGGCATCGGTTTCTAAAATATTTCCTAATGCTGTGATCCAATTTGAAGACTTTGCTAATTCTAATGCTGCTCGCCTTCTCAAAAAGTATCGAGGCTCTTATTGTATGTTTAATGATGATATCCAAGGTACTGCCGCAGTTACTTTATCAGGATTGATTTCCAGTATGAAATTAACATCTCAGAAATTGGAAGACCAAAAGTTACTATTTTACGGCTCAGGAACAGCTGGTATAGGTATTGGTAACTTATTTTCTCAAGCCTTGGTTGATATTGGAATACCTGAATCAGATGCGCGAAAAAAATGTTGGTTTGTTGATAGTAAAGGTCTGGTAGTAAAAAGTAGGGACGATTTATCATTGGGCAAACTACTTTTTGCCCAGGATCATAAACAAGTTAAAAATCTTTTAGAAATCGTAAATCAAATCAAACCTACAATTCTAATAGGAGTTTCTGGTAAAGCTAATTCTTTCGATAAAAAAATTATTAGTTCTATGAATTCATTTAACAAAAGGCCAATAATTTTTGCTTTGTCCAATCCAACTTCAAACTCTGAGTGTACAGCAAAACAGGTTTATAAATGGACTCAGGGAAGGGGTATTTTCGCTAGTGGTAGTCCTTTTGAACCGGTGATAATTAAAGAAAAAAAATTCATCCCAAGTCAAGGTAACAATGTATATATTTTCCCAGGAGTAGGCCTTGGAGTTTTACTTGCTGGAGTTGTAAAAATACCGGACTCCTTGTTTATTACTGCTGCAAAAAAACTTTCAGATTTAACGAGTCAAGATGAACTGTCTAAAGGCCTACTTTATCCTTCCCTAAATCGTATACGAAGTGTCTCACGCTCCATCGCAATTGAAGTATATAAGAAAGCAATGAACGATGGTATCGCTACGAAAATCATTGAAGGAGATATTAAAGAATTCGTTGATAAAAAAATGTATAGCCCTAATTATAAAAAATACGAAGACAACTAATTTTTATCTTTTAACTGAAATTTTCAAATAAATTTCTCTACTCACCCAAGCATCAGTTGCAGCATATCGAATCTGACCACTTGTTAGATCATCCCTTTCCCAATTAGATGTTCGTTTACCTTTTGATATCCTAAAATTAAGAATAAGTGCAGCTAGGTTACGTAAACCATGATTATCAAGTTGTTGTTTTTTAGCTTCTTCTGCTATGTCAATAAAATTATCAGGACGTATTTTTGACATTTTTTGGATATCGGATAAATCTCTGTTAACTGCAACACCTGCTTTAATGATTTTAGAATCTTCTAGTAGAGTTTTTAATTTTGTTGGAATCCCAATTACATTGATTCTGAATAAGAATACATAATCACTTCCGGCAAGTTGTAATAGCGAAGGGTTGTATGAAACACCTTTTTTAAATGATGGTTTTGTTTCTGTATCAAAACCCAAGATAGTTTCGTGAGCCAATTTATCACAGGCCTTATCGGCGTTTTTAAAGGAATCTATCAAAGTTATTGAACCTTCATAATACCTCAATGGGAGTGCATTGATAGCATCTTTAGATAGTTTTTTTTTAATGATCATTCCACTAGATTTATTGAAATTTTAAATTTGTTATTTTGTACAGTTCCCAAAGAACAATATGGCTTGTAAGTTTTTTTTAGGATTTAGATATAGAATATGGACACTTCATAATTTTTTTGTTTCTCTTATCCTCCCCTCAAAATAAGTTTCTTCTAAAGTTTTGTTCCCACTTTCATCATAATAATCCCACTTTCCAGTCTGCAAACCAAACTCGTAAACTCCATCATATTTTTTTTCTCCATTTGAAAAGAAGCCGATCCATCTTCCATGTTTTTTACCATCTTTATATTCTCCTGAAAACCTTTTTTTCCCATCCTTATCAAATCCATCCCATACTCCAGTTCTATATCCATTTTTAAGCATTCCTTGTTCACGCTTTTCGCCACTTCGATATGTGTTAAATGCCGGCCCATTATATACTTTTCTATTAAAAAAAGAAAAATTACTAAAATTGTCATTTGTGATCCATTGATCAGACCTATCAAATAATACTTCATCCATATTAACTGGTTCTTTTGAACACGAAATAATAAATATTAAAATTGATAATATTATTTTTTTCATAAAAACTCCTCAGATTTTAATTTTCCATTTAAAATAATTACAAACAGCCAATATCTTCTGGATATGTAAAGCAGGTACATTCATACCCTGAAAGATTCCAACATTGAACATCTATACTTGCATCATTTCTGTAAATAATTTTGTATTTAATTCTTCCATTTTCATACCATCTGGTAAGAGTACCTTGTTTTAAATCATTCTCAAAAGTTTTCTCCTCAATTTTGACACCATCAAGCCAGCTGGTCCATAGTCCTTCTTTCCTCCCTTTTTTATAGCTCCCCTCAATTATTTTATCTCCATATTGATCCCATTCTAAATATGGTCCATGTGGAAAACCATTGAAATAAAAGGTTTCTTTACTTTTTTTAGACCAGCTACTGCGATCAAAATATTCAATCCTGTTTTCATAACCATTAAATGCGCCTGATTGATAATATCGCTCTGCTGTAACATTGCCAAAGCCATCCATTTCAAAAACCATCCCATTAAATGGCTTCATAGATTGAGGAGCAAAAAGTAAACCATTTTTCTTAATCATTGATTCTAAATTCCATTGCTCAGCTTGAGGAATAATGAAACTGCCATTATCATTATACCCTTGAGAATTGAGTACGTTAAGAGATATCGATATAAAAAATAAAGTATATTTCATTATGCAGATATTAATAAAAAACAAGACATAATGAAAAAACTGGTTAGCACATTTGTTTTTAGGCAAAGGAAAATATATTCAATATTTTTTATTTCGCAGTTATTTTGCCAAAATACATTAATTTTAAATGGAAAGACAAAACAGCCATTGCCCGAGGTTAATGTCTTTTCCTCAAATTATGGAACAACAACCGATTCTAACGGAACATTTAGTTCTATTGAATTTCAAGAAGATGAAAGTGTTGTAATATCCCATATTGGATATGAAATTAGGATTTTTAAAAAATACAAATTACCAAAAATTATTAATTTAAGCCCAACCTCCGTTCAAATAGGGGGTGTCCATGTCATGGGTACAAAATCCAAATCTAAAAGGATCAGTTACACTAAATTAGAAAGAGATGTATTGCGAGTATATCCGTATGCTAATTTAATTGGCAATTTGATCAGTAATTATTCAAGTGTTTTGGATAGTATAAATAATCTAAACTTTTTTTCTAAGAGAAAGCAAAAGAGAAAGATTTTTTATAATATTGAAAATGAATTGATCGCTAAATATGGAACTAATATCCAAAAACTAACCAAAACTCAAGGCAAAATTTTGATACGATTAATCGATAGAGAAGCAAAAAAAAATTCCTTTATACTAATTAAGGAGTTTAGAG
>MDTE01056791.1_pt1 | contig 20551 bp, 17 predicted proteins | sample 811231 | NCBI WGS metagenome assembly MDTE01 (sample SAMN05326651, study PRJNA326480) | marine metagenome | isolation source: seawater | place: Indian Ocean: Red Sea | collected 2010
ATGGCGTATGCAGGTGTACCAGAAATTATTCAGGGTGCTCGAACCACATGAAATAGACGCACCAGAACTACATGCTGATCCCGAAGTCTACTAAATAAACTTTCTAATTTCACTAACTGGGTACAAAAACCCTTTTATTGGTTCCGACAAGTAACGCCAAGTTACACACGTTCGATTTTCCCTGAAAGAGCTGACCTATACGCAGCATCCAACACTTGAACTGACCTGGCTGCAGCCCACCCAGGGGCGAAATTTTCAGTGGTATCTCCTGTAATCAGATCAACAAAATTATTGGGAGGCCCTTCACACGTATAAGCCCCTTCATCACCTTGAAGATCCATCGAGTAATGGTCACCGTCATGTTTTTGCACGTCTAATCTCGCTCTATCAAAATCCAATGTCATCAATCCTTCCGACCCAAAGATTCTGTGGTCTAACTGAAACCCTTTGTCAGCAGGAACCGTGCCTGCACCTGAGACGGTACCTATAATTCCATTTTCAAATCGAACCGTTAAAGCATCGTATAGTTCCACTTTTGAATCAGGTGCGGTCATTATTCCGTTTACTTCCACAGGATAAAGATCAGTTAGCCAAAACAACATACCTATAGCATGAGATAATTGAGAATGTCCATATCCACCTCCCGCGACCTTTGGATCAGCCCAAGTTGCTGCCTCCGGTTCAAAAAAAGCTTCAGTCCCACCACTTTCACCGGTGTAAGCAACTCCAGTTAGCAGTTGACGTATGGGAGAGGCCATGTGGGTCATCACATACTGAATATCTCCTATGATGCCACGATCCAGTAAAGCTTTTGCTTCAAGAACAAACTTCTTGTAATGCCATCCGTAAGGCACCAACAGGTGCAAATTTCTATCTTTAGCAAGTTGAACCAATTCCATAGCCTGTGAGCCATCGGTACACATGGGTTTTTCACACATGACGTGTAAACCTTGCTCCAGTGCTGCTTTAGCATGCTCGTAATGCGAAGTGTGAGGAGAAGCAATAACAACACCGTCCATTTCCACATCACTGAGAAGGTGTCTGTAGTCTTCGGTGGCATAACTAAATCCAAAGGCTTTCTGAACACGGTTAAGTTCATTTACACCCAACCGACAGACACCCACCAAATCCACATCATCCCGTTGAGCGAAAACTGGCATATGGTTCGAAGTCGCCCACCATCCTGCTCCTATAAACCCAATACGTGCTTTACGATCACTCATCATTCACCTCCGAATTAACCATTAAAATAATTTAGTCCATATTTGAATTCTGTTCTGGATTCTAATTTCAGACAACATTAATAGTAAAGCAACCTATTACTCCGACGAAATCGTAAACCGCAAAGCAAGTGATAAGATGCAATCAATAATATCGGCTGGGAAAAAAACTTAGAACGACGACTATCCCAGCATATGCTGATATAAACATACACTGTACCAATCAAAACAAAGAGCAATTATCAATCGTAGATACTACCATTCAAAACACACATAAGGTAACAAGCAAATGCTATATCCTCAACAAAATGAACACAGAAATCTTTTTCCACTGGATGGTATATGGGATTTCCGAATTGATGAAAATGACATCGGAATAAAGGAGAACTGGCACGAAGGATTCAATAACTCACGACCGATTGCTGTTCCTTCCAGTTGGAATGAACTATACCCGGACACGCGAGATTACATTGGGGTTGCCTGGTACCAAACAAAATTCAAACGACCTCGCTTGTTTAAATCAGGGAACTTGAGATTACGGTTCGGAGCCGTAACTTACAAAGCGACCATTTGGTTAAACGGCATATTAATAGGCTCCCATGAGGGAGGATTCTTACCATTCGAATTCAATATTGATCCCACATCACAGTTAGTAGATGACAACCGACTCGTTGTAAGAGTTGAAAATGAATTAAAGCCAACCAGAGTGCCACCGGGCAATGTTGAAGGGAGTAAATTGTCTATATTCATGTCCAACCAGCCGGCAACAAATTATGACTTTTTTCCTTATTCCGGCATACACAGGAGCGTGGTTATCTACCAAGTGCCAAAACACAACATCGCAGATGTAACTGTGAACACTTCAATTTTAGGAGGCAAAGCAACTGTAACTGTAGCCGGATTGACAAGTAACGGAGGGGACGAAATATCCTTCATACTGAAACATGAAGGAACTACGGTGGAAAAAACAACGACGGTCAGTAGAAACCGATTTAACGGAGCGATTGATGTCGACAACCCCCACCTTTGGTCTACGGAAACCCCTTACATGTATCAACTGGAACTATTTCTAAAAAAATCGAATGAAATCATTGATTCCTATTACCTTGATATAGGAATAAGAACCATTGAGGTTAAAGATTCCAAAATCATACTTAACGGTAACCCAATAGAATTGAAAGGATTTGGAAGACATGAAGATTCCTCTATTTCTGGAAGAGGCCAAAACCTACCTCAGTCTGTACAAGACCACAATCTAATGACTTGGATAGGAGCCAATTCCTATCGTACAGCTCATTATCCCTACTCTGAAGAAGACCTGACTTTAGCAGACAAGAACGGCTTCCTGGTTATTGACGAAATCCCTGCGGTAGGCCTGTCCTTCGAAGGCAATTGGGCAGATGTAGAAGAACGACTCGATCTATGCAGACAACAAATATCTGAGCTAATCATGAGAGACAAAAATCATCCATCAGTAATCATGTGGAGTATAGCAAACGAACCTTTTCCTCCAAACTTGATGGAAAGAGCCATGGGACAAATAAATGATCCAATAGAGCCTTCCACGACAGACTTCCTAAATACTTTAATCCAAGATGCTAAAACACTCGATGAGACCAGACCTGTTTCTTTTGCCGGAGTTCATGGCACGCCACTGGATTGGTTGCAAAATGTTGATGTGGTGATGTTAAACAGATACAACGGATGGTATTTTGATCAGTTAAACCTTAAAGAGGCCATCGAAAAATTATCTAAAGAATTAGATCATATACACTCAGTCATTGAAAAACCCATCATAATAAGCGAATTTGGCGCAGATACTGTGGCGGGACTACATGCAGTATCCGATGAACTTTATTCAGAGGAATACCAGGTGGATTTATTAAAGGCATATTTGGATCTTGCAAACTCAAGAGATTATCTGGTAGGGATGCACGTTTGGAATCTAGCTGATTTTAGGACCTCACATTCGATGATGAGAATAGGGGGTTTAAACAGAAAAGGTGTTTTCACAAGGGATAGGACTCCTAAAATGGGGGCCCATTTCTTGCGTTCCAGATGGACTTAATTTCAATAACAAGGTCACATACACCTATTTCCTCTTTACTATGGCGATATTGTAATTGCAGAATGGAGGATAAGTTAATGTGATTGATTCACCCGATTCAATGAGCGTTTAAAGGAACATAAGGAGAATGTTCATGGCCAATAGTTCCAAAAAAAAATATGACTGGTACAAGAACCCGATAGTAGAAGACTTAGAAGAAGGCTCGTATGATTATGTATTAACTCAAGAGATGGTTGATCAATTCGCAGAGTCTATGGAGGATCCCACTCCGCTATTTCCAACTATTGCCGGGAAACATGATGGCCCGCCAAAAAGTAATGTTTACGAAGAAGAAGAGGTCCCTGGTGGAATCATCAACGCTAGAAGTATGCAGGAATGTTTTAACCCCCCAATTCCAGGTAAACGCTTATTTGTAACAGGCCGTATTACGGGAAGGTATATATGGCGAGGATTCATGTATGAAGTTACTGAAGCGACCTGTGTAGACGAAGATGGAAGGCTGATCGATAGACAATCCAGTGTTCATAGATCAGGTGCTGAGGAGATGGGAAAACTAAGAGGAAGCCAATCATGACAATTACAAAAAATAACCTTGAAAGAGGATTAGAGATGAAACCCCTAGTGAAGGAGATAGACCAAGATAGAATCAATCTTTTTGAAGTCTCAGGCTCACCATCAGGCCAAGCTCATTCAGATTACCATACCGACACCGAAGTAGCCCAGAAAACGCTAGGCGGATTTCGTGCTCCAATAGCATCCGGAAGAATGACTGTAGCTTGGGGCGTTGAGGCAATGGCGAAATGGTTCGGACCTGACGTTGCAGGTCATTCAGCACGTGTTGACCTCAGGTTCACAATACCAGTTATTCATGGGGACACGATTAGCGTAAAAGGAATCATTACCCACTTTCGTGAATCTGAAAAAGGGACTTCCGTAAATTTAGAGATGTGGGTAGAAAATCAGAAAAACCAAAAGGTTGCAGTTGGAACAGCAAGCGCAAGAATTCCATAGTCCTTGCAAAGTTGTTAAATCGTTTTTTTATTAAGCATTGAGTATAAATTTCGTAGAAAGTCATTGATTACCATCAACTGTTTAGCCTGCGTTCGTTGAGGGATGTGTGATGAACCAAATAATTGAACCAAACGATGACCGTATTCAGTAGACAGGAGCGATTTCACTCGAGACAACAGAAGGCTGGGTGAGACCATGGCGTATTGAGTCCCGCGAAAAAGCAGCTTTGCTAGCTGGAGTGACGATCTAATTCATCACTGATACATCTCAGGTAGAAATATTGTGTAACATGGGTAAAGAACGTAACCCAATGGATCTTTTCGTGGACGACCTACATCCAAACGCGGAAGGGTATTCAATAATGACAAAAAAGATATCTGAGTTTATACAACCCTACATATAGGCAATATTGCTCAACAAACTCATCAGGAACTAATAGTGTTTATTTCAAATACCTGAATACGGTGCCTATTACTCTCAGTAACATACAGACAGCCGTCCGAGTGAATAGTCATAGACATGGGAGCCCAAAAATATTCCTCTATGTGACCAGATACTTCATGTCTATCTTCTGGGTTTACGTATGGGATATCAGTTTTATGAAGATTTGTTCTGGATCTAGACTCTGCTTCTTCTAAGTTACCAACTAAAAATTCTTCAGCCCATGGAGATAGATTTGCGGATCCCAGATGTGATTGTATGAAACGACCCTCGGAATCGAGTACTTGTATTCTTTCATTACCCCAATCGCATACATACATGCGACCCTGATCATCTGATATCGCATGGGAAGGCCTTATAAATTGTCCATTTCCAGAACCTCTTTCCCCATGTGAAGCTAAAAAATCTCCCTCCTGAGAAAACAAACAAATCCTGTCATTAGCCCAGTCAGCTACATAGAGATACCCATCGGATCCTAAACTAATTTTCCATGGCATGTTTAATACATCCGGCCCTCCTATTGACCTTATAAACTCTCCATACAAAGAAAATACCTGGATCCTATTGTTATATGTATCCGAAACAAATATCTCCGAAGCACCATTGATAACAATTCCAGAAGGAGCGTCAATTTCCCCTTTTCCAGAACCGGGTGTCCCAAATTCACCCAAAAAGTCACCATCCTTAGAGAAAATAATTATCTTATTCAGATGTTCATCAGCGACAAACACTCGGCCATCAGAGGAAAGGCAGATTGATGAAGGCCACATGAACTCCCCGATACCTGATCCAAACTTTCCCCAATCACCATGGAATTTATCCGCAACATCACAAATAGTCACCCTCATTCCTCTACCGCCACCTCCTGCCTCCAGTGATCTATTTAAAACATATATTTTGCCATCGGAAGTGAAAGCTGAGTCATTAGGGTAATAGAACCCTTTTCCTCCTAAATCCATGGTCGTCATCCCAATGGTTCTCTGGTAATTCAGTATTACATTAGAGTCACTAACAACCATTTTCCCATCCTTGAGATCCGGCCATTATTGTTTGCCTATTCAAATTCAACATCTCTGAAAATCAGGGGAAGTGGCAATGATTCTGATCATTTGGTTGACAAGGTCCGCATCATGGAGATTCTCGTCTTCTGAAATGGATTTCATCACCCCTTTCACTGTTTCGCTAACATAGAAATATCCCATAGCATTAAGACAACTTTCAGACATTTCTTGTGACTCGTGATCATTCAACACATATTGAATCATGTTCCTTACACCTGGCATTTTGGAATTACCGAGCTGTTCGGAAGCGAAATTAATTCTCTCCATTAGAGATCCAGTCTCAATCCATTCGTCACCCTCATGCCATCCCTCGACACTAGGGGGATTGTGCAAATATTGCCCCATGTATCTCATCTTAACTATGTGCTCACCTACCTCACGTCTTGGCCGATCCAATTGCCCTGAAAGGCGAAGCACTCCAACAACAAGCTCTGCAGGGCTTTTCATTCTTTTATATCGTGCTGACTTGGATTTAAAAAAGTCAGATTTGAACAGTGTAGTCAACATTGCTGCTATCGAATGATCACTTTCGAAATACGCATTAGCCAGGGTTTCAATAGCTTCCGGGTTTTTTGGTGGAACATCTTTCCAAGACGATACAGGAACTTCATCTTCAACAAAAAAACTGTACATATGTCGGGCGATAAATTTAGCGGTTGATTCCTGTTCACAGATTATTTTTATAACGTCCTCACCTTCAAACTTTCCTTCCTGACCCAGAAAAGTCTTACTCTCATAGTCATGGTCGTCCTCATTAAATTCAAAATGCCATGAAATACGTCCATATGGAAAATCTGAATCTCTCTCAGATCTCATTACCATATATTCAGTGTTACCTATACTCCACCCAGTAAAAGACCTAGCAGCTTCCTTGATATCTTCTTCACTGTAGTTACCAACGCCCATTGAAAACAACTCAAGAAGTTCACGTCCATAATTTTCATTAATCGAGCCTTTATGGTTTTCTTGATTATCTAACCAAACAATCATTGCCGGATCTTTGGACAACTCAACTAAAAGATCATCAAATTTCCCCAAGGCTTTTCGACGAAACATATCAACTTGGCTGGAAAGAACTTTGCCATGAACTACTTTAGGATATCCTGTAGCAAAAACCCCGTGCCAAAATAGTGTGATTTTCTCCTCAAGAGGTGCGTCTGTTGTAACCATCCTGTATAGCCAATAACAAGCAGGGCCTTCAAGGCTCATCATGCCAGAGTGCTCATAATGGAACCTTCTAACAAGGTGATCCCCCATCCAGGAAACATTTTCAGGATAGACCAAATCTTGGACTATATCATCATATGACTTGCATGCCAGTTCATCAATTTCATTGGATGTAGCACCAAAGCCCGCCCTTCTCATGAGATGGGCTATCAATTCACGTTGCTCTTTCTCACTTATGCTATGTTTACCCAAAATATCACCTGTTCAAATAGTTGAATCCTTACCGATTCCACACAATATCCTCAAAATCTCATAAATTTTTGATCTTGATTTCGTTCATGTTATTTTATAAGCCATCAAGAAGATGATATCAATATAACATCTACGAAACGACGTTTGAGTAGACATAGGAGATTTCCACTAATGACTACCATTGGGAAAAGATGCAGCAAATCAGGACCTAACCTCATTCACCGATCTATTCAAGATGGGACTTTGGAACCAAGGTTCAACAAAGGGCACGTTGAGTTACTAGTTATAGAACCATGGGGGACAGATGGATTAAGAATAAGAGCAACTATTTCTGATAATTTAACTAATGATGATTGGGCACTATCAGAACCGATACATAATCCTATTTCAAACATAATCATAACTGATACCGAAGCAATTATACGAAACGGCAATATTTCAGCAAGAATCAGTGACACACGAGTCCAACAGGCCCATATTGAAATTTATAGACATACCGAAAATGGTCAAAAAGAAGTGATCCTATCGGAAAAACATTATGTTGTGAACGCCCACAACCCTGGCACCAGAACTTACAAAACTTCCGATAATGATCTCTACGAAACCGAGCTGCATTTCGAACCCAAAATTTCAGAGAGATTTTACGGAATGGGCCTCAATGACACCGGTACAGTTAATCTAAAAGGATGCATTATTGATATGTATCAGCGTCACGTAAAACATGTCGTCCCGTTTGTCGTCTCAACAGAAGGCTACGGATTTCTTTGGAACAACCCATCACTTGGAAGAGCAGAATTCGGCAATAATCTGACCCGCTGGGTTTCAGAAGGATGCAAACAGATTGATTATTACATCACAGCATCTGAAAATTACCATGATATTCTGGCAAATTACGCCAATGTTTCAGGGCACGCTCCCGAATTCCCATACTGGGCATCAGGATTCTGGCAATGCAAAAACCGGTATGTCACTCAAGAGGAATTTCTTGACGTAGCCCGTGAATTTAAAAATCGCGGATTGCCATTATCAGTCCACGTAATAGATTTCCTTCACTGGAAAAAACAGGGTGATTGGGCCCTTGACCCTAAATTTTGGCCTAACCCTGAATCAATGGTAAGAGAACTAGACGAAATGGGGGTTCGTATTATGATTTCCCCTTGGACGTTAATAGAAGATGACAGTGAAAACTTTATTCCTATGAGGGATAGAGGACTGTTTACACGTTCTGTCAACGGAAAAAAGGACACCGTCTCTTTCCGTCAAAAAGATGTGCATCAATACGACCCCACCAATCCCGAAGCCGCAAAATATCTCTGGCAAAAGTGGGAACAAAACTATTTTGATTTAGGAATAAAAACATTTTGGTTAGATCCATGTGATGACCTGCACAAAATTCACGATTATCCCGACGTGATTTTTCACATCGGCAGTGGAACCGAGGTTCATAATTTTTTTCCCGTTGCTCACCAGAAGAATATATATGAAGGTTTGATTAACGCTGGGGAACCAGAGGTGGTAACAATATGCAGAAGTTCCTGGGCAGGGTCACAAAAATACGGGGCCTCACCGGCAGCCCACGATATTGAATCATCATTTGAGCATCTCGAATCGTATATGAAAGCAGGGCTTAATTTATCCATGAGTGGCATCCCGTGGGGAGCCGCGGAAATAGGAGGATTCGTGACCGACAACGACTCCACTAAAGAATTTCAAGAACTGATGATCCGTTGGTACCAGTACGGGGTGTTTACCCCAGTTTTCCGAACCCACGGTAAACGTCCAAGTAACAATAACGAACCATGGAACATTGGTGGTGATACCTACAAACATATAAGGCAATGTCTTTTGCTGAGAGAAGCCTTGCGACCTTACATCATGGACCAAATGGAGCTCGCATCTTCAAGAGGCATACCACCCATGAGACCTATGTTTTTTGATTTTCCAAATCAACAAGAACTTTATGACATAGAAGACCAATTTCTCTTTGGGTCAGATTTATTGATTGCCCCAATTCTTCAATACAAAACCAGAGAAAGGTCAGTCTACCTACCATCTTCATGTTCTTGGACAAACGTATGGGAAAACAATACCGTTGAGGGAGGTAACCTTATAAATGTTAAAGCCCCAATCGATAGAATACCTGTATTTGTGAATGCTTCCAATAACAGATTAATACAGTTGTTTAATTCCCACACCTTGAAAACAATCTCCAACTTTGAGTAGAGTCACTTAAAACCCTATTGATTCTGAAGAAAAATTAAGGAAAGTAATTTGAAAATAACAAACATAGAAACTTTTGTGGTTGATGCAGGTTGGAGGCCTTGGCTTTTTGTAAAAGTCGAAACGGATGAAGGTATCACCGGATGGGGTGAGTGTAGCGATGGTGCCAATCCTATGGGCATAAAAGGAACCATAGAAGATCTAAAACAGATACTAATAGGGAAGGATCCAAGGGAATTTGAAAAACGATTCGGAGAAATGTACAGAATGACACGGCAGAGCCCCGGTGGAATTGCATCAAAAGCTATCGCTGGACTTGACTGCGCATTCATAGATATCAAAGCCAGAGCGCTAGGTATATCCGTGGTGGAACTGTTCGGTGGTCCAACACGAGATAATGTCCGAGTGTACTGGTCACACTGTGGAGGTTCCCGTGTAAGGAATCATGAGTTGATCGGAGTACCTCCACTTCAAACCTGGAACGACATAACTGCCCTTGGAAAAGAAGTCGTCGACAGAGGGTTCACAGCATTAAAAACAAACGTTATTGGGCCTGGTGATCCTGCCTTCTGGGTTCGTACTGGAAATGACCAGGTCGCCAGCAGGGGAGTTATCAATCATATCGAAAAATTAATTGGGACTTTTCGGGAAGCCGTAGGTTCTGAAGTAGATATAAATCTTGACCTGAATTTCCATTTCAAGCCTGAGTCATGCCTTCGGATAGCCAAAGTGCTGGAACAATTTGACATGCTTTGGCTCGAGATAGACATGTATCAACCCGAAAGCCTAAGGCAGATAAAAGATTCGACAACAACGAGAATCTGCACCGGAGAAAACCTTTTTTATATGAGAGACTACCTACCTTATTTTCAAAATCATGCAGCGGACATGTTTATGATAGACGTGCCCTGGAACGGATTCAGCCAATCCAAAAAAGTCGGAGATTTAGCGGAGGTTTTTCAACACAATGTAGCTCCACATAACTATTACAGCCATTTATCCACTTTTATAAGTGCAACTTTGTGCGCAGTATTACCCAACGTTAGAATCATGGAAATTGATATCGACGACGTTCCATGGAAAGACGATTTGACTACCGATACCCCAGAAATCATAAACGGATACATGACTGTTCCAACAAAACCCGGGTGGGGCGTAGAAATTGATGAAGACGTGGCTAGGGCCCATCCATGGCAAGGAAATAGATCTAGAGATGGATCGGCACAGATACCAAGTGAGTTGCTTACGGGATTACCGAGTTATTAAAAGTCTGTCCAAAATTAACAATCTAGTTACTGGCAACACAGTAACAGTAAACCCGATTGGTCTTATTACTATCCAATTAACGCGGAAATTTTAACTACCAAATGGAAGAAAGGTCCCAAACCTCCATTTCCTGCAACGTCGCCTCTTCACAATCGGAAAACACTTCAACCTTAAGACTATCCTGAAGCGATGGATAGGTTCTCCCAGTGAGACACACGGTTTTGTTAGCGTATATTTCAATCACAGAATGATCTAAAAATATGTGTAAATCGAGCAATCTGTTTTCTTTCAATGGTAACGGAGCGTATTGAAGCATCCTTTCATGCCCCGTCAGAAGACTTGAATCTAATGGGTCAAATATCAAACTTTCCGTCGTCATGTCATAAATGATCCGAGTCTCTTCTCGACCATCAACAGACTTTCTTAACTTAAAACCGACCTTTGTACCCGCATCAGCAGGAATCTCGAATCTGGCTTTTATTTCAAGACTATCTCCATATACATTATTTAATTCTGAATTTGGAGTTTCTGAAATACTTACATTGTGAAATTCTCGGTGATTTTTCCTAAGGGATTCCAATTCAGGAACAGGTTCAAAGCCCAAGGTGTTATCGGGTAGCAATGTAACTACTCTCGGTATAGAAAACATACCATTCCACCCATTTGACGGAGCCGGCGATTCATTAGGTTCGCAAATCCAACCGACCATAAGACGACGTTCAGACCCATTTACACCTTTGTCATCAGTCATGTGAGGATTAGGGGCATAGAATTCTATTCCATAGTCTAATATTCCTTCGTATTCTGGCGTGAATGTATGAGTAGCAGAATCATAGGTACCCACAAAATAGGGAACCACACCAATTCCTATGATCATCACATGCTTAGATCCGAAAGGCAGCAGATAAGGCAGCTCCCAATGATCTCCATAATCCCCGTTTTCGCCCGTGAATATCCTCCCGACATATTTCCAATCTTCAAGATTTTGAGAACTGTGCAAAAGAGCTGCCCCATTGCCTCGGTAGGAACCCCCAACCAATTGATACCACGTATCATCATCCTTCCAAATTTGGGCATCGTGATGAGTACGAGTTCCCGGATAAGGGGGTTCATCCATTATGGGTTTGGAGTGTTTCTTCCATGTCACCATACCGTCTGTACTCTTAGCCATCAAACCATATTGCCTGATTGCTTGACGCTTTCTTCCACGCCATCCCGGACCCATAGCTAGACCAGTCCCGGTGTATATAGCAGTAGGAATTCCATCATCGTCAATGAAAACATTGCCAGATCTAACTCCTTCATTATCGTAGACAGTGTCTGGAGACATTGCTATGGGCAGGTCTCTCCAATGGACAAGGTCTTCACTAACAGCATGGGCCCAATGAACAATTCCGTGGGTAACACCGTAAGGGTTGTAAAGGTAAAACATATGGTATTCCCCGTTCCAATAAATTGGGTGAGCATCATTAACCCAGTTTGAAGGAGATTGAAAATGATACTGGGGACGATGGGGATCGAAAGCCATCGACTTACGTTTTTCAACCGCTTGCTTAGAGAATTGATCGAGATCCATAACGGCTCCTTTGCAAATTTTGATGAGCTCTGATTGTAGACTATGATTGGGGAATACTGAAACTGAAGGAGACGGTCATGAAATATGCCATTGTCGGTACAGGTGGGAGAGCAACCTCCTACATCGATCCCCTAGTAAATGAATATCATGCAGACCACGAATTAGTAGCATTGTGTGATCCTAATCCTCACAGAATTAACTATCATCGTGACAGAGTTAATTCCTTTAAGCCTGGTTTTGAGGTTCAGGGATTCAGTTCACAAGCATTTGATGAAATGATCAAATCAAAATCACCTGATGTTGTGATCGTTACAACTGTTGATTCCGAACACGACAAATACATAATCAAATCTCTGGAATCAGGGTGCAATGTGGTAACAGAGAAACCCATGACAATATCCGCAGAAAAATGCAGCAATATACTCAGAGCTGTTAATGAAACTGGACTCAACCTTAGAGTCGCATTTAATTACAGATGGGGAGACGGAGCCAGTCGAGTCAAAGAGCTCCTTTCGAAATCGATTGGGCCAGTACATCACGTCAGCTTTCAGTATCTTCTAGATACTGATCATGGTGCTGACTATTTCCGAAGATGGCATCGCAACAAGGTAAATTCAGGAGGGCTATTAATTCACAAAGCGACTCACCATTTCGATCTGATCAACTGGTGGACCAATTCTGTTCCAGACACTGTTTACGGTATTGGAAAACTGGCTTTTTACGGAAACAAAGGTGGTCCAGCACAGGAATACAGATCTCTTTCTGAAGACAACCCATTCGAACTTGACTTGTCTTCCTCGGATCAATTAAAAGGATTATATTTGGATGCAGAGCCGTATGACGGATATCGAAGAAATCAAGACGTATTCAGCGAGGGGATTGATATCGAGGATACGATGAGTGTAGTTGTGAAATACCGAACCGGAATACATTTAAGTTACTCTCTGGTTGCATACTCATCCATGGAAGGGTTCACTGTAACTTTTCATGGCGAAAAAGGCCGGCTCCATTACGAAGAGATTCACCATTCCCACACAAGAACTGGATCCTCACCCAAAAAAGGATCGTATTCAGACGACCGATCATCCAACATTACGATACAGAAATTATTCCAAGAATCTAGCCAGGAAAATATTCCCATGCAAAAAGGAGGGCACGGTGGTGCAGATCCTCTAATGATGAGATCCATTTTCACGGGAGAGTCCGACAAGCATCTTCAACGATCTGCAGGCCATCAACAAGGGGCTGCTTCCATGTTAATTGGAGCAGCGGCCAATATCTCAATTCGTGACGGCAACAGCCAAAATATCAAGGATTTGTGTCCGCTTTTGGGGCCCGCCAAGAAACTTTCTGAACTCACTTAAAATTTATCGGGAGTGAACATATGTCATATAGAGATGACGACTTTCTTACACAGCACATCGCCGACATAATTTCCTTCTACCATCCTAATTGTGTTGATAATGAATATGGAGGCTACATCAACCAGTTAAGGGATGATGGTTCCGTGTTCGACCGTATGACGAAACATCTTGTTGGAACATGTCGATTCATCTACAACTACTCAATTGCTTCCATAGTATTGGAAGACCAAGATTACAAACACGAGGCAGAGCGCGGTTTACAATTCCTAACCGAAGTTCATCGCCAAGACGATGGTGGCTTTGCATGGCTACTCCAAGGGAAAGAAGTAGAAGACGGAACCCGCCACTGTTATGGTCACGCATTTGTTCTCCTAGCAGCGGCGGCGGCGGCAAAGACAGGCATCGATGGCGCTGCACAACTTTGTTCAGAAATATATCAGCTTTTGGAGACTAGATTCTGGGAATCTGGATCCCAATTGTACGTAGATGAGATTGGGCCCAAAGACTGGGATGATATCAGTCCTTACCGTGGTCAAAATGCCAACATGCACATGTGTGAAGCGATGCTGTCAGCATTTGAAGCTACAGATGATCAGATTTATCTCGATAAAGCCTACATCCTGGCAAAAAGGATATGTGTTGATTTAGCCGCAAAATCCGGTGGGTTGATATGGGAGCACTACAAAACTGACTGGAGTCATGACTGGGAATACAACAGGGATGATCCCAAAAATCTTTTTAGACCTTACGGTTATCTACCGGGCCATTTTACTGAGTGGGCCAAGCTCCTTTTGATACTGGAACGATATAAATGCGAAAGTTGGATGATTGAAAAAGCACAATATCTTTTCGACACGGCATTAGAAAAAAGCTGGGATGACCGCAAGAGAGGTATGAACTACTCGTTTGATCCTGACGGAAAAATACTAGACACTGATCGTTATTACTGGGTGCTTTCTGAGACATTCGCCGCGGCCGCCTTACTGGCCTGTAGAACAGGCAACGAACATTACTGGAAATGGTACGACAAAGTGTGGCAATTTTCTTCGAAAAACTTCGTTGACCATACCTATGGGGCCTGGTATCGAATATTGGATTCAGAAAACAAAAAATATGACGATCTAAAAAGCCCAGCATCCAAAACAGACTACCATCCTCTCGCCGCATGTTACGAAACATTAAATGCGAAATCACACACAAGCATCGACATAGGGAAGTTAAAATGACAAAAAAACCCAATGGACAAAAAATGGAATTTGGATATAACCCCCCTTGTGGAGATCGCGGATACGAGACAATCATCCCTACCGACTACCTCTCGAATCTCCACCATGCTTTAGATATAGCATCACAAAACTTTAGTTCCCTGTGGTCTTCTGATCACTTAAATTATCAATCAGAATTCAGAGTGGAATGCTGGACCCTCCTTACATGGATGGCTGCACGATACCCTGGTCCGATGTTGGGAACTGTTGTGATGTGCAATTCTTTTCGAAACCCTTCCTTGCTTGCAAAAATGACCGCGAGTCTGCAACACATGAGTAATGGAAGGTTGATCCTAGGATACGGTGCCGGATGGTATGAGAGAGAATACCTCAGCTATGGGTTCAGCTATCCAAAGCCTTCTGTTCGGTTGGATATGTTCGAAGAAGGGATAAAGATTATAAAAAGTATGTGGCATGACAGTCCCGCAAATTTCGAGGGAACCTACTACAAAGTTGACGATGTTTACTGCGAACCCAGACCAAACCCGAATCCGATTTTAATGTTAGGTGGAGGGGGGGAGAAAAGGACTCTGAAAATTGTGGCTGAGCATGGCGACTGGTGGAATGACGTAATGAGGGATCCAAAAGATTTGCAGAGAAAATTAAACGTGCTAAAGAAGCATTGTCTAGACGTAGGAAGAAACTATGATGATATACGAAAAACGATAGCCCCAAGATTCTATATAGATAAAGACCATAATAAAGCTCTGGAATTAGCAGGCGGTAAAGACAAAGGCTCTCAGGTAATCGCGGGGGATCCTGCATCCGTTATATATCAACTGGAAGAACTGGAAGAACTGGGGTTTGACCTTGTTATCACAACTTTTCCAAGATTTCAGGATCTTGAAGATATGAAAATTTTCGCCAACGAAATAATGCCTCATTTTTGCTAAATTGGGATGGTTCAAGAAAACTGTTACTTTTAATTCACCACCTGAATTAAGCGGCCAGACCCATATGAATGCTAGCCTTTGGAAAAAAATTTACGTTCTTCAACAGTAGCAATTTTGAATATGGTCCAGTGTCGAATTTGAGCCACATCTTCTCCCAAATCATCCTGTAATAGAACATCAAAATTTATGAAGTGATGGGCTTTACGTTCATAGGCTGAGATAGGTTTTGCACCCCCAATAATAGTGGTATTGCTTTTCACTTTTTTGTGATGCTGTATACGACTTCTGGTGTGCATAGAGCTAGGGATATTGTAATTATGCCTCAGCAACTGTTCCGGCCAACCAGCAATCCACGACGGATGGGCTACCGGAAGAGCCCCTATGAACAATGGATTTGTACTTTTTTGTTTATGGGTATGAAATTCTGCAGATACTTCTTCAGTAAAATCTGCTTTGGCCGGGCGCCAATCATTACTGAGATCACATTCGGATAGAAACAAATAAGGTTTGTCGGTTGCCTCGGACAAAGGAACCATAGATTGAGGCCTCAAAAATTCATTGGTCCATTCAGGTTGCCCCATGCCAACATTACCGTCCACACACACTACATTAACCTGATTTGTCATTTTGATATTCCAATCTTCCGTCCCGGGAAGTTTACTAGCAGTAATTTTTAGTACATCACCAGGAAACGTTGGGTAACGAAATGAAAACTCTGACCAACCTTTCTCTAACCATTTCGGGCCAAGAGCCTCCAAGATCGTATCTACCGACCAGCCCCAAACCGTTACCCCTCCAATCAGAGGGCCTTTGAAACCGTACGCTTGAGCTATTTCTGTCGAGTGGATTGGATTAGCAATATCAGGGCTATCGTCATTGTCCAGATAGGCCTCAAATTTATTTTCTATAAACGTAGTCAATTTATGAATCCTTATGATGTTTCCCATCAAGAAGCTTCTGAAACCGTCACGGGCCGGGAACTTCAACACATCTCATCATCTCCACCTCATCACAGTGTACAAAGAATATCTTCTGATAGAATCGTCTGCATCACAAATATACCTTTTGGAGAGGGGAAAAATGCAGATCACTGAACACGTCTACAATATGCATATTGAGGATGGTTCTATAGCGCATCCAGGAGGAAGTAATAATTTTTTCGTTGGAGATCCATCGGAAGATATGCTTCTAATAGACACTGGAGATCATGACAGGGAATGGACAAAGTCTATTCTCCAGTATTATAAGTCACTTGGGAGTCCAAAAATTTCCGCCATCCTGATCACCCATGGGCATACAGATCACATAGGAGGATTGGACAGAATTCAGGAAGCAATTAAGGCCCCTGTAAGGTGTCACCCAAAATTGAAAGATAAATTGGGTAAACTGCTGAGTTGCCCAGAATTGGTAATCCCTCTTCAGCCAAATGAATTAATAAAAACTGGGGGACAAATAACCCTGAAAGCGTTGTTCACACCAGGGCATGAAATCGATCACGTTTGTTACTATCTAGATTCAGATTCTGTCATGTTCACCGGGGATACTGTTCTCGGGGCCAGTTCTACCTCCGTGAGAGATTTAACAGACTACCTGAATTCTCTCTATTTGCTAACAAACTATCAGCACGAAATAGTATGTCCGGCTCACGGCCCTGTAGTTCTTCCCCCCAAAGGTGCAGACCTAGTAAATTGGCAGATCAGGCATAGACTCAAACGAGAAAAACAAGTAATAGCAGCTCTTGGCGAAGGGCTACGCCAGGTTCCAGAAATAACCGATCACATTTACCAAAACACTATAAAGAGTGGATTGAGGCCTTCAGCCGAAAGGAATGTGGCAACCCATCTTGAAAAACTCATAAAGGACGGAAAAATTAAGAAAACCGATTCCATTTTTGAGCTTTTAGGTTGAAACAATGTTTGTAATTACATAAAAACCCAACGGAGTTAACCCATGAGAAAAGGTGTCGTGTTCCCCCAAACTGAAATTGGATCCGATCAGGGTGCCGTGATTGAGTACACTCAGACCGCTGAATCCCTGGGATATGATCATCTCCTAGCCTATGACCACATCCTCGGAGCAAACGCTGACAGCCGGCCAGAGTGGACCGGCTCTTACCGCCATACAGACACCTTTTACGAGCCTATAACATTATTTTCTTTTCTTTCTGCTGTAACAAGTACCCTGGAGTTCGTGTCCGGAATTATCATACTGCCTCAGCGACAGACTACATTAGTCGCAAAGCAAGCAGCTACCCTTGATGTTTTGAGCAAAGGAAGACTACGACTAGGTATAGGAATAGGCTGGAACGAAGTCGAATATGAAGCATTAGGGGAAAACTTTAGCAACAGAGGAAGAAGATCTGAAGAGCAAATCGATGTAATGCGCAAACTTTGGACAAATCAACTTGTAACCTACGAAGGTAAATGGCACAAAATAACAGACGCTGGAATTAACCCTCTTCCTACACAAAGACCGATCCCAATTTGGTTTGGAGGCACCTCAGAAATTGTCATAAAAAGGTTGTCGAAAATAGGAGATGGATGGTTCCCTCAGGGTTTCAGCCCAGATGAAAAAGGGAAACGTATCATCGATAGACTAAACTCATACATTTTCCAAAACGGAAGAACACTGTCAGACGTCGGAATAGAGCCGAGGATTTCAATTAGCAAAGGAACTCCGGACGACTGGGCAAGAGAAATCACAGCCTGGAAAGATTTGGGTGCAACACATATATCTGTTAACACTATGGGAGCTGGATACAAATCTTTAGAAGAGCACCTAAACGCCATCAAAATCTTTAAAGAAATTGCTGAGGCAGTTTAAATAAACCTGATTACAAACCTCAAAAAACTTTAAATAAGTCATACTTGTCTTGTCCTCACCTTTGCCCAAACAACTATCAAAATTAGAGACAAGCATGAACCGATAAGATTAAATAAGGCATCCCATATTGATGGATCTCTTCCAGGAACAAAACTCTGCAGCGCCTCAATAACAACCCCATAAACAAAAGGTACTAAAACTACGAGTATGAGTGAGGCTAAACCAATTTGACGAGGATAAAAAAGATCCTTTAAAAACCAATAAAAAACATGCGACAAAACCCCGTACATTAAAGAGTGGACGATCACATCCATTGATGCGAATGACACTGAACTGGAGGGTATACTGGACGCTGGCAAACAGGAAATAAACATAATACATAGAGAGGCCGCAACAAAAACCAGACCTGACATTTGTTTTCGATCTATCATTGATTTAATTACCCTCATTCACATAAAAATAACCGTAACGTTTAAATTACCTCGATAAAAGGATACTAAACATGAATAAATCTGCTTTACTAGTGTGGGGAGGATGGCCTGGCCATTCACCAAAAGAATGCGCTGAATTGTTCGGACCCTGGCTTGATGAACAAGGTTATAACGTGACTATATCCGATAATTTGGACAGTTATCTTAATGTGGATTACTTAAAATCAATGGATTTGATTGTACCGATATGGACACAGGGAGACCTACCAAGACAACACACAACGAATCTTCTAGAGGCCATTAATAGTGGTGTGGGAATAGCGGGTTGGCATGGATGTATGGGAGATTCATTTAGAACCAACGTCGAATATCAATTTATGGTCGGTGGCCAATGGGTTGCCCATCCCGGCAATGTTACAGAAAATGACGATGGAGTCGTCTACGACCCTTTCATCCGCTATAAGGTAGAAATATCTCCGAAAAAGGATTTGATAACAGACGGGCTAAGTGATTTTTATATGGAGACAGAGCAATATTACATGCACGTGGATCCGAGCAATGAGGTTCTGGCCACTACAACATTTAACGGTGAACAAGAGTTGAGCAGTAAATTTCCTTACAAATGTTATTGGATAAAAGATTGCGTCATGCCAGTGGTATGGAAGAGGAGATGGGGAAATGGAAAAGTATTTTTTTCTTCCCTAGGGCACAAACTCGAAGATTTTCAAGTACCTGAAGCAATGGCAATAACTCAAAGAGGATTATTGTGGGCAAGTCGTTAAATTTACAACGCCAAATCCTATGCATCACGAATAAGGAAAATAAATATTGAACATAACCAAGGTAGGAATAATCGGATGCGGCAACATAGCTGACCAATATCTCAAAAACATACCGAAATATCCAGGAATAGATTTGGTTAGCTGTTCGGACATAATAGAAAGTAGGGCAAAGGAACGATCCGCAGAATACAAAATACCTTATTCTAAGTCTGTTAAAGACATGCTTTCAGATCCAAACATTGAACTGGTTATCAATTTAACCATACCAAAAGCACATGCTGAAATAAGCATAGAGGCATTAAAACACGGAAAACACCTTTACTCTGAGAAACCCTTCGCTATCAACAAGGATCAAGGTCTAAAAATTCTAGAGGCATCCAATGATTCCAATCTAAGGGCAGGATGTGCTCCAGACACATTTCTCGGTGGAGGCATGCAAACATGCAGATATTTGATAGACAAAGGCGAGATAGGAGTACCAATTGCTGCATCTGCATTTATGGTTAATCATGGCCATGAACACTGGCACACAAACCCGGAATTTTACTATCAGATAGGAGGGGGCCCCATGTTCGACATGGGTCCATATTACCTGACTGCTCTGGTTAATCTGCTTGGCCCAATTAAAACTGTAAGTGGCGTAACAAGCACGTCTTTAAGTGAAAGAACGATATCCAACGGACCTAAATCTGGTAAATCGATTAAAGTTGA
>MDTE01055968.1_pt1 | contig 20548 bp, 13 predicted proteins | sample 811231 | NCBI WGS metagenome assembly MDTE01 (sample SAMN05326651, study PRJNA326480) | marine metagenome | isolation source: seawater | place: Indian Ocean: Red Sea | collected 2010
CGGCACCCTCGACGCCACCCTCGACGGCACCCTCGACGGCACCCTCCACGGCACCCTCCACGCCCGCGTCGGCGCCCTCATGGACGAAGCCGCCGGGGCGTGGACCGAGGCTCGAGACGCGGCGCGATCGCGCCGCTTAGCCACCGGCGCGCGCGGTCGAAGGAGGACCCGCGCGCCGGGATCCAAGGACCCGCCGTCGGAGAACGCGGTGCGCGCGCTGGCGGCCGTCGCGGACGCGGCGCGCGAGGCGTGCGTCGACGCCATCGAGGAGGCGTTCGGGGTCGAGTCGCCGAAAACCGGATCGGCGCCGGCGTCGGGGAGGGCGAGTCGCGCGAGCGTGAGCGAACGGCTCGAGGTCGTCTCGAGACGGGCGAGCGCGTGCGCGGGCGCGATGGACGTCGAGGAGTGATGAGAGATGTGTCGTTTTGGTATTACACCTGGCTAGCGGACGCCTGTCCCGCCGGCGTCGACTGTTAATAAAATTCTCTGCGATTATTTGCGTGCGGTTTTGGTACAGCAGGTTGGCCACAACTGCTTTCGTTGCGAGGTTTTGTTATGAGGCAGGTTTGCCACAACTGCCCGAGCCGACCCCGTCTTCGTGCGCTCTGATAATATCGCGGGGTCCGGCTCTGCGTCGTCGAGTCCTCGAGGGCGTGTAATGCGTCACCCCGCTCGGCTGCACGAATCCTCCGAGTTGTACTCGAGTTTTTTCCTGACGGAGTTGAACCGCCTCAGAAGCACTTGCTCGGGGGTCCCAGCGCCTGAGCACATCACCTCCAGAAAGTCCGGAAAGTCCATCGCCGAGTCGTTGGAAAACTCTCCAATGAACGTCGCGCACTCCGTCGCCGTGGTGTCCAGTTCCAGCTCCCGCAACGCCCCCTCCCTCAGCTCGTACACGTTGATTCTCCCATCTCTGTCACGGTCCAGGCGGTTGAAGAGATCCTGCGTGCTCTTCCACAGCTCCTGACCCAGCGCGCTCGGTCCACGGCCAGCGGGGGCGTTCGTGGGTAGCTCCTTCGACGCCAGGCAGCCCATTTTTGGGGCACCGCGCGCGCGCGCGAGGCCCGTGCCGTGCTCGAAGCGCGTCCCGGAACTGTCCCGCGCGAAAGGTCGCAACCGGGCTGATTATTCGGGCTGATTTGGCACGTGGGTGTCGCTTCACGAGAACGACGGACGCAGATTTTTTTTTTAAAGGCTGGACTGCTGTAACAAAACCCATAGCCAAAAATGCCAAATAAAACGGGCGTCCGGGCGTTTCTGGGCCTGTCCGAAAATTGGCGCGCAACAAGGGAGTGAGCGTGGAATTTTCCGAAAATTGGCGCGCCACGGGCTGACGCTTGGCGGACCGAACGGATGCTCGCTTCCATGCTGTTATCCGTGCGACTGCGACTTCAACACCCCGCGCTCTCCGAGCCACGACATTGTTTTCTGTGGGGGGGGGAGCGCGAAGTCGCGACGGGGGCTGGCGTCTCGGAGTGAGCGCCCGAGCGAGATGTCAGCAACGCGATGGGACGACTACGGAAGCGTCCCGCCGCCGACGCCGCTGTTCCGCGACGACGAGACCCGGCGGCGGCGACGCGACTGGGACGACTGGGACGCGAGGGACCGGTACCGAGATGATGGCCCTTCGCTGTTTTCTGTTACACTGTTCGGCTTCCTCTTCTTCGCGGCGCTCGTCGGGGTCGGGTACGTCGCGAGCGGGGCGCGCGAGAGTCTGTGGGACAACGGGCCGAGGGCGCGAGACCAGCGCGCGCGCGCGGAGGCGGCGGACCTGGGGATGTGCCAGCCGCAGTGCGACTACGTGAACAACGCAGCGCCGAGATCGCTCATAATCTACAACACCACCTGGCGCGCGGGCCTCGCGGACCGACAGGACATGTACTCGGGAATCCTCGCGCAGCTCGCGGCGCTCACCTGCGCGCGCATCGCACTCATGCCTCCGACGCTCGCGCTAGATCCCGGGCACAACAACGGCGTGTACATGCCCAACGAATGGCGATGGGACACCTACATCGCGAACCGATCGTTGGTGCCGTTCGCGTCGCCGTTGGACGTCGACGCGTACTACGACTACGCGTCGTACGACGAGGAAGCGTTCGACAAAGTCCCTCGCGAGCCCGTGCTCATGGACTGGAGCAACGACGCCGTCGTCATCGCGAGGGACTACATGGACCCGTACAATAACCCGGGGGTGGTCATCTTCGGCGATCACGCGGACGCGCTCACCGACGATAAGATCCTGGAGAACCTGCGGCGGGCGATCGAGTGCGCGCGGAACGGCGTGCCGTTCATCTGGAAGATGAACTTCGAGGTCACTTGGGGGCAGAGGTACGACTGGTGGGTGCGCGAGTTCGTGGGCGACGACCGCAAAAACGCCGGTTTGATGTACGCGGTGAAACAAGCTTCGCTCGAGCGGGAGCTTCGAGCGATTGGCGCGTTGGATCCCGGCGTGGGTCTGCGCGAGTGCACTCTCGCGGAGGTGACGACGTCCGACGTCATCAGCAGGCTCGCGGACATCGCCACCGCGCGCGCGCTCTACGCGTCGGGTCTCGGCGGCGGGTCCGGCGAGGAGTCCGGCGAGGAGTCCGTCGAGGAGCCGGCCTGGGATGCGGGGATGTCGGAGGACGCGTCCGGCGCCAAGTTCGCGGCGCTGCACGCGAGGCGCGGCGACGAGGTCGCGTGGTGCGATACGTCCCCCGAGGCGCTGGACGACTTCGTCGAGTGCGCGCTGGCCAACGCGACGGATCCGGACGTCCGCGCGGGCAAGGTGCCCGTGATCTGGTTCACGGACGAGACAGAGGAGTGGTACTGGAAAGAGTCGACGGCTTCGATGCGCGCCGGCATGCTGCGGTACATCCGAAGGGACGGGGGCGATCACTTCCCCGGAGTGGTGTACGGCGAGAGTCTGGTGAACGCGACCGTGGAGGAGATGCTGGTGCGGGTGGCGGACGAGATGGGCGTCGACGTCGGGGGTATCGGCGCGGACAGACGTCACGCCGGCGATAACTACCTCCGGTATCAAATCGGCGTCGAGATGATGCAACGCGCGGAGGCCAACGCGGATGCCTACTGGAACATCCACTTCTCCTACCGCGGCGGTAAGCCGTTCAAGTATGGGACGTGCGCTAAGGGGCGCGGGCACCCGTGCGCCCGGGACGGGCCCGTGCTTCGCATGGCCAGGGGCGAGGAGGATGCGCTGGCCGAGTTTGACGACCTCCTGGACATCGGGAAGAACGCGTTCCTGGTGGGCGGCGTCGAGCTGCAAAGGGAACGCGAGGCGCTGAAAGCCAATGCCACCGCGGACATCACGACGAACACTGACCCTGGGGGGGTCGTGAGGGCGGAAAGGGACGAGAATGATGGGTAAATAGCGCGCCACCCTCGCGAGGGGGACGCCGTACCTTCGTTAACCGTAATAGATATTTTTCCCACAGGGGAACGCGGTATCGCAAAAGATCTTTTCCCCTGATTCCGTGATTTGCCAGCAAGGCCAGGTCCCAACTGCGTGACGCAAACTCATTTTCCCGTCTCGGAGGCGCCAAAAATAACCAAATTCTTCACACGTCGCTTCACAACTGGGCGTGCAGCACGCTCTGCACACGCGAGGCGCTCGCGCATCGTAGCGGGCACGCGCACTTCCAGAGCGTAGCGAGACCCGTCGGCGCCTTCGAACGTCGCCTAGGTGGCCTTCGGGAGGGGAAGGGGACCCCCGGGAGGGAGGGGTAAGGGAGGAAAAACAAGATGGGAACGACTTTCGCGCCCTCGGGGACGGTTCGGACGCGCGCGGCGACGCGCGGCGGGCGGGTCGCGTCCGTGAGCGCCCGTGCCGCGCAAAATCGCGCGTGCCGCGTCCCGACGCTCGCGGCGGCGCGTCGGTACCCCCGCACGGGCGCGGGGATCACCGACCTGGCGCGCGTACACGCGGTTTCGCCCGCGCACCAGCGTGTCGGAGTTCCCCCCGCGCGCTCGAGCCGGGGGAAAATAAACAGGGGAACAACGGTTATTTCCCGCGACGCCGTCTCCGAGGCTCCGGTGGGCGAGGAGGCGACGGAGGCACCCGTGGAGGCGGAAACCCCGCCGAAGCAGAACAACGTCGTCGTCCACCGCGTCCTCGACAGGGCGGAGGACGCGGTGCTCGGCCTCTTCACCTCCGTCGGCCGCGATGCGTCCGGCGGGGGGGATGAAGGCGATGAGAAAGTTCCTCAGGAGCTGGACAGGCAGACGAAAGCCGTGAACGAGGGCATGCCCATCGTCTTCGTCACCGCGGAGGTGTCGCCTTGGAGCAAAACCGGCGGCTTGGGCGACGTGTGCGGAGCCCTGCCCGCGGCGCTGGCCGCCAGGGGTAACAGGGTCGTCGTCGTCGCCCCGATGTACGAGCGGTACGACGACGCGCGCGACACCGGCCACCACTCCACGTTCCACCTCAACCACGGCGACCAGCACGTGCGTTACTTTGCGCGTTACAAGGACAACGTGACCTACCTCTTCGTCGCGCACCCTGCGCTGGAACGCGGCGGCGGCGGCCGAATATACGGCGGCAGCCCGGGGAACCCGTACCACGACAACGACTTTCGCTTTGCGCTCCTGTCGATGGCGGCGATCGAATCGTTGCTCGCGGTGCCGTGGGAGGATCTCTTCTTCGGCGGCGGCGACGCGGGCACCGAGCGAATGAAGCGCGCGTACTTCGAGACCGCGCCGGTGTTCGTCGCCAACGACTGGCACGCCTCGCTCGTGCCCCTCTTCCTCGCGGCCAGGTACCAGGCCAACGCCGAGTGGACGCTGAAGCCGCGCCGGGAGTGGGGCACCGACGGAGCCGCCGCTGCCATCGCCCGCGCGTCGTGCGTGACGATCGTCCACAACCTGTTCCACCTCGGCATCGTCGCGCCCGACCGGTACCGGTCCTTGGGCTTGCCGGAGGAGAACACCGAGTGGTTTCCCGCGCTGCGATGGCGGTGGAGGGACGGCGGGGAGAGCATGAACTTTCTCAAGGCTGGCCTCGCCACGTCGAGCGCCGCGGTCCTGGTGTCCCCGTCGTACGCCAACGAGGTGCAGACGAACGAGCTCGGGTGCGGCATGGACAAGGTGCTTCGATCCGTCGGGAACTTTGGCAGCGACGTGGATCTCGGCTTTCTCAACGGGATGTCCGGCAAGCTGCGGGGCATCGTCAACGGCATCGACGTCGACGAGTGGAACCCCGCGACGGATCCCCACATCCCCGCGCACTTTGACGTCGGGACTTCGGAGAAGGGCGTCGTCGAACGGGCGGACGGGTCGACCGTGTGGGACGTGGCGCGGGGTAAGGCGGCGTGCAAGGCGGCGCTGCAGCGCGAGCTCGGGCTGGAGGTGGACCCGAAGGCGCCCCTCGTCGGCTTCATCGGCAGGCTCGATTACCAAAAAGGCGTCGACGTGCTGCTCGACGTCGTGCCGCACATTGTACACAACGGCGGACAGGTGGTGATGCTCGGCAGCGGCGACCCGGGGCTGGAACACGGGATGAGGACGATGGAGCAGAACCACCGCGGCCGCGCCGTCGGCTGGGTCGGGTTCTCCGTGCCCATGTCCCACAAGATCACCGCGGCGGCGGACATACTCGCCATGCCGTCGCGGTTCGAGCCCTGCGGTTTGAACCAGCTGTACGCGCTGCGGTACGGGACGCTGCCCGTGGCGCACGCCACCGGTGGGCTGCGGGATACCGTCCGCGGCAGGGTGGGTTGGCCTTTCGCGCCCTGCGAACCCGGCGCGTTGAGGCGCGCGATGGACCGCGCGATGGAGACGTACAAGGCTTCGGAGGGGAACACGCGTTTGGACAGCCGGTGGCGAAGGAAGCAGGAGCGCGCGATGACGTCGGACCTGTCTTGGAACGTCGCCGCGGAAAAGTACGAGAAACTCATGGGAAAGATCGCGCTGGACCCTCCGCCGGCGCTGCGCAGGCCCGCGCCGGAGCTCCTGGAGGCGGCCGCGAGCGCCGCGGTGGCGGAGGAGGAGGAGGGGCAGTGGCGCGCGGCGGAGAAGCGAGCGGAGCGGTTGCGACGGCGCGCCGCCAAGGCGCCGTGCGACGACACCCGGCGGCGGGACAACGACTTGCCGGCGTGGATGTCGATGCTCCCCAAGTTTTTGCAGCACCCGCTGATGTGAACGAGGGGGCGGGGTACGGGTTGGGGCGGACGATGAGCGAGCGGGTTGCACTTATTACTAGCTAGCTAGGTTGCACGCGCTTTGGGTTCTGTAACTTGCGTTCGTTTTTGGACTTTCGTTTGGATTCTCGTTTTTGGCGTTGCGAGGCGTTTCTCCCAGGCCGCTTTCCGCGGCCTCCGACGTGGCAAATTTTATGACTGATTGCTCGTACACGTTGGATGGCTTGAAAAATTGGCCAGATTGGCAATTTTGGTAGCTTTTGCCGTTTCCGAGACAATTGCGCGGCCCATTCGTTGGCGAGCAAAGCACGGCACACCACCGCGCTTCGCACCCGAACGTATCGACTCGTTTTTCCCCGAAGCAGGAGCGCGTGGCACACGCGCGGGCACCAGTCCCTTACTTGCAGTTCACCGCACACGACCGCTCGTCGTGCACCGGTTCTTGACACTCGAGAATTAATTCGCTGAACATGGCAAAGAGGAACGCATCCCGGAACTCCGGCAAGCGCACTCCGCAGAAGGCGTCGTCACTCGCAGTCAACACATCAAAGAAGATGGACCGTGACAGTGTCGTCGCCGGGTGCGTGCCCCGGAAGAACCGTCGCCCGCGTGCTCGTAACCCGCCCGCGTCTTCACCCGCTTCGCCCGAGAAATCGAAGTCCCCGAGATCGCCCGGTCGCCCTCGCGTTCGCGTCTCCTCCCCATCCTCCAAGAGGAAGAAGGTCTCACGAGCCCGGCGCGAAAAATCGTCACAGGTCACCGCCGAGCGCTCCGCCGGGCTGAAGAGGTCCGCCGATGGGCCTTCGCGCCCCGCAACTGCGACGGCCGGTTTCACCGATTCGACAATCACTTCCCCAGCGAAGAAAATCCGGAGCAAGCGCGACAAGCAAGCGCGCGCTGCTTCCCCCCGACGCAGCGACGTCAAGGACGAGAACGCCAAGAAGCTGAACGACAAGCTCAATAGCAAGCTCAACACCGTCACGAACGGCCGCGTCGCCAAGAAGAAGGCCCGCCGCGTTCGCTTCAAGACCGCCCCGAGAGCCCCTATCAACTCCACGCAGAAGATCATCCACCACTACAACAACCGCCGGAGGAACCCCGTCAGGCCCGCGTCGTCGCTCGCGTCCCCGCGGCTGAGCCGACACGCCGGCGCCGTCGCCGTCGAGCGCCTCCTCGAGGGACAGATCGACGTCTACGGCACGCACCTGCCGGTTCGAAGGTCCGCGCGGCTCACGCCGTCGAGGGCGTCGAGCCCCGCGCGTTCGATGATCTTCTCGCCGATGCGGGGCGAGTGCGAAGCGACACCCGGGAGGGAGGAATGGTACGCGGATACCCTCCCGGCGGAGGTGTTCGCGCCGGGAGGAGGGACACAAAAAAAAGAGGAGGAGTACGACGAGTGGGTCGACGGCGCGGCGGCGACGCCGACGCCGCGACCCGAGTACCTCACGTCGCCGCGGGTCCAGTGGACGCCGCGATCTCCGGCACTCCACCGCGGAGCGGTTGCGTGACGAGAAGACGCGAACGACGAGGGACTGTACATTAAGATTAGCCGCATCTCGGGCGCCGTGTTAACTTTTAGACAAACGAGAAAAAGAGCGCCCGCTTGAAAGACAAGAGATCTACTGTATCACATCGTCTATGCTTCATCGTGATTCACGTATTTTCGGAGAACCTGGTCCCTCAGCGCCGTAGCCCCGCTTTGCTCGTAAATCAGGCTCAGGTTCTGCGCGCATTCCTGCTGTAGCTCATCCGCACCTTTCTCCAGGCATCGCTCGTACAGCGGCACCGCGAGGTGATTCAGTCCGAGCTGTTGCAGGCCCCTCGCGAGGTTGTAGTCGCCCTCGTGCATGCCACGTGTCCCCTCCTGTTTCACGCGAAGCCTACCCGCGTGTTGCAGCATCGCCACGGCTTTGAGCACCCAGTGATGCCTCGCTTCGGGAACATCGATGTGTTTCATGGAGTACTGCAGCGCGGCGATGCCTCCGCTCAGCGCCGCGGTGGATTCCTCCGGCCCGAGAGCGATGGCGTGCATGAGATCCGCGAGTGCTGTCGCCCACGCCCCTTGCTGCGAGTGCACTATTCCCGACATGATCAGAGCGGGGACCCTCTTCTTGCTGTCCACCCCGTGCACGTCGTGCATGGAAACGATGGATTGGAACGTCTTGGCGCAATCCGCGCGCTGCCCGGCGTCCATAGCGAGCCGCACGTAGAGGTTGAGGGCATCCGCGTCGGTTGAGTTGTTCAACGCGACGTGCCGCGCCGCCTTCGCCGCCTCCCCCTTCATGCCCTTGAAATTACTGGCTCCCAGCGCGTGGCAGACCAGCGCCTTGACGTGATTCAGGTCGCGAACCTGCGTCTTGGACAGGCCGCGGCTCTTCGCCTGCGCCAGGCACTTCTCGATCATCTCGTACGCCTCCTCATTTCGTCTCGCCTTGTGAAGCGCGCTGGCGCACTGAAGAATGATGCCAAACGAATCCTCCTCCGGGATCTGATCCTCCTCGGCTTCCGCGCCGAGTTCAAGCGCCGCGGCGGCGTCGTCCAGCTCCTCCTGCAGCTTGACCTCGTCGTCCTCGTCGTCCTCATCCTCGTCGTCCTCGTCCTCATCGTCCTCTACCCGGACGGCCTTCCTCCTCCCGCGCGGCCCGAGATTGAAAAGATCGTTGGCGTCATCCTTCTCAGCCTTCTTGCGCTTGCGCCCACCCTTCGTCTTCTTGGCCTTGGCCTTCGCCGGCTTGGCCTCCTCCTTGTCCTTGAATTCCTCCAGACTTTGCCTCGCCAGAGGCAGCGTGTACTTGAGAAAATCGTCGTCGCCGCCTGTTTCGCCCGTTTGCCTGTGAATGTCCAGGATCCTCAGCGCGACGGACTTATCGAGATCGTCGAGGTCCGAAGCGGCCGGTAACATCTCGACGGCTTCTTCTTTCCCGCCCGCGGCGATGAGCGCCTCCGCGAGGGGAATCTTGGCTCGAATCGAGTCCGGGTGCCGAGCCAGAACCGTCCGGTAAAATTTGACGACCGCCTCCGCGGCTTTGCTCGGGAGCGAAGCCGCGGAAGCCGTCCGGGCGCTCCCGTCGCCCCGCTCGATCCTCACGCGGATGCACTCGGCGATCTTAGACCACATGGGTTCGTCGTCGTACTTTTGGACGTCCAGGAGTTTCGTCCACATGAACTCCGCCTGCGTCACCAGCCTGTGCGAATCAATCTGAGAGACGGAGACGTCGGCGAGGTTAGCCACGGCCCAGCACGTCTCGGCCGCGTCCATGTAGAGGTCATCGTACAATTCCACGTCCTCCCCCTTGATCTTCTCGAGCTGCGCATACGCCTCGTCGAACCGCCCGAGGTACAGCAGGGACATGCCCAGGCGCGTGGTCAGGTCCAGGGGAATATCCGTCGGGTTGGTCTCCCGTTCCGTCGCGAGTTTGGCAGCCGTCTCAGCCTTTGCCCTGTCGAACGCGGCGTCCTTGTCGGTGCCCTCGTCGATCGCCGCGTTGTACGCCGCCGCCCCCGCCGCGCCCGCCATCTTCGCGTGCTCCGCCTCCCTCTGCCGCTCCGCCAGCGATCGCATGTGCTCGCGGCTCGACTCGATCAACCGAACCGTCTGGTCGAATCCGCGGCGATCCATCTTCAGCTCGGCGAGGATGTTCACCAGCGTGGCGTCCGCGCGTGTCGGGTGGGCGGTCATGAGTTCGTCCAGGGTGCTCTCCGCGAGGTCGGGGTTGCCCATCTGGTAGTGCATCTTCGCGAGCTCCACGGCGACCTCGGGGTTGTCCGGGATGCGTTCGCGAAGATTTTGAAATTGCTCGAGCGCCCTCTTCGGCTCGCCGATGTCGACGTACAGCCGCGCCTGGTCCCACCGGTTGTCGTGATCGTCCGGGTCCAGACGCAAGGCCTGGCCGAGGCAGTAGAGCGCCTGTCGCGGGTTGTTCAGACGGATGGACATCTCCGCCAGGTTGTTCCATTTTTCTTTGTTTCCCGGCTCGAGGTGCGCAGAGATCATGAGGAAATCGAGCGCCTTCTTGTCGTTCTTGAGCTCGGAGTAGATGGTGCCCAGCGTGGCGTACGCGTCCGGCTCGTTGGGTATCAGCCGGATCACCTCCGTGAGCAGCTCGATCGCCCGCGGGTACTGCGCCTCGCCCTGCGTGAAGAGCAGGTTCGCCTCGCCGAGCTTCTTCGCGGCCTCCGCGCTGATGACTCGGCGCCGCGTCCGTCTCACGCCCCTCCGCACCCTGCCGCGCCCGATCTTACCTCGGGGCCCCGCGGTGGGCGCACTGCCCCCCGCGCCCTGAAAGAACATGGCGTAGTTGGGGTTTTTCGCGAGGAGCTCCAGCTTGTCCGCGTGGGTGACGTCGATGAGATCCTGTGAGTTCTCGTAGCCCTTGACCTTCAGCTCGCGGTTGAACGCGTCCTCCTCCTCGTGCCTCTGCCTGAGCGCCTTGCGCCTTCTGTCGGCGAGGATGTTGTAGCTGTTTGGGCCCGCGTGCTTGAGGTAGGTCTCGAGGTCCTCGCCGTCGCCGAAGAGCTCCTCGTTCTCGTCCTCCTCGTCCTCCTCGTCCTCCTCGGATTCGTCCTCGTCGCGTCCCGTCCCGCGACCGGCCAACGCGGCGGCGTAGTCGCGGCCGGAGGACGAGGGGACGCCGGGTCCGCGAGGCGCGCGCGGGGGCGGCGGTGGCATCATGCGCGCGTCGTCCTCGCCCTCGTCCTCGTCCTCGTCCTCGTCCTCGTCCTCTTCATCCTCCCCTTCATCGGGGAGCGAAAATGCACGAGGCGCGATCTGGACTGCGCGGCCAGCAGCTGCGAGCGCCTCCTCCTCGTACTCGTCGTACTCCTCGTCTTCCTCGTACGGCTCGTACTCCTCCTCGTCGTCGTGATAACCCGACATCTCGCGGCGTCACCCGCGCCCTGCGGGAGTGAGAAGGTCTAGGAGGTGCGAGTTTGTTAGATTTAAACCCGCGGGACATGACTTTTCCCCACTCTGCGGTGCCCCACAGATGCCGTCGGGCCGCGAACCGGAGTCGAAATAAGTGTTCGCGTGCCGGGTTTCGCCACGTCGCATGCCCTCGCCTCCGAGTCTCGTTGAGATCAGTTTCGAGACGGTCCTGGTCAATATCCAGAGGATCCCGAGCGAAGCGCTCGTCGGGCTGCCCGAAGACTTCATCCTCGCCTTGTTCGAAGGCATCCTGGCCCGTGGCATGCTGAATGAAGCGATATTCGACACATTCGAGGAGGTTGCGCAACGAGGAGTCAATGGACGTCTGGAAGAGAGGATCAGAGAGTTGAACATCAGGCGTCTGCCTCCTCTACCGAAGAGTACGCGTGAGTGGCTGAGGCACTGAAGTTGGGATGTCCTGTCGCCTTTCTGCACAGGCAGAGGAGTGCGCGGAGAAGGCGACCGCGCTCATTGCCTACGTTGTATATTATTTTGATGTCGGGAGAGATCTCCCTGCTAATAAAAAATGCGTTGCTCGTTGTTTCAAGCCCTCCTCACCCTGCGTCGCCAACTCTCACCCTCGGTTATTTTTTTACCTCCTCGTCTGGCGCCTCGCCTCGTTCGATTGCCTCCTCTTCGTCTCCTTCGCCCTATGTTTCTGTTGTTGTTGTTGTTGCTGCTGCTGCTGCTGCTGTTGTCTTTTGTGAGTGGTTTCCAACCAGTTAACGGCGCATCGCGGCGTTCTGCTGGTTGATGTACATGCGGTACTGCTCGCGCCTGCGCTCCTCGATCTGCTCCGTCGCCCTCCTGCGGTACTCTTTGAGATCCCTGCACCGAGGCACCGGGCAGTTGGTCACCTTGCACCCCTTGCTGTGCACTTGCAGCAGCGTCCACATCTTGCGGCACAGCTGGCACCCGCCGCCAGCCTTCACCGTGCACGTCATCGCGTGTTTGAACAGGTGCTTCACCTTGGTGCAGTTGGGCGAGCCGCAGTTGGCCACCTTGCACGTCGTCGCGTGCACCAGGAGTTCCATCGTGCGCTGAATCTGCGCCTGGCGGTCGCGCCTGTCCTCCTCCGTCATGCCGCCAGCCGCACCGCTGTGCCTCTGCCCGCTGCGCACCAACGCGTGCTCGTGGCCCACCGAGATCTTGCACTCCTCGCAGATGTCGTAGTCCGGGCACGTCTCGCACCGCCACCCCTTCCCGGGCTCCAGCTCGCGCTGGCACACGTTGCACGTCGCCACAAACGCCGGCTCGCTCGGGTTGTTCAGGTGGTACAGCACCATCATCGTGGTGTGCTTCGCCCTGCGCAACGAGTCGAACTGGAAGTGGTTGCCCTGGCATAGGGACAGGAACGCCTGACGGGTGTCGAAAAACTCCGACTGCATCTCCTCGCCGTCGTCCCCCGTCTTTTCGACGAGCGCCTCTACCCGCTCGCACACGAGGTCGCGATCCTTGGTGAGAACCTTGTCGTGCGCGGGAAGCGCAGACTCGACGTCGTAGCACTCCTGGCAGAGCTCGAACACGGTCCCCTTATCGGACGGCGTGCTGTCGTACCAGCGGTTGTCGTCGGCGATGCACTTGCGGCACTGCGTGCACTGGTGCGCGAGGTGCGCCATGATGAAGTCGTGTCGCATGTTCTGAATCGTCGCGCCCAGCTTCTTGGCCACCTCGACGTCCAGGTCGCCGCTAACCTCCGAGTTGGGCAGCTTCTTCCCGCGCGTCTTGCTCTGCGGCGCGGGTTTCTTGCCCTTGTTCTTCTTCGCGTTCTCAGCCTGCTCCTTCTCGATGCCCGGGATCCAATCCTCCGCGACGCCGGGGAAGTAGTCGCCGTCAAAGTACGGAAGCTCAGTCGCCGACGCGATGTCGTGGTTCTGGTTCCCCAGGTGAAACTCGTCGTACAGGTTACCCAGCGAGAGAACGATCCCCTCCTTCTGCGCTTGGCGGAGCATCTTGAGGTACCACTCGCGCAGCTTGTCGCTCTTGGGCGTCTTCTGCTCCTTGGGGTGGCAGTAGAGGATGTAGTCCTCGCCCTGGAACGGGGGGCACGCCCAGATGAAACACGAGGTGAACCCGCGCTGCTTCACGTACTGCAGGTATCCGATGAGAATCTGGTGGTAGCAGTAGGTGCGAAGCGCGCAGCCCTCGCCGGTGGCCACCTGGATGCCGGACGGCCTGAAGTATTTGACAGAGTCGAGGTAGGAGAGGTACACGCGGCGGGTGTTGGGCGCCGGGCACTCGCTGCCGTACTCTTGGACGTAGATGCCCAAGAGGCACACGTCCACGCCCTCAATCTTCTGGAAGAGCAGGAGAACCTTGGATCTGTACGGGAACGACTCGGGGTACTTCTGGTCCTTGAACACGCGCATGAAATTGGACTTGGTTTCCAGCTTCTTTTCCACGGAGGACACGACGCGAATGGTGAGACCCTCCGCGTGGGGTACCTCGTCGACGGGCTTGCCGAGGAGCTTGGCCCGCTCCTGCCGTTCGCGACCCAGAACCTTGCGAAGGCGCTCCTCGAGGAAGAACGAGAGCTTTGTCTGGGGCAGAATGGAGGCGGGGAGCTGCGAGCTCGGGCGCTTGGTCGTGGGCGTGCGCTCCTTCTTCTCGAGCTGCGAGAGGATGCACTGCGGGCACGTGAACGGAGCCTCGCCGCCCTCGTTGCGCCGCCCGTTGAAGAGCACGCAAATCTGGTGGTACCAGCTGTTGCAGTAGTCGCACTGCACCCAGGGTTCCTCGAGGTCGTCGTCGTTCTTCTTCTTGGCGAGGACGTTCTTGGGCCACTTCTGGCCTTCGACCTCCACGTGCCCCTGGATCGCGTTGTAGCACCCGTTGCACCAGGCATCCTTGCGAACCTCGCCGCCCGTCGCGGATGGCGGGATGTGGTAGTAAACCTGTCCGCGCTTGATCCGTCCCACGCACGCGTAGCAGTACAGCGGCGGGGGCTCGAACGTGAGCCGCTCCACGCCGCAGCCCTGGCACGCGCTCTCCGACGCGCCCGCGATGGCCTTCTCAGCCTCCGCGTCGCGACGCCTGGCGCTCATCGGCTGACCCTTCGCCACCGGGTTAGCCGTCTCTGACAGCCGAAGAGACGCGAGGTGCGTGCGAACCTCGTCGGGGGTGAAGCACTCCATCAGCGAGGTACCCTCGCCGCCCGGACGCTTCTGGCCGACGCTGCCCTTGACCTGCGCGACGGGCGGGCCGACGGGCATGAATTGCCCGTCGGTTCGCATCCGCTTGGCGTTGGGACCCCCCGTCTGCTGCATCTGCATGAGCACTTGCGATCGCTGCTTGAGCATGGCGGACCGCACGGGGCCGCACACGGGGCAGCGGGCATCCTTGCAGTTCTGGTGATGCTTCAGGAGTTCGCGCGAGGCGAGGCACCGCGGGTACTGGCACTGGGAATTCGTGCACTTCAGGACGTGCTCCCAGAGCGACTTTGCGACGTGGCAGTGGGGAGTGTACTGGCACTGGCCCTCCGCCGCCTGGCACTTGGACGCGTGGCGGAGGAAGAGGAGCCATCGCTGCTGCTTGACGATGTACGCCTTCTTGATCTCCTCCTCCGTCATGGGCTTGCCCCCTTGCCCCTGCATCTGGCCACCCTGCTGCGCCCTCGCCGCCGCCTGCTGCTGCGCCTGTCGCTGCATGAGCGCCTTCTGCTGCGCCGGGGTGAGGTTTGAGAGGTTCATCTTCTGGCCGCCCATTCCGCCCGCGATGACCTGCTGCTGCCCGCCGGGTCCCTTGATGATCACCCGCCCTTGACCGTCGCCCCCCTGCATCTGCTGCTGCTGCATCATCATCATCTGCTGCTGTTGCTGCTTCTTCATCTGCTCGGCGAGCTTCTTCTGCTGCGCGGCGGTGAGCTTCTTTTGCTTCCCCCCGGGCTTCTGATCCGCGGGCGGCTGCTGCATCTGCATCTGCTGCTGCTGCTGCATCATCATCATCTGATGCTGCTGCTGCTGCTGCTGCTGCTGGTTGCCCATGCCGCCGCCCATGAACGTGGCGCCGTTCGCCGCCGCGCCGCGAAGCACAGGCGCGCCGTTGGCCATCATCATGTTCCCAGACCCGCCGCCGTTCCCCATCATCATCGGCTGCCCGACCATCTGGGAGTTACCACCCATCGCGCCGCCGCCCTCCTGCTTGATCTGCGTCATCCCGCCTGACCCTCCGGACGTTCCGAGCAACTGGTGCATCTGGCCGCGGCTGGGCTGACCAGGCGCGCCGGGCTGGCCGGGGGCGCCGGGCTTGGGTCTCGCGACCATGATGCGCGCCACCGCCTGCAGTCGCGCCTCCAGCGTCTGCTCGTTGCAGTATTCCTCCTGCGAGAGTTGGATGCGGGGTCATGGCGGCGGAGCGGTCAGCGCACGCGAGGATCGAGGGTGTTAGGGTAGGGTATCCCCGGGGTTGAAAAAAAGCAAAAAGCGACGTCTGCCGTGCCCCGCTTCTGCACCGCGGGTTGGATTTTCGCCGAACCGTCCGCGCCAAGATGCTCGCGAGCGATCGCGCGACGCGACGGTATCGCGATCCGATCGCGGGACCGATAGCCAAAGTATCGTCCCGACGATCGCGGCGGGTCGGTTCGCGCGATCGGACCAAGGTCGGACCCTCGAGGCGCGGTTGAAATCCGGTGGAGGGCGGTATCCGATCAAACCGCCTTTCGATTTCCAGTTTCGCCGGGTGGATTTTCAAAGCAAATGTCGGCCTCTCCATCGGTGAAGAGCGGATCGGGCGCGTACCTTGGTCCTCGCTCCGCGGTATACCGCCTCCTCCAGGCGCAGCACAAAGTCCGGGAGCTTCTGCGCCCACTCCTTCGTCTCGGAAGGCTTACGCTGCTGGAACAGACGCAGTCTGAGGGAGAATCGCGAGGGGGAACGGGATCGAGATCAGCACGTGCGAGGCTCGGTACGGGAGGGGGGAGGGATCGGGAAAAATCGAACCGCGGAGGACAAAGCGGTGCTCTCAATCGTTTGGTTTTTGCCGCGCGCGGGGTGGGTCCGGAAAGGCGGGTGCTCACATGTGCTGAATGAGAATCTTGCGCTGCGGGATGTCGTCGTCGGACTGCCACGTCTTCCACGAGTTATTCCCGCCCTGCATGTTGCTCATGGGCTTGGGACCGCTCCCTCCGTTGCTCCCCATCGCGACCGGACTCCCGCGTCCAACTGCGTTTGAAAACGTTTGACGCTAAGCCAGCGAGGGTTTCGTTCACGGTTTTGTCCCGGCCGAGCTCTTCGTCGGGCGCGGCGCTCACGGCCCGCTCGGTTCTCCTTATCAAGCCCCGACGCTCTCGGACGACAAAGGAGGGTTTCCGCTCGTGTGAGACACGCGCTCGGACGCTGCCTGCGCGGGTCGCGCGCTTCCTACCGTGGCGATCTCGCGCCGGGAGAGGTCGCAGTATACGCGGTTCTAAACACGCGGCTCTCAGTCACAGCACCCGCAGGCACTGGATTTGCCTCATCGGGTCGACACGTCGAGGCTATTTCGGGTAATTAGGCAGTGCTCTTTGTGAGTGAGAATTACAAGACTAACGGCAAATGGCGTTCCTATGGCAAATCCACACGTCTTCGACAGGCAATTTCCAGCAAACTTCCCCACAACACCCGGTCGTTGATCGTTGTTGAGTCCTTCATACCGCGTCCGCGCCGTCTGAAGGTTATCAGCCGCGCCATATCATCAGGAGCCGCCCCGAGACAGGGACGGGAGGTCAAGTCCTCTCGAACGCATCTTCGGAGCCCCGCGACGCGCACGCGACAGCGGCGTTCCTCGCCGTCTGAGCTCAACGCACGAGGGCGCTAACAAACTCTCGAGATATGGTTGCCATGCTGCACGCGGCGACCGCGGGCGTCGTCGTTCCCGCGGCGTCGCGATCGCGCGGCGTCGCGAGGCGGACGCCCGTCTCTGGTGGTGCGCCCGATGCGAACGTGAAACGCCACGGCGCGAGGCTGGGGCACGGCCGGACCGGGCTTGGACCCCGACACGTTTGCGGCGGCGCGCGCGGCGGTGACCGGGTCGCCGCCGTGAACGGCGCGGGCGGCGCGCTCGAGGCGAGGCGCTCGTGCGAACTGAAGCGAACCCGCCGGGTTCGCGCGGACGCCGCCGCGGCCGACGCCGGCTCATCGGACTCGGTAAGTTCACGTCCCCCGAACGCGAATGCGATCAACCTCTCGGACCCCTGGCGAGAGCCTGAGTCAGCACCTTTTTCCAACGTCTCTTCCCGCCCGTGACGATTCGTCTGACCGCGTCCCCCGATTCCCACGCCTCCTCCCCCGACTGAGCAGGGCATCGTCAAGCCCAAGGTGTCCATGGGTAAGCTCCAGCTCCGAATCGCCTTCGGGGTCACGCTCGCGACGGCTGGCCTCGGCGCCATCATCTTCGGCGGTTGGATATGGGCCATCGTCATGACGCTCACCGCGACGCTGTCTGCCAGGGAGTACTTCCAGATGATCGATACCATGCCGTCCGAGCTCCCGCACCCGCCGCCCAAGTGGGCTCTGGACATGTCAATCGTCATGTGCGCGCTGTTCATCCCCGTCGTGTACCTGGCGGGCGCCAAGCAGGGGCACATCACCATGGCGGTGCTGGGCGCGTTTGCCACCGTCGGCCTTCGACTGATCCAGGTGGAGTCCGAGCCGCACTTCTCCAAGTTCACGAGCACCCTCTTCGGTATCATCTACTGCGGCGCTTTGCCCGCGTTCTGGGTCAAGCTCCGCATGCTCAACTTCTCCGCGGCGTCCACCGCCATCTACCAGAGCCTCCAGAGCTCGAGGAGCGCCTTTGTCAACTCGTGGCCGTCCGCGCTGGGGGGTCCGGAGGCTTGGACCACCGGCCTGATCGTCACCGTCATCTGCGTCGCGTGCATCATCGCGAGCGACGTCGGCGCGTACGCGTTCGGGAAGACCTTCGGCAAGCACAGGCTCATCGCCGTATCGCCCAACAAGACGGTCGAGGGCGCGCTCGGGGGACTGACTTGCACCATGGCCACCGCGTACGGTTTGCGATGGCTCCTGGGCTGGCACGCCGGTCCGGTGCAGACGCTGGTGCTGGGCGCCGTGATCTTCATCGCGGCGGTGGCGGGCGATCTGATGGAGAGCGTGATGAAGCGCAACGCGGGGATGAAGGACAGCGGGGATATCATCCCGGGACACGGGGGGTTCCTGGACAGGTTCGACTCGTACATGTTCACGGGCATCGCGGCGTACTTTTACGTCGTCACGGTGATGCCCCACTGGTTCCTGGGCATGACGCTCTGAGGATGAATCGATCGATCGATGCTTGTACGGGAGAAACTGCCCCATGCCGTTTGTATTGTGCGTTATTGTTAGAGTGTACGGGTTGACCCATACCAGTTTATCATGGTATCATCACTGAAGACCAATTAGTTATTCTCAGCTTGCCGCTATCAACTTTTAGAGCTCTGGTGGTTTAGCGACTATAAGGTGCGTCGTGCCGAAGTGAAACTCGTGCCGCTGCACGATCTCCAGCCCAGCCTCCCGAACGATCCCCACGATGTCCCTGTTCCAGTAGCACCCCCACTTGGCGGCGTGCGGCGCGGCGTGCTTGTCGAGTATGTTGGTCAGCCACGCGTGCGAATGCGACCGGCCGTGCTCAATCAGCAGCAGCCTCCCGCCTCCTTCTCCCTGCCTGTCTCCGCGCCTGCACACCCTCGCCATCTCTCGCAGCGCCGCGACCGGGTCCTCGTAGCTACACAGCCCGAACGTGTCCACCACGGTGTCGAAGCTCCCGGACTCGAAACCCATGCCCTTCTTCGCCTGCACGTCCTCCACCCTCACGTCAATCGCCGACGACGAACTGGTCACCTTGGCCCTGCACACCTCCACCATCGCCCGCGAGCAGTCCGTCGCCGTGAGCTTCGTTCCTTCGGGGTAGTACCCGAAGTTTCGTCCGGTCCTGCGGGTGAGGCGGATGGGCGCGGCGGGGCGCGGGTCAGCGAGGGTTTGACGTGGAGGGGTGGCCCACCGGGGTCGGGCCCCCGAGGGTTGAGAAGGATCGGCGATGCTGCCCGGGTGGAACTCACCCTGCCGCGACTTCGAGGACTTTCCCGCGCGCCTGGCGCATCATCCACCACCGCATGAGCTTAATCCCCGTGAAGAACTCGTGCCACTCGAGCTCCTCGTCGAACGTCGGCGCGAGATCGTCGTACGCTTTTCGTCGCAGCGACTCCTCCACCGCCGTCGAACCCACCGTGCCGCCGCTCGAGAACGAAGCCTTCGAAACCGCGCGAGTTCCACGCTCGCCCGCGCAGTGCGGGCACTCGCGGGGCAAGGTCCCGAGCATGGTTCCGTACCCGACGGCCGCACCCATGGCCGCCGCCGCGGCGCCGCCGAAGGCGCCCGCGGCGTAGAGAACCGGTCGCATACCTCTCGCGCTTCGCGTTGTGACGGCGAAACTTCCCAACGCCGCGAGCGCCGCGCAGATTTTCCCGCAAGAATTCCAAGAATCCCGACAGGCGGGCCGGCACACATCCGCGCGGGGCGGCGCGCTGAGAGCCCGACGTGTTCCCAGAGCGAAGCGGAACATCGCGCGGAGACTGGCATGAGATCGACATCATCGATGAACGATCGGTTCGGCGACTCCGACTGACGCGGGAACCGCCCGCAGCTCTCCCGATGGCACATCCGTGCGACCCGATCGCGCGGCGACGCGGGAAAGCAAAAGGCAACAACGACGCCTCGAAGCGGGCCAACGCGCGCAAGGTCCCCGGGGTGTTGCGATGCGCGTACGCGGACATCGCCAGCCTCGAGAAGATGGTGACGCGCGTGTGCGCCGACGCCGGGATTCTACCGCCGACCCTGCGCCGCGAGGGCGACGACCGAACCTACTCCGACTCCCTGCTTCGCGGGACCCTGTGCGCGATCCACGCCAGAGCGCCGAGGTTGCCATCGCACGCGGCGTCGTTCGAACACGCCTCGTCGCTCGAGGAGGTCCACGCGCGCGCGCTCGCGGCGCACTTTAAGACCCACAGCGCACCCAACAACGTCCTCTGCTACGGCGTCCGGCGCAAACGCGCACCGTCCCGTCGCGATCCCCCGGCGCCCGATCGAGGCACCCCCGGGGGTGCCAACATCCCGAGCCGCGCCGACCTCGAGGTCGTCACCGCGTCCGCCGCCACGAAATCGCTGCTCGGCGCGCGCGCGTGGAGAACGTTCCACGAACGCGTCGGCGATGCGCTCATGACGCATCTCCTGGTCCACGGCAGCGTGTTCGTGCCGAGCGGCGCGCTCACGCGACACTCCCTCGCAGCCGCGAAGCACGGCTCGCACCTGCAGCTGTGCGGGGCGCCGGTGTCAGCGGTGGGCGCGTCGCGCGCGGCGGCGATGGCGAGGAGCAAACGGGCCGCCGCCGAGGCCGCACGCGTTGAACGGACGACCCCGGAGGCGAGGAAGAGGAAGAGGAAGAGGGAGAAGAGGAGGCGCATCGAGGACGGGCGCATCGAGGAGGAGAAGGAGTCGACGACGGGGAGCAAGCGGCGCAA
>MDTE01117840.1_pt1 | contig 20544 bp, 18 predicted proteins | sample 811231 | NCBI WGS metagenome assembly MDTE01 (sample SAMN05326651, study PRJNA326480) | marine metagenome | isolation source: seawater | place: Indian Ocean: Red Sea | collected 2010
GTTGTATGCCTGGTGGCGGCATTACAACGAAGAGTATCTCAGCGGGGCCTTGCGTTCTCCACGGATCGAATTGGGCGGAGGAGGGCAGACCTTGGGAAGTTGGGATGGTACTCGGCGTATTTTGCGTATTGCGGTGGCCCATATCGAGGTTGATCCCTGGCTCTATGTGATGGAGACTCTGCGTCACGAGATGGCACACCAATACGTCGCGGAGGTGCTTGAAGTGGAGGCCGAAACTCCACATGGCGAGGCTTTTCGCCGCGCTTGCGAAAAATTGCGTTGCACACCCGCGGCCAGGGCCAGCAGAGAACCGGTTCGTCTCGAAAGCGACTCGGATCGACTCTTACGGCGATTGCAGAAGGTGCTTTCGCTGAGTGGCAGCCCCAATGAGCACGAGGCCGAAACGGCGATAAGGAAGGCGCGGCGCCTGCTGCTCAAGTACAATATCGACTCAGTCGAACTCGACTCGGATCGCAAATTCTCCTACCGCTCCCTCGGACCGGTAAAAGGGCGGCGGACATCTTGTGAATTATGGCTCTCGCTAATTTTACAGGAGTTTTTCTTTGTCGAGACGATATGGGTACCCACCTACCGGGCACAGGAAGACAAAGCGGGAACGGTACTCGAGATCTACGGCACTCCTGCGAACCTGGATATGGCCGAATACGTCTATGCCTATCTCTGTGGACAGCTAGAGCGTCTCTGGCTCGCCTACAGAGACCGTAATGGTCTGCCCGGCAACCGAGAGCGCCAGCGTTTTCGGGCCGGGATCCTAGAGGGCTTTCATAGCAAACTGCGGGAGCAGGAAGAGCAAATATCCAGCGAAGAGACTCTGGTCTGGAAGGGAGATAGCCAGCTTCAAACCTACTGCCGCTATATCAATCCGAGGATTCGCACGCGCTATGGATCCGGCGTTGCCGATAGTGCCGCATATCGAGATGGTTTAGAAGAGGGACGCCGGGTGCAGATCCATCGTCCAGTGGAATCTAAAGCGGGTTTCGGAGGGTATCTCCGAGGTGCGTAGCAGCGTTTTTTTTGCCGTGCTGAATTTAGCGCTGATGGTCACCGCTGCAGGGGGGCAATTTGCCAGCTTCGGCAAGAACAAGGTTCAATACGCCGAGTTTGAATGGCAGAAGATGGAGTCGGAGCACTTCGATATCTATTTCTTTGCCGAAGAAGAAGAATTAGCAACTTACGCCGCCCAGATGGCCGAGCGCCACTTCGCAGACCTGGAAAAGAAGTTTGCCCACACCGTCCAACGGCGTGTTCCGCTGGTCGTCTATTCTTCGCATATCTATTTCGAACAGACCAATATCATCCCCAATTTGTTGCCCGAGGGCGTCGCAGGTTTCACCGAATACCTCAAGGGGCGAGTGGCGATGCCGCTCAGCGGCTCTTTTCCCGATTTTGAACGGGTGCTCCATCACGAATTGGTTCATGTTTTCACCTTCGACCGGATCGCTCGAGTTCTCGAACAGCATGGGGTTTTGGACTTTCGTCCGGCGCCGCTTTGGTTTTCCGAGGGGCTAGCCGAGTATTGGTCTAGCGGGTGGGCTAGTTTCGGCGATATGGTCATTCGCGATGCACTCTTCGCCCGGCGTTTGGCTTCGATCGCTCAGATGTACTACATAAACGGCACTTATCAAATGTACAAGGAAGGTGAGTCGATCTGTCATTTTATGGCGGATCGGCACGGTCTGGACGTTTTTGAGCAACTCTTTGAAAATTGGTGGCGTGGAGAGACTTTTGCCGAGATTTTCCAGATCACTACGGGCGAGACACTCGATTCCTTCGATAAGGCCTGGCAATATCACCTGCGCAAGCACTACCTGCCCGATATTGCCGGGAGTGATCCACCGTCAGAGATTGCCACTGCCCGTACTAAATTCGGCTTCAATATCAAACCAGCGGTTGCTCCAGGAGATAGCCTCTCTTTTTACCATTTTCGCAACGATCAGGGCTATACCCAGATCGTTCGTTCACAAATCGACAGCGACGAGACGACTGTAGTTGTCGAAGGTGAACGCATGCCGGTTTTCGAGTCATTGCACCCCCTTTCGACGCGGCCGGCTCTATCTCCCGACGGCCAGCTACTGGCTTTTGCGGCCAAGAGTCGGGGTCGGGATCACCTTTATATTTGGGACATTGGGCAGGAGAGTCTGATGCGGGATCTATCCTTTGCCGAAATTGTCGCAATAGAATCTCCGTCTTTCGCTCCGAACGGGCGAGAGCTGGTTTTTTCCGGTAGCGATAAGGGAGGATTGACCGATCTCTATGTGGTGGATCTGGAGGATGCCAAGCCGAGGGCATTGAGTCGGGATCTGTACCACGATCGCCAGCCCGACTGGTCGCCCGATGGCAAGCGGATCGTCTTCAGTTCGGATCGTTGGGTTGGAGGTCGCCAGGGGCGCTACAATTTATTTCTTTACGATTTGGAAAGAGACCAGATTCTGACCTTGAGTCGCGGTGAACACAACGATGTTCAACCGCGCTGGAGCGACGATGGTGCGGAGATCGTTTTTAGCTCTGATCGCGATACGATGTACAACATATACTCAGTGCGATTGGAGGATGGTCCGGAAGGTGAACGGGCCGCTACCAGACGCCTGACCCGGGTGTTGACCGGGGCATTTGATCCAGTGTTGATGCCGGGGGGGAAACGCCTGCTTTTTTCAGGTTATCAAAGCGGAGGTTTCCAAATATATGAATTAGATTTGGCGTTGAGTGACAGTGCCGAAGTAGCTTGGCAGTCGATCGAAAAGGCCCCAGCGGAACCGTGGTCTTTAGAGGGTTTATCGAGTGAGAGCCGTATCGCTCGTAGACCTTATGAGCGTAAAATGGGTCTGGATATCGCCCAGAGCCAGATTTCTCAGGATCCGGAATTCGGCACTTCAGGTGGAATTCAGGTGGCTCTGAGTGACGTCTTGGGCAACGACCAGTACTACTTCGTCCTCTCCCATATCGCCGGCAGTCGTACCGGCTTCTTTGATGGACTCAATGTCGCCTTGTCGCGCTTGCATTTGGGACAGCGGCTCAATGTGGTCTGGGGCCTGTTCCGGCTCAATGATCGGTTTTCGAGTCGCTTTGGTCGTTTCGTGCGTGAGAAACGCAGCGGAGTCCATATCGGGTTGAGCTATCCTTTTTCCCGTCATGACCGGATCGACACCCGACTTTCTTTGCGTCGCACCGAGATCGATCGGCAATTCGAGGGGAGAAAACTCTCGGGGTGGCTGGCAAACAACTTCGTTAGCTATACCCACGACAGCAGCATCTGGATTCCAACTGGGCCGGTGGAAGGCAAACGCTACAGTGTTGGACTGAGTCAGGCGGTAGACTTCAAGAGTTCACGGCGATTCAACATCACGCTCTTTGGTGATTATCGGCATTATTTCCGGCTGTCCAAGCGCATTGCTTTGGCGATGCGCTTTATGGGGCGAAGATCCACCGGCGCGGTGGCGGAGTTTTTTTCTCTGGGGGGTAGCTGGACACTCAGGGGCTATCCTTGGCGCTCTATATGGGGTAGTAAGATGCTACTCTTCAATCAGGAATTGCGCTCTCCGCTGGTCGATCGGCTCTCGATCGGGTTTCCGTTTGGCAACATGGATTTCAGCATGTTTAGAGGGGCCCTTTTCTTGGATGCGGGTAATGCTTGGAACGATCGATTCGGCGAATGGAATGGAGCGTTCGGGGCCGGGATTCGATTGCCATTAGGCGGGGTTTTCGTCTTCCGCCTCGATGGGGCCCGGCGCACAAACTTCAAATCGGTGGAGGGCGATACGCATTGGGATTTCTTCTTCGGGTGGGATTTTTAGCATGTTTAATACTTTTTTATCGAAGATGTCTCCGAGCCATTATACCCTCAGTTTTGCTCCGATCGCACGGCATAGGATAAAGCTGCTCGCGTATGCGTTGCTTTTTATCGGATGCAGCGAAAAAATTTTCTATCTGGAAGCCCCGGAATTCCACGACGCTATTTCCAAACCTGGTCCCGAACCTCCGCTTGAACTACTCTGGGAACGCAAAATAGATGGTCCGCCACTTGGCGGTGCGTTATTCGCTGGTTCGCTGGTTTTGCAATTGACGACCTTGTCTACTCTTCACGCATTCGATCGCTACAGCGGTTTGGCTTTGGGCAAGAAGAAGTGTGGCGATGCGGTTTGTAGCGCTGGGAGTTTAGCCGGAGAACTCTATTTGCTCGGGGATCTGAGCGACAAAGCGGGATTGCGAGCTCTGGACCGGAAGACTATGCAAGAGCGCTGGCGGCACCAGGGGGTCTTCTGCCTGGCACCCGAGGTCCGAGGCGATACCCTGCTGGCGATCGACGAAGAGGGGACTTTAGATGCTCTAGAGAGGAGTGAGGGACGGCTTTTATGGCAATTAGATTTGGGCAGTAAAGTCCGCGTTGGACCCTCCCTGAGTCAGGATCTGGTTTTTGTGGGTACCGTTAAGGGGGATCTGATTGCCCTGGAACTAAATAGTGGCGCAGAGCGCTGGCGGTTGGAACTGGGCGAATCCTCGCGTTCACGACCCTTGCTTGCCGAAGACCGTCTTTTTGTGTCGACGGCTTCTGGACGGGTTATCGCGGTGAGCATCGACTCTGGGCGGGTCGTCTGGGAGCAATCCTTAGGGGGATTGCCGACCGAGGAATTGGCTCTGGGATCAGGTGTATTGGTGGTCGGATGTGTCGATCGAAATATCTATGGGCTCGATTCCGAAACGGGGGTGATAGAGTGGACTTTTACAACGGGAGGTGTGGTGCGCAGCAGCCCGCAAGTAACGTCCCAGACTGTTTATTGTGCCTCGAGTGATAATTATCTCTACGCCCTGGAATTAGCTAGCGGGCACTTGTTGTGGAAATACCGGTTGAATGGGCCGATTCTCGCTCCGGTAACCGTCGCCGATGGATTGGTGAGTGTTGCGACGGAAGAGCGGACACTGTATGTATTTGGGCACCGTTAAAAAAGGATTAACCGTTATGGGCAGGAGATTCGCAATATGCCTGGTCCTGGTACTGAGTGCGGGAGTACTGAACCCGGTCAGCGGACGGGATTTACCCCGACGTTTCGGCGGGTTGGAAGCGGTGCTGGAGAAACAATTTGCCACGCGGGTCGAGTCTGGAGAGCGCCGACTGTCGGTTGAGTCGGTTTCTCGGAAAAAGGAAAAGAGTTCGCGAAAGCGATTGTATTTGAGCGCGGCTTTAACATTGGGTGTGGGCTGTTTCGCTCAATGGAGCAAGCACCAGGCCGATGCGGCGTACGATCGCTATCTGTATTCGGCCAACCAGGTGCGTCAGGACCAGGAATTCGCCAGGGCCGAGCGGTTTGATCGGATTGCTGGGGCTGCGTTCGTCGGTATGGAAATAGGAGTGGTATTGAATTCCTATCTACTTTTTTTTCGCCGATGAAACGCCTAGTCGGGATAGGGATTTGCTGCGGAATATTGATTCTGGCCTGCAGCGATCGCCAACGCCGCAATCCGCTCGATCCGCAGGCCGAAGACCCGCAATTCGATGTCCTGCGCCCTTTGCAAGCGTTAGCTCTTGATGCCCAAGTCGAATTGCGCTGGGATTTTTCGCACTTTGTCGATATCGAAGGCTATCGCCTCTATCGCCGTAGCTCCGGAAGCGAATGGGGGCTAATAACCGGGATTCTGGGTGCTGGGACAAGTACATATATCGACACTGATGTTCAAAATGGGACCCGCTATGAGTACCGGTTGGGGCTAGTTGTCGAAGATCAGGACGAGCGTTTTAGTGGAGATTCAATCTGGGCTATTCCCGGTGCAGAACTCGCGTGGATTGCCGATCGCAGTACTGGTCTGGTATGGAAAATTAGTAGCGATGCTCGCAGCGCCCATTTCGCACAAGGACGTTTTCCCGACCTCGCGGATATCGCGATCGATGCGAGTGATCGTTCCTGCTGGGTCAGCGACCGCTACTTTGCCGGATTGTATCGAATCGATAGCGCTGGAGAATTGAGCACTTTCGCCGCCCTGGTCGAGGAGCCAGGGGAGTTGGAAATCGACGCCGAGTCTCGGATTGGATGGCTGATAGATACAGCAGATAGTCGGGTCGTGTGGTTTTCGCTGGATGCGGCTGATTCGCTTGAAGTCGTAGTCGTTGATGCCAGTTTTGCCAGCCCTGTAGCGCTGGCCGCCCAGCCCGGGGGATGCTGGATCGCCGATCAAGCTCAGGGACGGGTTATTTTTTATCAGACCGATGGGGGGCGTCAGGTCGAGATCGGCGGCTTAGGCGGGCCAATGCAACTGGCCGCTGGTGCGTCGGAGGAAGTTTGGCTTTTGATCGACGAAGGCCGCGGCTTGTTGCGGCTTGATCGCTCGGGCGAGATCCTGGTCGTCGATCTACCCTTTGCCACGGCGCTGAGTCTCTCGGTTGATCGGAAGACTGGAGCCTGTTGGGTATTGGGGGAGCAGGATATTGCGGTCTTCTCGGCACTCGGGAATTTGGAGCAGCACTGGACAGAGGTTTCCGGGGGGACTCGTCTGGTTTACGACTCGGTGCATCGAAGGGTTTGGATCACTAGCGGGAATGCATTGTGGAAGCTGACGGATCAGGGCGAAGCTCTCGCCCGACTCGATGGCTTTTCGTCCATCATCCGGATCGTGGTCGATCCCGGCCGTGGCTGATCCTCGACACATCGGCGAATGGCCCTTATTTTTTCCCTTATGAAAGATAAAGATCAGATTACCAGCATGACCGGTTTCGGCAGTGGTAAAGCCGAGAGTGAGGGGCTGCGGCTCGGTGTCGAGTTGCGTTCGGTCAACAGTCGTTACCTCGATATACAGGTACGTTGCCCTTCTCAACTGCAACCCTTCGAATCGGTGATCCGTGAACGGATTCAAAAGCAGATCGGGCGCGGTAAGATTAGTGTTAATATTTCCTGTAACGAGGGTACTCAATCTCCGGCTTTGCCCACGCTCGACGAGGAGGTGGCCGGACGCTACTTGGCCGAGATGCGAAGGTTAGCCGAACTGGGCAAGGTCGATGGCGAGGTCGATATCGCACTTTTGTCGCGCCTGCCCGGCGTCTTTCGCGTTGAATCGGTAGAGTTGGAACCCGAGGCGGCACAGGAGCTCTTGTTTGCGGGTTTGGAACAGGCGCTCTCGGAATTGGTTGCTATGCGCTTGGCTGAAGGGCAATCCCTGGTTGCGGATCTACGCCAGCGGATAGAAGTGGTGGAGTCGCATCTCGAAGAAATTGCCGCATGTGTGCCACTGGCCCGGGAACAGAGCCAGAGCCGCTTGCGCGAAAAGATAGAGGCCCTACTCGAGCCGGGGTCCGTTAACGAGGACCGGATGGCCTTGGAAATCGCCCTGATTGCCGAACGCAGCGATATCACCGAGGAGGTCGTCCGTTTTCGCAGCCACAACGCGCAGTTCATCGAAGCTTTGGATAAGGGGGGGGAAGTGGGAAAGCGCTTTAACTTCCTCTTACAGGAGATGAATCGCGAAGCCAACACCATAAGCTCTAAATCCTCTGAATCTGCGATCATCCACCGGGTGGTCGAAATCAAGGAAGAGGTCGAACGTTTGCGCGAGCAGGTTCAAAACTTGGCGTGAGATCAAGGATGAATGCACCGCAAATCATAACTGTTAGCGGTCTACCTGGAAGTGGTACCAGTACGGCCTGCGACCATCTTTGTGCGGGTTTGGGATGGGCTTATGTCAATGCTGGCGAACTTTTTCGTCAACTGGCTCAGGAGTCGGGACTGAGCCTGGCCGAATTCGGCCGACAAGCCGAGAGGGATGGGCGAATCGATCGGCAACTTGATGAGCTTATGGTGGCTCGGGCGCGAGCGGAGGCGCCTATTGTCATCGAGGGGCGCCTCACGGGCTGGATGGCCCACCGGCATGAATTGAAGGCCCTCAAGATCTGGTTGAAAGCCGAGTTTGAAATCCGGGCCGAGCGGTTGGGGCATCGGGAATCCAAACCGGTGGCTCAGGCTATGGAGGAGATGCGCGAACGCGAGGGATCCGAGGCCCGGCGCTATGAAGAGCATCACCATATCGATTGCGACGATCTGTCGATTTACGATCTGGTCATTGATTCCGGTAGCGTGGATGCCCAGGCCGTAGTTGCACGGATCTTCGCTCAACTCGGTCGGTCATGAGTTTGCACAAGCGCAAGATCCTACTCGGGGTCACCGGCGGTATTGCTGCATATAAAGCGCCCGAAATCGTGCGGCAACTCACTCAGCGCGGGGCTGAAGTTCGGGTAGTAATAACGCGTTCGGCACAGGAGTTTGTCACTGCTAAAACCCTGGAAGTGCTTTCGAGGCATCCTGTTTATCGCGAGCTTTTCGATCGCGATCGGGAGTTTCCGGTTTTACACGTGGGGTTGGCTGAGTGGGCTGAGTTGGTGTTGGTTGCCCCGGCTACGGCCCATTTTATCGGTCGTGTAGCCGGAGGGTTGGCCGACGATCTTCTTACAACCCTGCTTTTAAGTACTGGGTCGCCGGTCTTTCTAGCCCCCTCGATGGAAGAAAATATGCTTTTGAGCGCTGCAGTACAGGTCAATATAGAGGCTTTGGAAGCTCGAGGGTTCAATCTTATTACGCCCGAGACGGGATCCCTGGCCTCGGGGGCGATAGGCCGTGGGCGAATGCCCGAACCCGTTAAACTCGTCGATTCGCTCAGTGCATATTTCAGTGGTGATCTAGATGGGATGAAGCTGTTGGTGTCAGCCGGTCCAACTATAGAAGAGATCGATCCAGTCCGTTTCATTTCGAATCATTCTTCGGGTAAAATGGGGTATGCCATTGCCCAGCGAGCCGCAGAGCGCGGTGCGGAAGTAGATTTGGTCTCGGGGCCAACGGTTCTGCCTGTACCTGCTGGAGTCGAGTTGCATGCAGTGCGTTCGACCCTTGAAATGCAGCGCGTGATGGAGGAGCTTTTTGATACGGCGGATGCGGCAATCCTCGCGGCGGCCCCGTCTGACTACCGCGCTTTTGCAGTGGCTGAACAAAAGATCAAGCGTAGTGGTGAGCGCCTCTCTATCGAATTGATCGAAAACCCCGATATTGCGGCTGGGTTGGGTCAGCGCAAGGAGGGGCGAGTCTTGGTCGTTTTTGCGCTGGAGACCGAAAAGGGGGTAGAGCGGGCTCGAGCGAAACTCGCGCACAAAGGGGGAGACCTCATCGTTCTCAATATGCTTTCTGATGAGGGGGCTGGTTTTGCTCTCGATACCAATCGGGTGACATTCATCGATGCCGATGGCGATGAGCAGGAGCTGCCCCTCTTGAGCAAATTGGCGGTAGCCGACCGAATTCTCGACTGGGTGCAAGGGCGACGGGTGCAATAGCGCTTGACAGTGTTTTTCTCCGGGATCATTTTCACCGCATGGAAGAGTGGAACGAAGATGTATTAGCCGAGGCTCGGCGTTACCTGTCCGATCTGGTGGCCTTTGAAGGATCTCGATTCATCGTGCCTAAAGAGGTTGTGGCTGAGGAACCCGTCGTCGCGGCTTCCGTCGCGCAAGAGGGAGTTGATACCGAGACTAAGAGAGTGGAAACCGGTGTCGACCTTGAAGGATTTCGTCAGCAGATTTGCGAGTGTACCCGCTGTCGCTTGGGCGCGACACGACAGCAATTTGTCTTTGGTTCGGGGAATCCCTCGGCCGAGATCATCTTCATCGGCGAAGCGCCAGGGGCTGAAGAAGATCGCCAAGGAAAGCCTTTTGTCGGTGCCGCCGGTCAGTTGCTGACGAAGATCATCGAGGCTATGGGACTCGGTCGCGACGAAGTTTATATTTGCAATATTCTCAAGTGTAGACCGCCGAACAACCGCGATCCGCAACCCGACGAAATCGAAGAGTGTGAACCCTATCTCAAGCGCCAGATTGCAATGATCCAGCCCCGGGTCATTTGTACTCTAGGTCGATTTGCTGCTCAGACCCTGCTTCAAAGTAGCGAATCAATGGGGCGTTTACGCGAGCGCTTGCATAAATACGAAGGTATTCCGTTGGTGGCGACCTACCATCCAGCAGCCCTCCTGCGCAATCCGCAATGGAAGCGGCCAACCTGGGAGGATATCAAGCGGGTGCGGGAATTATACGATGGAGTCAAACTCTAAAACGGCGAGAAGATATGACGCAAGCGTCAACCGATAATCAACGCATCGAGCGAATGCCGCCGCAGTCAATAGACGTCGAGCAGGCGGTTCTGGGAGCGATGATGATCGAACAACGGGCGATTGGCCGGGCCTTCGAATTTCTCGATGAGAGTTGTTTTTACAGTGCTCCGCACAGCTTGATTTTTAAAGCAATTCTCAGTTTGTACGAACGTGGAGAGGCGGTCGATCAGTTGACTCTAGCCGAGGAACTCAAGCGCAGTGACCAACTTGAGGCTGTCGGCGGAGTTGTGTACCTAGCCAAACTTGCGACCGAAGTCGCTACGGCCGCCAATATTGATTTTCACGCGCGGATCGTATTGGACAAAGCATTGAGCCGCAAGCTGATAGAGACTGCCAGCGAAGTGATTGAGCAGGCCTATGGTGGAGGAGAGGAAGTTCAGGAACTGATCGATCGCACCGAGCAGCGTATTTTCAGTCTCTCGGAAAATCAGATCGGGGATGGCTTTGAGCCGTTGGAATCGGTGATGGGCGAGACCCTCGAGCACATCGAGCGAGCCCATAATCGGGTGAGTACGGTATCGGGAGTTGATACGGGTTTCGCCGATCTGAACGAGCAGACTTCGGGGTTTCAAAAAGGCGATCTTATCATTCTCGCTGCGCGGCCAAGCGTTGGAAAGACCGCTCTGGCGCTTACGCTTACGCGCAATGCAGCAGTAGATGCAGGAGTTGGAGTGGCGATTTTCAGCCTGGAGATGTCGAAAATGCAGCTCGCTCAGCGTCTGCTCAGTGCCGAGACGCGGGTCGATCTACACAAATTGCGTACTGGTCGGCTCCGCGAGGACGACTGGATGCATTTGACCCGCAATGTCGGTCGTCTGGCTCAGGCACCGATCTATATCGATGATACTCCGGGTATTTCGGTTCTTGAAGCCAGAGCAAAGGCACGTCGTTTGCACCGTGAGTACGGCATCGGGATGATCGTGATCGACTATCTACAGTTGATGAGTTCGCATCATAGAAGCCAGAGTCGCGAGCAAGAAATTTCGAGTATTTCGCGTGGTTTGAAAGCTCTAGCTAAAGAACTGGATGTCCCGGTCCTGGCTCTTTCACAGCTTTCGCGTGCAGTGGAGAGTCGGACGGATAGAAGACCGCAGCTATCGGATCTGCGCGAGTCGGGGTGTTTGACCGGAGATACGCAGGTTAGCAGGGCCGATACCGGGGATCGGGTGCCGATACGCGACCTGGTGGGGGTGGAGGATGTTCAGGTTTGGGCGTTGGATCCGCAAAGCATGAGTTTGGTAAAAGCGCGGGTCAGCAATGCGTTTTGTACAGGAATCAAGCCGGTCTTGCGGCTGACGACCAGGCGGGGATTCAGTATTCGGGCGACGGCCAATCACAAATTCTTGGCCGGCTCAGGGTGGTTGCGATTGGACCAGCTGGCCATTGGACAGAAGATCCGGCTGCCTTCGTCGTGGGATCGGGTCACTTCGATCGAGCCGGCGGGTATGGAGGAGGTTTTCGACCTGACCGTACCTGACTTGCACAATTTTGTCGCCGACCAGATAGTCGTGCATAATAGCATTGAGCAAGATGCCGATGTTGTGGTTTTTATCTACCGACCAGACCTCTATGGTCTCAAGTCACCCGATGGCGCCAGCCTGGAAGGAATTGCCGAGATCATGATCAGCAAGCAGCGCAATGGACCAGTGGGTTCGGTGCATTTAATGTGGAATGCAGAGAGCGCAACCTATGAACAGATGGCGCCTGAGTGGCGGTTGGAGCCTGAAGAGGAGTTTTAATCTACAAGGAATTGGTGCAGGGGAAAGATGTTCATTGACGAGGTAGTCATCACCGTTGAGTCGGGCACCGGGGGCAGTGGTTGTTGTTCGTTTCGCCGCGAAAAATACGTACCCAAGGGAGGTCCGGACGGGGGTGACGGCGGTGACGGTGGCGATTTGATTTTTGCTGTTGACAGCCAATTGAGCACGCTGCGCGATTTTCGCTACCGACACCATATCAAGGCGGGTCGTGGCGATCACGGGCAGGGAAAAAATCGCACCGGAAAGCGAGGAGAGCACGCTATTATTCGCGTGCCTCCCGGTACTCTGGTTCGCGACGAGCAAGGAAAACTGATTGTTGATTTGCTCGAAGACGGCCAGGAATTCGTGCTCTTCAAAGGGGGGAGAGGTGGACGCGGTAATGCCCGTTTTGCCACGGCCAGAGTACAGGCACCACGGCGCGCTGACTATGGGGTAGAGGGCGAACAGCAGGTAGTCAAGCTCGAACTGAAGCTTTTGGCCGATGTCGGCTTGGTGGGTTTTCCCAATGCGGGTAAGTCTACACTTTTGTCGCGGGTTTCATCCGCTCATCCCAAGATCGCCGATTATCCTTTTACGACTCTGGAGCCTAATTTGGGGATTGTAGAATGGGCCGAATACGAAAGTTTTGTGCTGGCGGACTTGCCTGGGTTGATTGCTGGAGCGCATCAGGGTAAGGGGTTGGGAACACGCTTCCTACGCCATATCGAACGTACGCGCATACTGCTTTTTGTCATCGATTCGCAGAGTCCCGACCCGCGTCGCGATTTGGATGCACTACGTCACGAGTTGGAAGAGTTTGACCCTGGGATGCGGCACAAACCCGCTGGTATCGCACTGACTAAGGCCGACTTGCTGGGGCCGGACGGTCAATTCGAAGATCCATTTGGCGACCTCAAAGTGCCGCGATTTACCATTTCCGCTATAAGTGGGCAGGGAATTACGGAGATGCTGCGAGAAATCGGGGCGGCGGTAAAAAAGGCTCGAGCCGAGGAGGCTAAGATTTCTTAGCCAGGGCCAGAGCCTTCATCAGTGGCTCCTTAGTCGAGACAAAATCTGGATCGGGCGGGGGAAGTTCAAGAGGGGCATATCCGGGCAGGGCTCTCCGCAGATAGTGCGCAAAATCATTGCTCTTCCACTTCTCAAAATTTGTCGCGATGAAGATTCGGCCTTCGGGGCTCAGGATCTGGTCGATCGCGGTCAGGATTTCACTTAAGTCCCGCTCGATCTTGAATGCGCCAGCACGGCTCTGTGAGAACGAGGGGGGATCACAGATAACCAGATCAAAATTGCGTCCTCGGTTTTTACAGCCGCGTAGGAAATAGCGCGCGTCGACTTTCCAAAATTCACTCTGCAGGGGGTCGAGTGTATTGAGTCTGAAATTGGCTTCAGACCATGCCAGTGCAGATCGCGAACTATCTACGCTGACGACCTCTTCGGCAGCACCCAGGGTTGAATTGAGGCTGAAGCCTCCGGTATAGCTGAATAGATTGAGCACGGATTTGGCGCGCGCTTGCTGGCGAATCCACTGCCGATTGGGTCGCTGATCGAGAAAGAGCCCCGGGGATCGCCCCTGGTTGCTGCGCAGTATATAGTTCAGATCGCCTTCTGCGGCGATCCATTCCTCCGGCTCTTCCGTTCCCCATTCGATCTGATCTTGCGTTTTATGGCCCTGGTTGTGCATTAGACGGACTTTCCAATGGGGAGAGCCAGCTGCGCTGGCGAATGCCGCCATCGCAGTAAGGTCGTCGGCATTAGGTCGTGCAGGACCATACCAATAAAACCAGGAGACTTTTCCAAGGCGGTCGCAGCGCACTCGAGGATCCTCGTCGTGGAGCAGGCGCAGGGTTTCTCTCGGAGCAAACGAAAAATGGCGACGGCGGTGCTCGAGGGCTTGGTGCCAGGCGGGGGGAAATCCGCTAGTGGTCATCAGGGCAAACGCCTGCTGTCCATGCCCCCTGTGCCTGATAAGCCATGATCGCTACTGATGCGCCTAGGTTGAGCGAGTTGGCACGGCCTAAGATGGGGATCTTGACCATGATATCCACCTCGTTTTTTAAGTGCTCAGAAAGGCCGACTCGCTCGTTGCCAAAGATCAGGGCTAAGGGACGTGGATAGGCTGTATCTCTGAACCCGATTTCGGCACGGGCTGAGGTGCCTAAGAGATGTATCTGGTGCTTGCGTGACCAGACGAGGAATTCCTCGGTACTCGCATTGACGATCGGGACGGTGAAAATCGCTCCCATACTGGTGCGTAGAGCTTCGGGGTCGAAGGGATCGACGGCCTGTCCGATGAGTATCAGTGCCTGGCCTCCGGCTGCGTCTACGGTGCGAACGATGGCGCCGACATTACCGCGATCCTGTGGCTCTTCAAGAGCGACGATCAGCGCATCGTTGGTGGGAGCGATATCGGCTATAGTGCGCTTGGGGAGATGGATGAGTGCGCCCAGACCCTGGGGGAGTTCGCTTAGGGCAATTCGCTCGAAGATGCGCTCGGCGACCGCGACCGTGCGGAACTCGCTAGCTGCGATCCGCTCGCGGGCCAGGTTGCTGCGGAGCAATGCAGGGGAGTAGACCAGCATTTCGATATCCCAGCCATTGTCGATGGCTTCTAGGGTATTGCGCACGCCCTCCGCCCAGAATAGCCCTTCGCGTTTGCGGTATTTCTTATAAGCGAGAGAGCGTATTTTTTTGACTAGCGGGTTTTGAAAGCTGGTGATTTCTCTTTGTTGGTCGGCCATGGTTGGGCGATAAAACTACAGAAGAATTGAATATTCCGCCATCGCTGCTAGCTCGGAGCGATGGTGTTGCAAGGATCCGCGAGGTGGATGGCTCTTATCCTGTCAAGCGGAGGAAGCGTTGGGCTGTTTCCCCCATAATTTGTCGGCGTTCCTGCTCATTTAGATCGGGTAGTAAATGATCCAGGACCTGGACTGATGCACCGTAGCCGGGATTGGTCGTGATCCAGGGGAAGTCCGAAGCCCACATCAGGCGCTCGGCACCAAAAGCAGTGTATAAATTGCTATGCCATTCGGCTAGGTCTAGGTAGGGATAATGCTCCTTGCTGATGGCGTATTGGCCCGAGAGATGGACGCAGACATTGGCGAATGGAAATTGCCCGCGGGTATTATCGGGAATACGACCTATTTTAAGGCCTAAGGTCGAGTAGCGGGTCTCCGGGGGCACATCGACATCGATCCGTGGTCGGCCCTGTTGATCCCAGCTGAACTTGCCCTCACCAGGGCAAATCATGAGATGATTAACGGCGACGCGAACCTGGGGAAAGGCTGCTAGGAAGTGGGGGAGCACATGGGCATCGACTGCTTGAAGATAGAGCCAGAGTACGTAGTCCTTGCGCGCGGCGTGTTCCCAAATGGGGTAGGTCGAGGCCAGTCGTAGGTCAATCGGTGCGAGTGGGTCCACAGGACCGCCCAACGAGCGCAGGCGAAAGCCGATAATCGGATCCTTCTCGGCCAGGCGGTCCATGTGATCGGCGACGGAGTCCGCGTTAGTGGGAATCAACCCGATTCCCGTGAAGCGATCGGGATAGGTGCGGAGTGCATGTTGAAGGTAGGTGTGGTGTACAGGACTGGTGCCACCGGTCTGAACCAGTACCGCTTTATCTATTTCATGTTCAGCCATCTGCACTAGCAATGCTTCGACCAGGGCCTGGCGATCGGCGGGCATAGTGGACGTGATCTCGCGCGGGAATTCGGCACAAGCGCGTGAAAATACGTGGAGATGGGCATCAACGCGCATGATTAGAAGGATTCTAAGCCGAAGAGGCGTCGGCGTTCGGGAGTTTTGAGCATCTGTTCAATGTGCGCAAAGCGTCTGGGATCGAATTTTTGCCGGGTAAACTTTTCATAGATCAGAATGATCGAATGCCGAGGCTGAGGCCCGTGATTGCGCATGGAGGTATGCATGCCGTAGCTGTTGAAGAGCAGGGCGGTACCGGCTTCACCGCAGAAGATGCGGTGACCGGGCATGTCTTCGAGTCGGCGAACTGCAGGGTAGGGGCAGGCAGTATGCAAATGGCTGCCTGGAACATAGGCGAATGCTCCGTCATTGGGCCCCACGTCGCTGAGATAAATCTGGATTTTGAGATGGAGAGGATTCGTTTGGGGTACATCGAAGTGCCATCCTACGTAGCTCAAGGGACTCGGGGGGACGATGCGAAATTGGGCAAAGAGGAAAAGACTCTCGTCGTCGGTTAATTCTTGAATCAAGGGGTAGTAGGCTGGGTGATCGACCAGGTCGATGAAGAGTGGATTCTGCGACAAGGGATCGGGAAGATCAAAAAAAGCCGCGGGAGCCGTACCTTGGGCAACGTTGCGAAGCCAGTTTTCTTTGGCGCGGTCGGCGTTGCGAACAAAGGCCTTTTGGATGGCTTTTAACTCGCTGCCGGTGATGGCATTTGCAAGGCTCAGACAGCCGTCTTCGGACCAGGAAGCGAGTGCGTTGAGATGTGGATTTGACATTGGTCTCACTTCTTGCGCAGGGTAATCTACACAGCTATGTTTTGGTACACGGATTTAGAATACTCGCTTTTGCTCCCAAGAGCAAGAACCATCGAGGGACGAGTTCGAATGCGGGTTTTGGTCACAGGGGGTAGTGGGCGAATCGGCACCGTGTTGATCGAGGCCTTAAATGAGAGGCACGAGGTCATTGCCTACGACCGTAAAAAGCCGGAGCGTTTGCCTCAGGGTGTGGTTTTCGCCCCAGGAGATATACTCGATCGCGAAGCCCTGAGGGCTGCGCTTGATGGGGTTGAAGCCGTTGTTCACCTGGCTGGTATTCCCTACGATATTCCACCTTTGCACGAAGTCTTTGCGATCAATGTCCAGGGCACCTACAACGCGTTGGAGTTAGCCGTTGAGAGCGGGGTCGAATATTTCCTCCACGCCTCTAGTATCATGGCCTACGGATTCGGACAGAATGCCGATCCGCTCTATTTACCGATCGACGAGGCGCATCCGCTGCGGGCCAATCGACCCTATGGATTGAGCAAAGTCGTTGGTGAAGAGCTTTGTCGTACTTTCGCCGAGCGCTGTGGGCTTAAAACGTTCGCTTTTCGGTTGACGAACGCCGTGGTCGATTCTGAGGATGCGAACCGCTTCCCGATGGCGAATAAACAGATGGAAGTAGCTATGCACCAGTACTTCTTCGTCCGCGATTTTGCCGAGTTGATCGAGTCGGTATTCCGCGCTGAGCAGCTCGAACACGAGATCTTTCTGGTCAGTGCCCTAGATTCGACGCATGTCGATACGACGGAGGAGGTTATCATGCGTTACTATCCACAGACCGAGTTGCGCTATGAGAGCCTTGGGCCTTATTCACCCTTTGTGAGTATGGAAAAGGCTCGGTCTCTACTGGGTTTTGTGCCTCGTTATTCATGGCGCGATTTTTTCGGTCCGGATCCCGTATGTACGGGAGAGGTTTAGCGATTTTTGCGATGGATGATTTAGTGCGATATGTGAGGGTGCCGGCTACGTCTGCCAATCTTGGACCGGGCTTTGATTGTCTTGGGCTGGCTTTGGGATTGTATCTGGATTTAACTGTGTGCGAAGAAGACGGAGAGGGATTGGAAATATCGGTCGTCGGAGAGGGATTAGGCCAAGTGCCATTGGACGAGCGGAATGCCGTCTATCGGGGTATAGCCCAGGCCTATTCAACCGCCGGGAGGACTCCAGGACGGCTCAAGCTAGAAATCCACAGTGAGATTCCATTGGCCAGCGGATTGGGCAGCAGTTCGGCGGCATTGGTGGCTGGACTGATGGCGGGGGCCGAACTCTGTGGATTGGTTCCAGATCCCGAGTACGTCTTGCAGGAGGGAATCGCGGTGGAAGGCCATCCCGACAATTTGGCTCCCTGCACGTTGGGCGGAATTGTCATTGCCGCGATGGAGAATGGACGGGTCCGTTGGGCACGGGTCGACCCGCCGAGCGATTTGTCTGCGGTTGTCGCGATCCCTGATTTTTCGCTGCGGACCCACAAAGCCCGAAGCGTATTACCGACACAGGTTGAACGTGCCGATGCGATATTTAATATGGGGCGGGTTGGCTTGATCGTAGCAGCTTTGAAAAGTGGGGACTACGACCTATTGCGCGTGGGGATGCAGGACCGTTTGCACCAGGTCTATCGGCAGAGCTTGGTCCCCGGGATGAAAGCGGTGTTGAACGCAGCGCTAGAAGCGGGTGCTTTGGGGGCTGCATTGAGTGGAGCTGGGCCAGCCTTGTTGGCGTTAGTGCACGAGGGCGAAGAGGAAGTTGCAACGGCGATGCGAGAGATTTGGATTAAAGAGGGTATTGTGGCGAAGACCATGACTCTAGCGTTGGAACCTGAAGGTGTACAACGGGGAGGAGCCTGGCGATGAGCCTATTCGCAATTACGATGTTGATTTGTGGGTTGATGGGCTTGGGTTGGTTGGGGTGTGGAATCGTAACTGCCCAAAAGGCGATGCGGCGAGGGGGTGGGGTCGTGCAGTGGATTCTTTTGGGTATTTTGTTGGGGCCGGTCGGACTGTATATGGTGTTTAGGTTTTTAGACCATAAGTGTCCCGATTGTCGGAGTTCGATCTTGCGGGGAATTCGCCTTTGTCCGATTTGCAATGCTGAAATTCCTCGGCTTGAGAACAATCCGGTCGGGCCGATGTGGACATATCGCCGCGATTGGTAACTGGCGAACTTCGTTGAATGGGATTGAGATGAATAGAGCGATTGCGAATGAAACCGATCTAATAGACCAGATGACGACTCCAACCCCTGAGGTAGAGGAGGCCGTATCCCGTTTGAATGGGGACGTTATAGTTCTTGGGGTCGGCGGAAAAATGGGGCCTAGTCTGGCCGAACTCCTAGTTCGGGCTGGGGCGCGAAGAGTCATCGGCGTCTCTCGCTTCACCGATACTGAACAGCAGCGCTATTTGGCTTCGGTCGGGGTAGAGACGATCGCTTGCGATTTGCTGGATGAGCAGGCGCTGAAACAATTACCGGATGCGTCCGACGTATTTTTGCTGGCGGGGTTTAAATTCGGGGCAACCGGCAATGAGGGGACTACCTGGGCGATGAATGCCTGGATGCCCGGTCAAATACTGGAGCGCTATGCGGATTCGCGGATCATTTACGTGAGTTCGGGGAATGTCTATGCCTATACTGCGCATCAGGGGGAGGGTGCTGCCGAAGATGGGATATTGGATCCGGTGGGGGAATATGCCCAATCGCGGTTAGGGGGAGAGCGAATAGCTCAATATCTGGCGCAGGAGCGGGGTACGCCCTTGCTCATCGTTCGACTGTTCTACGCTACCGAACTTCGCTATGGGATCATTCACGATATTGCCTGGAAAGTATGGACCGAGGAGCCGATTGATTTGGCGATGGGCTATGTAAACCAGATCTGGCAAGGGGATGCGAATGCCTTTCTGTGCCGTTTCTTCCCTCTCTGCCAGAGCCCCGCAGCAATCATCAACCTGACGGGACCAGAGGTTCTTGCTGTGCGCGATCTCGCTGAGAGTTTAGGGCGACAAATGGGTAAGACCCCCCGTTTCCAGGGGCGGGAAGCTCCGGAAGCCCTCCTGGGAAATACTCGCCAGCTCTGTACAGAATTCGGCCGACCGTCGATCGGATCTGAACAGATTATACGCTGGGTCGCCCAGTGGGTGATGGATGGGGGGAGGAGTCTGGGCAAGCCGACCAAATACGAATCTCGAAGTGGGCAGTTCTAAGGAAGTGGCTGGACAAATTATCGATTTAGCGGGGCGACCGCTCGCGACGATGTGCGATGAACTGGCTGCTTTGGTCGTTGAATCTGTGGCTGTGCTATTAGAGGGGGGGACGGGACAGGGAGCGCAAAGAGATGGTTCCTTGCTTTGTGCATTGTCCCATCTCAGTCAGAGCACTCCGGGTTGTGAACAATACGGGGAGTTGATGGTAGATCTGGCTAAACAAGTGGTCGGTCTTCGCGGAGAGGACGGCTCCTGGCCTCGGGATTACGTCGGTTCAGAGCTTGGTGGTATACTGGGACTTGCCGATGGTCTGGCCGCTTTTAGCGGGGTGGTGGCCGAAACCAATACCTGGAATTTCGCGCGTGAATTGGTGTTGCGTAGTCTGGCGCGTTGTGATAGCGCCGATTATGTCGGCCTCTCACAGGGGGGGCAACGAGTCCCCGAAGGGGCGCGCTGCCTGGGAGAATGGGCGCAAATTCTCCGGGTCTGTACCCGGCTTTTGCAAAAACGCCCAGATCGGGAATTAGAAATTGCCGCAGCCCGTGCAGTAGCAGCTGTTGTGAATTACCATTATAAGGCCGATCGGGGATTGCTAACTGAACTGGTTCGCCACGACTTTTTCCACTTTGATGATCACTGGGGTGAATACGTGCATAGTGGGGCTGTATTTGAAGTGCTAGCCGCGCTTTTATATGAGGCGGGTCGGGGGGGTGAGGATCGGCTCTTTGGCCTTGCTTGCCGCTATCTGCGTCAGCACCTCGAAGCGTCCTGGGATCCTCTCGCCGGTGGAGTTCGCGATGAGTGGGTCGACGGCGTTTGGCAGGCTCCGAAAACCGATCAGACTCAGGTCAAGGCCTTTGCCGCGTTGGCCGTCGCGGTGGGATTTCAGGGTTCGGATTGGGAGGTTGAATGGCTGGA
>MDTE01145712.1_pt1 | contig 20542 bp, 15 predicted proteins | sample 811231 | NCBI WGS metagenome assembly MDTE01 (sample SAMN05326651, study PRJNA326480) | marine metagenome | isolation source: seawater | place: Indian Ocean: Red Sea | collected 2010
AATGACTTAGAACTTTTATTAAATTGGAGATCAATTATTTCTCATGTACCCCAAGATATATTTCTTTTAGATGATAGTTTTTTAAGTAATATAGCTCTTGGTATCCCTTATGAAAAAATTGATTTTGACCGAGTAAAGGAAGCTGCGAAATGCGCACAAATTCATGATTATATTTCTAAAACAAAATACGGTTATCAAACTATTGTTGGAGAGAGGGGTATTCAACTTAGCGGTGGGCAAAAACAAAGAGTTGGAATAGCAAGAGCTTTTTATAGAAAATCTAAGATTTTAATACTTGATGAAGCTACTAGTGCTCTTGACCAAAACACAGAGAGTAGAATTATTAATAAGATTCATGAATTTGATTTCCCCATTACTTTAATTATGGTCGCCCACCGTATAACTTCGTTGAGTAAATGCGATAGGATTTATAGGATAAAAAATCAAAAAATTTTTGAAGCTGAAATAACATAAAGTCAAAAGAATATTTAGATCTAATTTTTTAGATTAAATAAGTACACTACCGTTGCGTGGTATATTCTTATAAAAAATATCAGCAAGATTTTATGTTATCTAACAAAAAAATACCTGTATTAATACTTGCTGGAGGTTATGGTTCGCGTTTATCTGAAAAAACTAACTTGATACCAAAACCTATGATAAGAGTTGGTGATAAACCAATACTACATCATATTTTAGAAATTTATCTTAATCAGGGATTTAAGCAGTTTTATATTTTAGGTGGTTATAAATGTGAAGTGATAATGAACTATTTTCGATCATTTTGTGGAGAAGTGAATGAGTTGAAAATTTCAAATAAAAATAATTCTTTTTTTTATGAAGAGAAATTTGAAAAAAAAAATAATTTTAATGCACTATATAATGAAGCAAATATATCTGTAATAAATACTGGGCTTGATACTATGACTGGTGGACGTTTAGGAAGAGTTTTACCTTTATTAAATAGTGATCAGTTTCTTTTGACATATGGTGATGGTTTATCAAATGTAAATTTGAATAGTTTGCTTGAGCGTCATTTTCAGACAAAAGCAGAAGTAACTATTTCGGTAGTCAATCCTTCTTCAAGGTATGGAAGAGTAAATTTAAGCGGAAATAGAATATCAAAATTTAATGAAAAACCAATTTTCGAAGAAAATTGGGTTAATGCTGGTTTTATGGTTTTTAATAGAAATTTCCTAAATAATTCATGGTTTAATGATAAAACAAATCTAGAAGTGGATATTTTAGGTAAAATTGCTGAGAATGGAGATTTAGGGTTTTATAAACATTGTGGATTTTGGCATTGCATGGACACGTTAAGGGATTATAATCACCTCAATAACTTAGCATCTGGTTCAGATATTCTTCCCTGGGAGGTTTAATGGATACTAAAGAATCTGAAATTTCCTCTTTTGGAGGAATGGCGAGACTTTATAAAGCAGACGAATATTTTAATTGTCCTCCATGGATAGAATCAAATAAATGGAATGATTATCGTGCAAAATATAGTAATGCAAGTCAAGGTAATGAATCATTAATACAAGTTGATTTGGAATTGGCAGATAATTGTAATTATCGCTGCTTGGAATGCCCAATATCAGATGGTCTAGTAGGAAGGAAAATTTATAAATTATCAGACGAAGATATTGATCTTGTATTGAAATCTTCAGCCAAAAAAGGAGCGTTGGCTTTGAAACTTAATTATATTAATGAGCCTATGCTAGATATTGAAAGATTATTAAAGACTGCAGAAAAAGCCTATAAGTATGGATTCGTCGACATCTATTTTACCACCAATGGATCATTGCTCACTTATAAGAATTCTATGAAACTTATAGAATCAAAAATGATATCAAGAATTCAAGTCTCTTTAGATGCATTCACTAAAGAAACCTATAACAAGATAAGAAGGGGTGGTAATTTTGAAAAGGTAAAAAAGCATATTCAAGATTTTATTGAACTTCGAAAAACCTATGATACTTTTTGGCCAAAAATCAGAGTAAGTTTCTTAACGCTTCCAGAAAATAAACATGAAACTAAACTTTTTTATGATTATTGGAATGAGATTGTAGATGCAGTTGCACTCCAATCTAGTGTTCTGAAACCAAATAGCAAAAGGGAAGACAATACGAAATCCTATGATAAATTAAGGACCTCTTATTGTCCTAATCCATTTAGACAATTAGTAGTAAGAGCAGATAAAAGTGTTTTACCTTGTTGCTCATTCTGGGGTGATCAAATGAAATTAGGAACTTTAAAAGATGATCTTTCATTAGGTGATCTTTTTAATTCAAAAAAGATGAATTCAATAAGAAATTCTTTTAAAAATAAAGATAAAAAGTTAATAAGTTATTGTGAGCAATGTTTATCTTCTTGTGATCCCACCACAAATGATTAATGAAACTCCTGTCCTACTTATTACATATAGGAGATCAAAAAAAATTTCTGAGCAATTAGAAAAATTAATTTCTACAGGATTTAAGAACATATATATATATTCTAATTATTGGAGAGACGCACAAAAGGATAAGGAAGCAGTAGAACATACTAGGGAAATAATCTTAAATTATTATAGAAATTATAAAAATATAAATATAAATTTCTCAAATTCTCATTTTACAGTAGATAAAAGCATCACTTTTGCTATTGACTGGTTTTTTTCTAAAGTTAATTATGGGATTATCCTCGAAGATGATATTCAAATTGGACTTCCGGGATTAAACTTTTTATCTTTAGGTCTTGAATACTACAAAAGTCATAAATATATTGCATCAATAACTGCTTATACGGAATATTTATATGAACATAATAGCGATATTATTTTACCAAGATTTAGTTATATGTTTCACTCATGGGGATGGGCAACATGGAAAAAAATTTGGGATAAATTTGATCATTTAGATCCAAAAAATTATACAGTTGATAGTAACCATAAAATCTTAGTAAATAAATCTTTATCTAGAAGATTTCAGAAAGTTTTAGATTTATGTAATAAAAAGAAAATAGTAACTTGGGATTATCAATTTCAGAATTTTTGTTTTCGTAACAATTTTTTAAATGTAATGCCTCATGTTCCATTAATCCTTAATACTGGATTAGGTGATAAGTTTTCAGAAAATTGTTCAGAAAGTTCACAAATAAGTCCGGGTGTTTCAGAAAAAGAAAAACTTGAAATTTTTTCTAATATCAAAATAAAGATTTCAGAACCAATAGATTTAGATTTAGATAAAGAACTTTCAATTTTTTTAAAAAAGTATCCTTCATTAAAAGATAAATTAATTAAAAAGATAAAAAATATATTTTATTAGATGTACATACCTAATTTTAAAAATAAATTTTTGCAAATTTCACCCTGGCTTTATACTAGGTCTCAGATAATAATCCTTTCATTAGTTGAGTTATTAATTTCTTTTTGTGTTTTTTTATCTATTAGTTTTACCTCCTTTTCTGAAAAAAGTTTAATTGCATTTTTTCTTTCAATAATATTTGTTTTATCTAGTTATATTTCAGGAAGATATAACTTTATTAAAACTAACTTTAGGAATCATTTAATCCTTAATATTGCTAAATCAATAATTGTTTTATTTCTATCTATATTATTTATCTACTTATATTCTTTGGTATTTGGAATCGAGATTAATTTTATAGAATTATTTGCTTTAATAATTTTTAATCTTTTGATATTCAATATTATAAAATTTGCAAAATTATTAAATGTGAATCAAAGTTTTAAGAATCAATCAAAATGGATCTTTTTAGGTAAGGTTGAAACATTCAATTATCTTTTAGATCAAATAAAAATAGGAAGAACCCAAAAAAAAATATTTAATATAGATGATTATTTTATAAAAAATTTATTTCGGGAAGAAATAGAGGGTTTGATTTTTGAAGATATTAATTATTTGAAAAAAAGAGATTTAGAGTTTTTAGAAAGTTTTCAAAAGGAACAAAAACCTATCCTTAATTTACTTAATTGGTGTGAACTTTACTTACAAAGAATACCTACAAATATTCTTACTGAAAAAGAAATATTGATGTTCAATTTTTGCATTCCAAAATATTCTTATCAGCAAAGAATTAAATTTTTAGCCGAAATTGTAATTAGCATTATCTTGCTAACTTTATCTTCTCCTATTCTAATAATTTTCGGTTTTTTGATATGGATTACTGATAAAGGACCAATTTTCTATAGTCAAATAAGAGTAGGTAAAAATGGTAAACATTTTAGGATATGGAAACTACGCTCAATGCATGTTAATGCCGAAAAAAATGGGATCAAATGGTCTACTAAAAATGATGAAAGAATTACTTTTATTGGGAAAATTATAAGAAGAGCAAGAATTGACGAATTACCTCAATTATTTAGTGTTATAACTGGGGATATGAGTTTAATTGGACCTAGACCGGAAAGACCAGAAATTGAAGATTCTTTAAATAATCTAATCTCTAATTATAAAATTCGACAAACAATAAGACCTGGTATAAGTGGTTGGGCTCAAGTTAATTATCCTTATGGTGCTTCAATTGAAGATTCAAAAAATAAATTAAGTTATGATCTTTTTTATGTTAAAAATATATCTATATTTTTAGATTTGCTTATTTTTATTAAAACTATTAAAACTATTTTGAATTTGAAAAACTCAATACCTAATAAATAAAATTTATATGTTCCTATTATTTCTTATCCTTATTTCGTTAAGTTTATTTTTTAGGAGAGTCTCAGGATTAGAAGATCCATTAATTAGATACACATATCTATTACCTGCAGGTATTACTTTTCTATTAATGGGAAATTTACCAAAAAATATTGATTACTATACAGTTTTGTTTAGTTTATTTTTTACGTTAGTAGTTGTTTCTTTCTCAAACCCAAAATATTCTCAACCAAAAGCTATTAAAAAAAGTACTATTTACGTATTAATAGCAGTATCAACAATAGGCCTTATTTTTTCAATATTAGATATATTGGTTAATTATGATTTAAGTAAGAGTGTCTACATGATTGGATCTTTTGACTATAGGGGGGAACTGAAGATTTCAGGGCTTAGATTTGCGTCTTCAAGCTTATCTCAATTTGCTTTCCCTGCCGTTATTCTGACAAAAAGATTCAATTTTAAATTTTTTAATAAACTTTTTACAACTTGGATAATTATCGATATTCTCTTTAGCCTTACAGTTCCTAGTAAAGCTTTGGTACTTAATTTTTTAAATATTTATCTTGATTGGTTATTTTGGTCGAAAGTTCTTTCGAGCAGAGGATTTAATTTTAAACCAATAATTAATCCAAACATACTAACAATTAATAAAAGATTTTTTAAACAACTTGTCTTTCTTTCTATTACGGTTTTGATTATTATAATTTCTACTTTAATTGCTATTAATTATCTATTGGCTTTAGATATGACGCAGTCTTTTGAGATTTTAAAATTTAGGCTATTTGACGCAAGCTATGATTTGGCATTTAGAGTCATTAGAAGTAATAATGTAAATTTAGATTTAACAAATATTCCCCCTAATGAATTTTCAAACATATTTGAGTTATGGCTCAAACCAATTTTTAAGAATTTATTTGAAATAAAATATCAGTTCGATACTATCCCAAAATATATTGATTTCCTAAGAACAGGGAGTAGAGGAAGTTATGGTTTTTCATCGCCAAATTCAAATTTATTTCTTGAAACAACTATCCTTCATGGGAGATTTATTGGTTTATGCATGATGTGTTCAATTGTAGTTTTTGGCGCCTACATAAGAAGGAAGTACTTATCTTTAAGAGTTATAGATACAAAGTTTATTTGCTTTATACCAATAATACTTAAGGGGCCAGTTTTTTGTTTTCAAGAATCATTAGGATTTTTTACAGGCTATTTTTATTGTTATTTATCTGTAGTTATCTTTTTTGGAATCTTAATTAATTTTATAATGAAAAAAGATTTTATAATTACTAGCTCTAAATAAAATATGAATCATTTGGCTTCGGTTGTTACTTTGGGTTCTTATTTTTCTGAAGAACTATATATAACTATTGAGAAATCGCACAAATTTATTAAATACATACCAAATGAATGGATATTTATACTTCTTAGTAAAAAGGAAATTTCTTTATTTAAAGAATATGTAAAAAAAAATAAGTCTATTTTTAAAGGATTAGAAATTAAATATGATTATTGTTCTGAGGGTATATCAAAGAGTATGAATAAAGGTATTGCAATTACTAAAAATTACTGGATATTAATGCTTCATTCGGGAGATTATTTAAAAGAAGATTTAAATATCTTTAAACAGACAAGGGATATATTATACGAACAAAAACATAATGATATTTTGGTATTTGGTTCAATATATAAAAATATGAGTTTATATGTTGGAAAGTCTAATCATTTTAATAGAAAATTTAGGCTTCCTTTTGAATTATCTATACCGCACCAATCAACATTCATTGCTAAACACGTTTATGAGCAATTAAAATATTCCGAAGATTTTTTATCCTCAATGGATTATGAATTCTTTTTGAGATGTAGATTGAAAGGTTTTAGATTTAAGAGTTTCCCGATATATATTACTGTTTTCACTTTAGGGGGTACATCATCTAATGTTTCTCTATCAGCAAAAGAGATGAAATACGCAATTAGAAAAAATATAAAAAATAAATTTTACAGATTCTTTTTAGTTAATATAAATTTAAACTTTATCGTGATTAGAAAATTATTATTTAAGTATATATATTTTACAAACTTTTCAAATATTAAAAGATATTTTAGAATAAATTGATAACACAAAATAATATGAATGAATCTTGGCGAAATAATCAAATAGAAGAAATAAATTTAGATTCAGGTAATTTTGATTTGAGAATCATATTTAGAAACATTTTTCTAAATAAAAAACTTATTGCGATTATTACCTTTACATCAGTGGCAATATCGTTATTTTATTCTTTTTCAAAAGAGAAAATTTATAAAGGAAGTTTCCAAATAGTTTTAAAAGATAGTACTAATAACAAAGATTCATTATCAAGTATTTTTCAAAATAATGCTTTTAGCTCAAGTATCAGTAACTTAGTCAAATCAAGGATGGCTAAAGATTTAAATACTCAAGTAGAAATTTTAAAAAGCCCTTCAGTTTTGATGCCAATATTTGAATATGTAAAATCTGAAAAATTAAAAGGTAAAAAATATATTCCTCAATATAGATTCGAAAAATGGATTAAAAAGTCATTAGCTATAGAACTTTTAAGTGGTACAACTGTGCTTAAAATAGAATATTTTGATAATGATAAAGATTTGATATTAAAAGCACTTGATAAAATCTCCAAAAAATATCAAATGTATTCCGATAATGAAAGAATTACAGGCTTAGAAAGTGGCATTAAATATTTAGAAAATCAAATTCAAATTTATAAAAAAAATAGTCAAACTTCTTTTAGTGAATTTCAAAAATTTGCTACCGAAAATAATATGAATACATTTTTTATAGGTGAAATTAATTCAAAAGAAGATTTCTCAAGTTTAATAGATGCACAAAGCGGAATTCAAAAAGATTCCGAATTAAGAAAAAAAATAAAAACGCTTGATTTTTATATTTCAAATCTAGAAAATCAGAAAAACAAAGATTTTAATTTCGAATTGGCTAGAGGTATTGCATCAAATATGGATGAAAATAATAATAATAATAATAAGTTTTTAGAAGAAATCGACCTTGCTTACCAAAAACTCATAGAAGCAAAAAGTAATTTTACTGAAAATGATTTAGCTGTAATTGAACTGCAATCAAAAATTGATTTCTTGAAATCAGAATTCTTAGTTAATTTTTTGGAGGAACTAAAAGCATCAAAAAGCGTGAGTTCTTTGAAGTTGCAATCAAATTTAAAGCCTGATTCTACATACTTAAAATATAAGGAATTAGCTAGAAAAAGTATTAGAGATGATCTTACTTTGCAAAACTTAGAGCAGCAAAAACTGATACTTTCTCTTGAACAGGCGAAATCCTCTAAACCTTGGGAATTAATTACTGAACCTACAGTTTTATTAAAACCAATTGGTGCCGCAAAAAGAACAATATTATTTAGTGGATTTTTAATAGGATTATTTATCTCAACTTTAACCATTTACCTTAAAGATAGGATAAAAGATAATGTTTATTCTTCCAAAGAGCTTATTAAAGACATTAATATAGGATTTCAACTAGATATACAATTACAAGAAGAGAAAAAACTTAAAGAGACAATTAAAATTTTATCTTCTAGATTATCTCAAAAAGAAAAAATATCAGATTTAGGTTTATTTATAGTGGGAGATGTATCTTCAGAGGATATTAATAAATTAGTTAGCAATATTAATTTTGAAAATAAATTTGAAATTATTATTTCAAAAGATCTTCTAGAAATAGAAAAATTAGAAAATAAACTAATAGTACTTTCCCCTGGTAATATTACTAGAAATGAGTTAAAAACTTTAAAACAAAATATTAACTTTCAAGAAATAAGTTTTCTTGGAGCATTAATTATTAATTTAGAGAAATTTACTATTTCAGATATTTTTCAAAAAAACTAAGATTATGCAAATCAGAATTAAAACTAAGTTATTTCTAGTAATTTTATATATTTTTGCCGGTTTTTTTTCAATTGTACCTTTAAAGTCAAATGAGAATAAACTATCGGAGATTACAAATACTGATTATTTAGAGAGAATTCCAAGAGATGATTATTTATTAGGTCCAGGAGATTTATTAACAATAAGTATTTCTGATTCAATACCAGAATTAGTTGGAAACTATAGAATTGATGGAAACGGCACTATTTATCTTCCAAGAATAAATAAAGTTTTTGTTTCAGGATTAACTGTTACCGATTTAAATTCAATATTAAATGAGAGATATAAACAATTTATAAAAAGACCAAACGTAAAAACAATAATTTTAAACTACAGACCATTGCGGGTTTACATTGAAGGTGAGATACAAAATCCTGGATTATACACTTTGCCTGGTTCAATATATCCAAATAATGAATATATAGAAAATCAGAGAAAAAGTGGAAATGATTTACTTGATAGAAGAGCACAAATTATAGAAGAGAAAGAAAATACACTGCAATTTGACTATTTAAATAATGAACCAACAATAGAAAATGATCTTTATTTAAACTCTCCAAATGTACAATTATTTCCAACGGTGTTTGAAGTTATTAGATTGGCAGGAGGAATTACCCGTTTTTCAGATTTATCAAATATAAAAGTTGTAAGAGAAAATAGTCCTATTAAGGGAGGAGGAAAAATACAAACTAAACTTAATTTTTTAGCTTTAATTAATGATGGAGATAGCTCTCAAAATATCAGGGTTTATGATGGTGATGTAATATCAATTAGAAAAAGTAATAGCGAATCATTAGAACAATTATCAAAAGCTATTAAATCTAATCTAAATCCAAAATTCATAAATGTTTATGTATCAGGATTGGTTGAATCACAAGGAATAGTTCAAGTAAGTCGATCTTCAACTTTAAATGAAGCAATTGATATAGCTGGAGGTAAAAAAGTACTTAGTGGACCTGTTACTTTAATTAGAATTAATCCAGACGGTACATTGGATAAACGTAAAATAAGATTTAGCAGAAAGCATAGGAGAGGTTCAGATAAGAATCCTTATTTAAGAGAAAGAGATATTATTACTGTTGGTAACAGTAAATTCAATATAGCTAGTTCTGTTATAGCGGAGATTACATCTCCTTTTGTTGGAATATATGCAACCAAAAAAGTATTTAATGATTTATTTTAAGTCTTTATAAAAATATTATTTAAAAAATATTTTTATCTTTAATAACTAATTTAGCTTAAGCATAATTATCTTATAATTAAATCATTTATTTAAATTTTGGAAACAGTTTTAATTGTTGGAGCTACTGGTCAAGATGGAGCATATTTAACCAAGTTACTTTTAAATAAAGGTTTAAAAGTTGTTGGGACAAGTAGAGATGCATCGGTTTGTGATACATCAAGATTAAAAAAATTAAATGTCTTAGATGATATAAAATTAATTTCATTGGCTCCAAATGATTTTAGAAATGTTTTAAAAGTAATTTCAACTATAAATCCCTCAAAAATATTTAATCTTTCAGGACAAACAAGCGTTGGTCTTTCATTTGATCAACCGGTAGAGTGTATGGATTCAATAGCAGGCTCCACGATCAATTTTTTAGAGGCTTTGAGATTCCTAAAGTCTGATATAAAATTTTTTAATGCTGGTAGCTCAGAGTGTTTTGGTGATACTTTTAATCAATCTGCTACAGAAGATTTTCCTTTCAAGCCTTGTAGCCCATATGCCGTAGCGAAATCAACTGCATATTGGTTAGTTGCAAATTATAGAGTTTCCTATGGAATTTTTTGTTGTACTGGAATCTTATCAAATCATGAATCTCCTCTTAGACCAAGTAGATTTGTTACCAAGAAAATTGTAAAGCATGTTGCTGAAATAAAGGCTGGTTTAAGAAATTCCCTTTCTTTAGGAAATGTTAATATTCATAGGGATTGGGGATGGGCCCCAGAATATGTAAATGCAATGTATTTAATGCTTGATTCTTCCACTCCAGATGATTATATTATTTCTTCTGGATCATCGAATTCTCTCAAGGAATTTGTAAATTTAGCTTTTCAATACTTTGATTTAAATCCAGAAGAATTTCTTAAAATTGATAATTCTTTTATAAGACCAGCAGATATTTCTTATTCTGCCATGACGCCAAAAAAAATATTAAAAAACCTAGGTTGGAAAGCAGAAAAAGATCTTAATTATATCGTAAAGTCAATGATTGAAAATAAATTATATTAGTTAAACAAATAATAAATAGTTTATATTCTTAGGCTAAAGTTAAAAGTATCTTTATTTATAAAATAATAAATATGATCAATGATATCTCTAAAGTTAATGTTATTCTAAGTACTCCCAATAATAGAGGAATCCATAGATATTCAAATTCTCTTTTAGATATCCTAAAAATTAACTATGAATGTAAATCTAAAACTTTTAAATTTTATAATAAAATTTTTTTTAAAAATCTAAGGTTTCTTTTTCAGATTTTATGGGAACTATGTATAAACTTTAATAAAAAAGACAAAAACTTAATTTTTTCATATCCTAGACTTCCTCTGAATTTATTACTTAGAAAAAAAAATCAGTTAAAATCGGTTGGGATTGTTGTGCATGATGTTATTCAATGTATATCATTTAAAGATTTTTTATCTATTTTTTTAATGCTCAAGTCTAATGGTTTAATAGATTTTTTGAAGAAAGTTATTCATACTATCCTATTTAATAAATCATTAATTAAATCTGATTATTTTATTGTAAATAGTGAAGATACCAAGAAAAAATTATTGAATTGGATCTATAAAAATAATTTAATTAATGAGGGAAAAATTATAGTTTTACATCCTTTACCGAGCTTTAATAAATTAGCTATTAGTAATTTCATTGATTTTTCAAATAATATAATCGACCAAAGAAATATAAAATCAAACCAATTAAATATAATCAGTATTTCAGGCAACTCTCCCTCTAAGAGAAAGGAAATCTTGGTGCCAATTTTCGAGAAATTGGCTTTTAAAAATCCAGATAAAATAATTAATGTTTCTATATTTGGAACAGATCTAAATTTAGAAAACACTAGATACTCAAAAAATTTAAAAATAAGAAATTTTCGAAATAATGTTGAAGATAAAGTTTTAATAGAAACTTATATCAATTCTCATATATATATAAGTACATCTTCTGAAGAAGGCTTTGGGATACCCTTTCTTGATGCAATATTATTTGGATGCTCTTGTATATGCTCAGATATTCAAGTCTATAAAGAAATAAAGGAAAAGTATTACAAATACAATCAAAATATTTTTCTTGTGAATAGTGAAGATAATATTGTAAATTCTTTTTATAAAACTCTCCAAAGCCAATTTGATAATTTAGATAAAATTAATCCAAAAAAAAGACTGCAAAAATATATTAACAACTATAAAAGTATTTTTGATGAACATATATCTCTTATAAAAGAAATTCCAATAGTTTAAATTAGATTAATGAAAAATAAAACAATTATTTCAATATTACCTAGACCTATTTGGCCTCCATACGCCGGACAATCAAGATTATGTTATTTTCGATCTTTAGAATTAAGGAAAAGAGGTTTGAAAACAATTCTTATAGAATTTTACTTTTTAAAACTTATAAGAACTAGAGAAGATTTAGACAAAATATCAAATGCTTTTGATGAGGTTTATTCTATAAAAATAAATCCTTTAGACTTTTTAATGATTTTTATGAAATTAGTATTTAATCAAATTCTAGGTTTTTTACCATCACAAACACTTTTTTTATCTTCTTATTTTTTAGAAAGAAAATTTAAAAATATTTTAAATATTATTGAGAAGCATAATAATGAAACTTTTATTCATTGTTATTCAATTAGGACATATAAACTATGGAAAATAATTTCTAGATCTTCGATAAATTTCACAATTGATTTTGTTGATTCTATGACCCTTAATCTTAAAAACAAATTAAAGTTTGTTAAATCATATAAAAAACTATTTTTTCTAAATGAATTTTTAAGAACAAAAAATTTTGAAGGAAATCTTAGGAAATATGATTCACTTAAATCACTCATACTAGTTTCCAAGAATGATATGAATTACTTTTCTTTTAAAAGAAATTTAAATAATTATAATAATATTAATATATTTGAATCTGGAATTGGTGTTCAACCAATATCAATAAGTAATCTTGAAATAAAAGAAAAATTTACTAAAAACTTTGGAAATTTATTGTTTTTTGGCACATTATCATATGAACCAAATGAAATAGCTATTGAATTTATCTTGAAAAATCTTTTACCTTTTTTAAAACAAAAAAACATTAAATTTAAATTAACTTTAGCTGGAAGGAATCCCAATAGTAATTTAATAAATAATTGTGAATTACATGAAGAAGTGGAATTAATACCGAATCCAGAAAATATGAATCAAATTATAGATAACTCTTTTATAAGTCTTGTGCCTATTTTTACTGGCAGTGGTCAACAATATAAAGCAGTTGAATCGTTATCTAGGGGTATACCAATAATAATTTCAACTAAAGCAGCAGAAGCTTTATCTCTTAAAGATAGAGTTAATTGCTTTGTCGCAAATAATGTTGAAGAATATTTTAAATGTATAATTACTCTTATGAATTCTTATGAGAAATATCAAGAAATATCAAGAAATGGTCTGAATTTCATTAATAAAGAATTCAGTTGGAAATCAAAAGTAGATAATCTAATAAAAAATGTTTACAAAATATAATTTAAATACAGTTTAGTGTAATCCTTAATAATAATATTAATGATAATTAATAAAAACTTGTGTAATTAATTACCTGAAAAATTAATAGTTCAATTTTTTATTAAAGTTATAATTTTTAGGTTGTACGTTTCATGAAAAAAAATATACTTGTCACCGGTGGAGCTGGATTCATTGGAAGCCATGTATGTTTGTCATTATTAGAAAATAATTTTTCAGTTACAATTTTGGACTCTGAAGTAAATAGTAGTCCAAAGTCAATTGAAAAAGTTTTAGAAATTTGTAATTCTTCAAACATAGAAAATGCATCAATCAAATACATTAAAGGGGATATAAGAAATCAAGATTTGATAAATTCTATTTTTGATAATTGTAAGAAAGCTAAAAATCCAATCTTTGCCGTTATTCATTTGGCTGGATTAAAAGCGGTTGATGAGTCTTTAATAAAACCATTGTTATATTGGGATAATAACATTTCTGGAATTATAAAATTATTAGAAGTAATGGATCATAATTTATGCAGAAATTTTATCTTCAGTAGTAGTGCAACTATATATGGCCAGATAAATAACAGAAAATTAATAGAAAGTGATGAAATTAAACCAATAAATCCTTATGGTTATACAAAAGCTACATGTGAAAGGATTTTAGAGGATATTTATTTAAGTTTGCCAAAAAAATGGAAAATAATTAATCTAAGATATTTTAATCCAATTGGAGCCCATAATTCAGGAAAAATTGGAGAATTTTCTACTGATAAACCAAAAAATATTTTTCCTCATATACTCAAGGCAGCAAAGGGTCTAATTCCAAAATTAGAAATATTTGGTAGTGATTGGCCAACTTTTGATGGAACTTGTATTAGAGATTATATACATATTATGGACTTGGCAGAAGCTCACTTGGCAGCTTTAATCTTTCTATTTAAAGGCGAAAATTTTTTTAAAAACTTTAATATAGGAACTGGTAAAGGTACTAGTGTTTTGGAACTTGTAAAAACTTTTGAAAAAGTAAATAACTGTAGTATTCCTATAACTTTTTCTGAAAGGAGAAAGGGGGACATCGTTCACGCAGTTGCAGATAATACTCTCGCGAAAAATGAATTACAATGGAATCCTAAGAGGTCTCTTCAAGAAATGTGTGAGGATGGTTGGCGATGGGTTTGCTTAAATCCAAATGGTTACTAGATTAAAGTTTAAAAACTTTGCCAAATATTTATTGACAAAGAAAATATTTATTATATAGAGAAGATTTATTCACTTTTCCATTGGATCAAACTTTTAAATTGATTTTAATTAATAAAAAATTTTATTTTCTTAAAAGAAAATTTCTATAAGATAATAAAGATTATAATAAATTTTAAATTAGGCGTTTTATTAAATGTCTAAAATTAATTTTTTTTTAATTTGGCTTTAATACCAGTAATACTCTCAGGTGGAACCGGATCGAGGTTATGGCCTCTTTCTAGAGCTAGTTACCCTAAACAATATCTGAATTTAGATGCTAATAATAATTTTTCACTTCTTCAAAATACATATTTAAGATTAGAGGGACTCAATAACCTCGCAACGCCAATAATCATATCTAATGAGGAGCAAAGATTTATCGTTGCAGAACAAATGAGAGAAATAAACGTTAGTCCAAATTCAATTATTTTAGAACCCGAAGGAAGAAATACTGCCCCAGCAATAGCATTGGCAGCAATAAAGTCTTTAGAAGGAGGTAACGATCCTACTTTACTTATACTTTCTTCTGATCACAAAATTGCAGATAAAAAAAGATTTAAAAAAGTGATTGAAGATAGTCTTATCTATTCTGAAAATGGCAATTTGGTTACATTCGGTATAATACCCTCCTCCCCCGAAACTGGTTATGGTTACATAGAAACCTATTGCGAAATTTCTAGCCAAACATCTTCAACTAAGATAAAAAAGTTCACAGAAAAGCCCTCACTTGAGAAAGCAAGAACTTTCATTGAAGGCAAACATCATCTTTGGAATAGTGGCATATTTTTGTTTAAGGCATCTGCAATTTTAAAAGAATTAAAAAAGTTTGAACCGGATTTGATTGAAAATTGTGAGGCATCAATAAAAAAAGGTTTGATAGATTTAGATTTTTTTAGAGTCAACAAACAATCCTTTATAAAATGCCCAAATATTGCAATAGATGTTGCAGTTATGGAAAAAACAGATCTTGGTGTAGTTACACCGTTAGATGTTGGATGGAGTGATATTGGAAGTTGGCAATCTTTATGGGCTATTTCTGATAGAGATGAAAAAGAAAATTTAATTTCAGGAAACGTATTAGTTGATAATGTAGAGAATTCTTACATAAGAAGTGAAGAGAGATTAATTGTAGGTATTGGATTAAAGAATTTGGTAGTTATAGAAACGGTGGATGCTGTATTTGTAGCAGATTTGAATCAAGCGCAAAGTATTAAGAAGTTAGTTGCTCAATTAGATACTGATGGAAGACCTGAGGGTACTAATCATAAAAAAATTTTTAGACCGTGGGGAAATTATATATCTTTAGCCGAGGGCGATAATTGGCAAGTTAAAAAAATAACAGTTAATCCAGGCTGTTCTCTATCTCTCCAACTGCATAAACATAGAACAGAACATTGGATAGTTGTCAGCGGAACTGCTCAAGTTGAAATAGATGGTATAGTCAGCGTTCTTAATAAAAATGAAAGTACATATATCCCATTAGAATCTAAGCATAGACTTTCTAATAGAGGAGAAGAATTATTAGTATTGATAGAAGTTCAAAGCGGCAATTATTTAGGCGAAGATGATATTGTAAGATTTGTAGACAATTATGGAAGAATTTAAAATAAATTTTTTAAGTAAGATACCAATTAATTTATTCTTAATAAATTAGCTTTAATTTTTTAAAGTTTAATTTGAATAGTAGATTACACTTTTTATAAATAAATTTAATAAATAAAAAGAATAAAATACAAATTAAATACAAATTAAATCTTATGGTAATCTAGATACCATTCAATAAAATTTTCAAGACCATCCTCTATAGAAGTTGTTGGTTTAAAACCAACCCATTTATCAATTAATCCTAAATCTGAAAATGTAGCTTCTACATCCCCCAGCTGCATTGTTAGGAATTCTTTTTTTGCTGTTATTCTTAATTTTTTTTCGATAATTTCAATGAATGTAAGTAATTGTGTTGGATTTGAATTGCCTATATTAAATATCTTGAAAGGAGCCCAACTTTTTGATGGAACAGGATCAGAATAATTAAATCTACTATTAGGTTCTGGAATTTTATTTAGGATTTTTGAGATCACATTTGTTACGTCATCTATGTAAGTAAAGTCCCTAAGCATTTTGCCATGATTAAAAATCTGTATTGGTTCTCTATTTAATATTTTTGAAGTGAAAATATAGTAAGCCATATCTGGCCTTCCCCACGGGCCATAAACGGTAAAGAACCTTAATCCAGTTGTAGGTAAATTATATAAATGGCTATATGTATGAGCCATAAGTTCATTTGCTCTTTTTGTAGCTGCATATAAACTTACAGGATGATTTACTTCCTGATCTTCTTTAAAAGGAATATTTTTGTTACCACCATAAACAGAACTGCTGCTGGCGTATATTAAATGTTTGATGTCACTATGCCTACAACATTCAATTAAGTTCATGAAACCTAAAATATTTGAATTTATATATTCATTAGGATTATCTATGGAATATCTAACTCCAGCTTGAGCAGCTAAATTTATTACATATTCCGGCTTAAATTTTACAAATATTTCACTTAGTTTTATTTTCTCAAGCAAATCACATTTAATAAAGTTCCATTTTTTGCTTAGTTTTTTTTGTGATTTTTCTATGTTTTCAATCCTGGCTTTTTTTAATTTTACATCATAATAGTTATTGAAATTATCAATGCCTATTACTTCATTACCTTCTTTAATTAATCTTTTTGAAGTATGAAAACCGATAAATCCTGCAGCTCCTGTAATTAATATTTTTTTTGACATTAAATTTTATTTTATAAATTAAGTTAAATTTTTTAGAATTTTAGTATAAAAAATTATCAAATTTTTAACTCCAAAATTTATATTTATAAATATTTGATATTTTTTCTAAAATAAATTTGTTCAATTTCTACCTTCAATTTTTCATAAAATCAGATTAGCGTCCAAAAAATTTATAAGTTAAATAATCCACCTGGAATAAAAATTAATATATATTTAGTTTTACTTTACGAAAAAAAACTAGATATAACTGCAATTTTGAAATTCATCTATACCAAATACATATGGATTAATAAAGATTTTTACGATTATTGAACTATTTTTAGGGCATAAATTTAGATGATAATCTTTTGAATGCAATTGCTAGGATTATTAATTAATATTTTTAAATAATAATGTAATCTATAAATAAATAATCTCTATGGATAATTAAATATTTGTTATTTCAAATATTTTATTGAAACTCAGCATTCAAATATTCATTTTTTTAAAAATGAGCAAGAGAATTGAAAATCGGTTGCTAAAAATGGAATTATTAATTTAAGAATTAATCATCCAAATTATCTTTTAAATTTCTTGGAATCATTTTCTCCTTATTGTTTTTAAAAGGTTAAATTAAGTTAACACCTGAAAAATGTGCATTATTGGATTTCTAATGAGAAATTAAATGCTTAAAAACATACTTAAATTTTAGTTCTTAAACCTCCTGAAATTTTGGCATTTCAAAATTCGATTAGTGGTATTAAGAATATTTTAATCCTCCCTATTATTTATGAATATAAATGATTTTTTTTTTTTTATTAATCTTAAATAAATCCTAAATAACGGCTAATTCCCAAGACCATCGCCAAGTCGCCATAAGCTGAGTTCTGCATCTTGAACTTCTTTAACGTTTACGATAGACCTTGAATCAAAAACCCAAGCAGGCTGGACCATTTTTTTTGCTATTTCTCTCCAATTAAGTTCTCTAAACTCTTCCCATTCAGTAAGAATTATTATGGCGTATGCATTATTAAAGATTTCAAGATTATGAATACTTTTAATATGTTCCCAGTTGCCTAACTTTTCAATTAAGGAATAATTATCATTTTCTGAAGTTTTTGTTGAATTTATTTTTAAATCATTTTCTATTTGGGAGGCAGTAACTTTAGGATCATGAATTAAAAGATTTGCCCCTTCATTTAGTAAGTTTTTACAAATGGTTATTGCTGCAGATTCTCTAGTATCGTTAGTATTAGCTTTAAAAGCAAATCCCAGAATTACTAATTTTTTGTTTGCGACAGTTCCAAAAAGTTTTTTGACAATAATTTCTGAAATTCTTTTTTGATGCCAGCTATTAATTTCAACTACGCTTTCCCAAAAATTAGCCACTTCTGTTAACCCAAAATATTCTGCTAAGTAAACCAGATTTAGGATATCTTTTTTAAAACAACTTCCTCCAAATCCTGGTCCAGAATCAAGAAACTTAGAACCGATTCTACTATCTTTGCCAATAGCTCTTGAAACTTCTCTGACATCAGCGCCAGTTACTTCGCAAATTGCGCTTATGGAATTTATAGAGCTGATTCGCTGGGCTAAAAAAGCATTAGATGTTAATTTAGCTAGCTCACTACTCCATATGTTTGTGAAAAGTATTTTTTCTTCTGGCACCCATGCTTTATAAATATTACTCAATGCAGTCATTGCTTGTTTATTTTTTCCACCTATTAAAACTCTATCAGGATTATCTAAATCTTTAATTGCAGTACCTTCTGCTAGAAATTCGGGATTCGATAATACACTAAAACTTATTTCTTCTCTACTAGAATTTGTTTTTGCTGAATTTAGTATATTTTCTATTACCTCTGCAGTTCTTACAGGCAGTGTACTTTTTTCAACGACAATTGTGTATCCTTTTGAGTATTTCGCTACTTCTCTAGCACTAGCCTCAACCCATTTCAAATCACTCGATTTTCCTGCTCCAAGCCCTGTTGTTTTTGTTGGGGTATTTACTGATATAAAAATAATATCAGCAGATTCAATAGCTTCTTTTACATTTGATGAAAAGAATAAGTTTTTATTCCTTGTCCTTGAAATTAATTCTTCTAAACCGGGTTCAAAAATAGGCAATTTAGAAAGATCTTCATTATTCCATGATGCAATTCTTGTTTCATTAATATCTACAACATTAAAAATTAAATCTGGACATTTGCTCGCCATCATTGTCATAGTTGGTCCCCCAACGTAACCAGCACCAATGCAACAAATGGTTTTAATAGGGATTTCCATTATCTAATTTTAATATATAAAGTTGTAATAAATAAAAAGAAAATATTTATGGTTAATCATTATTTAAAGATACTGAATTTATAAAAAAATTTTTTAGGTTCTATATAAAGGGATTCGATTCATTTCTTATAAATTAATTTCCAAGGATAGAATACTTTATCTTCATTGATTATTTGATATTGTTTGAGTTCAATATCTTTATTAAGCTCTTTAGTTGTCCAGGCAAAGCTATCACTGCTTAATTGACTTAAATTATCCAATCTTCGTTCTCCAATTTTTGGTGTTTTAACCATTATTTTTATAATTTTGGATAATGTTTCATCATTAGAGAAATCAGGTTTTATAAGTTCAATAGATACATTAGATAGGTTTTCATTTTTAATTAAATCTTCTATTGCAATTCTTAGGTCTTTCGATTTATCCGTAATTAATCCTGATTGTACGAGAAAAAAAATCAAAAAATAAGGCCCTATAATTGCGAAATTTAATTTTCTTTTTTTGTTTTTGAGGAAACTGTATATTATCCAAATTAAACTAAATAATCCAGCTCCAATAAAAATAAAAATTTTAGTTCTGTTATCTAAATATATTATTGTTGAAAAATTTATAATAGAGATAAATGCAATAGTTAATATAGGGAGGACAAGGAAGTTGATTTTCTCAAGATAAAAAATAATATTATTTTTATTTTTTTCAATAAAGTATTTAATCCCAATATATGTATTGATAGATATTAAAGATAGAATTTGGATAGGATAATAAGGAGTTTTTGTAGAGAATAAACTAAGTAAAACTAAAATAAAAATTGGGTAGTAGAATAAAAAATACTTTGAAATAAGGTTAAATCTTGATGCTTTAAAGAAACCAACAAAAGAAGGAATTGTCCATGGAAAAATATTAATTGAGAAGTTCCATAAATAGTAATAGAAAGGATTAGTAAAATGATTAT
>MDTE01193296.1_pt1 | contig 20532 bp, 17 predicted proteins | sample 811231 | NCBI WGS metagenome assembly MDTE01 (sample SAMN05326651, study PRJNA326480) | marine metagenome | isolation source: seawater | place: Indian Ocean: Red Sea | collected 2010
CTTTACCCTCTCTGATTACCTCAATGCCCCTCGACTCAGGTGTGTTGCAGACCGTATGCCATGCTATCAAAGTACTGGGTGCTCCTCCTTCGCAAACCCCCTCAATTGCCTTTACTGTAAACTCGGATGTCGAAAGAGAAATTGCAGCCTCTTTACAGTCCAAAAGAGGATCCTCCCCCGAATGATTAGCACTGGTTGCGGTCAAAGGTCCGGTCTTGAGCAATAGAGCCTTAGCAATAGGGTTTGAAACAACCCTGATAGCAACCTTGGCCCCTCCCAATCTGGAATCCATTATTTCATGAGGCCTCAATACTATTGTCAGAGAGCCTTCGGGAAACGCGGTAAGGATTTGCTCCACGTCGGCCGGAACCTCCACCAATTCTCTTGCTTGATCCAAGCTCGCTACTCCTAAACTCACAGGAGCATCATTCGATCTCTGTTTTATCTCATAGAGCTCATCGAGAGATTTTGAGTCGGGAATGCATCCCAGAGCAGGAAGCGTAGATGTAGGGTAAACTATGCTTCTCCCAGTTAGGGCCCAGTCTATGCAATCATCCATCTTCTCGCCTACCTGATATGGCGCCTACTGGCCGGAGGAAGTGAGTTTGCTAGTGCAGCAATAGTTCCCACCTTGAGGTCTAGGTTGGACTGATGAGTGTGCCTCTGTGATATCCTCGCAATCTCATAAACTCCGATGTACAAATTAATGATTGGAAGTAAGTAAAGCAGCTTCCTAGCAGCACGAGAATCCCAAACTTTGCTAGAAACCCGAGACCCATCCTCCATTACTATTGCAATCCCCAGAACCTTCTGACCGAGTGACCTTGAAAAAACCAAACCTGTAATCCTCCAGTAAAGCCAGTGGCTTGCTAGAGTAATTCCAGCGAATGCAATGGCATAGTGAAAGTCTTCAGAGATCCAAAGGGACAAGTTCCAAGCATTTCTTACCATTGAATCCGTTGAAAGCATAAGCACCGAATTAACAATAACCACGTCAATAACTAATGATGCTACTCTCCTAGTCCATGGGGCAAGGATTGAACCGTCAGGAAGGGACCAGTGGTCATTGTTTTGTGATACGATCGCCTTCGCTAGAGTACCTCCTCCGTGAATTGATATCGGAGATTCATGGTCACTCATCTTCATCCCTCAAATTGTGCTTAGTAGGTGCCATCCCTCAACTTTCTTCATCCTTACGTGGTCCAGCCATGCCCTCCAGTTTTTGTCATTCCTCAAGGTATCTGGATCCCCCAAAACCACTAGTCCCTTCCTAGCTCTGGTCAATGCTACATTTAGCCTGCGTCTATCAGAAAGAAAGCCCACGTTACCATCCTTGTTTGATCTAACACAAGAGAAAATAATCACATTTTTCTCTCTTCCCTGATAACCATCCACAGTCCTCACCTCTACGCTATGCATAGATTCTGGAAGCAAGTCTCTAATCGCCCTTACCTGCCCCGCATATGGAGTGATAATTCCTAAATCAGAGATGTCTAATTCACCCCCCTCAACAAAATCAGATAGGATCTTTACGATCCAAGAAGCCTCAGTTGGATTTTCTTTCGAAGTCCCATCAGGAGCGGAAATCTCATCCCCCTGTATCGGGATAAAACAAACAGGAATGTCCCAGTCTGGCCAAAGTAAACCAGATGGTGTGGGCCTTTCCGAAGCCTCAATACCATCCATAAGCTCCCCATCGTAAAAATGTGAATTTGGAAATTCGGAAATTGAGGGATGCATCCTATATTGGGTATCAAGAAGTATTGTAGATACCCCCATGTCAACTAGACGCTCGAAAAGAGACCTTGTCAGACCTCCATTTTCTGCTCTCCTTGAAACCACTGTAGGAGGCAATTGCCTATGGTCTCCTACCATAACCACTTGTCTAGCGCCACGAACCAATGGAACAAGAGTAGCTGGCTCGGTGGCTTGTGTTGCCTCATCTATCAGTACTCTGGAAAACCGTCTCCCGTCCAGTAACTCATGTCCCGAACCAATACAAGTACAACACAATACCTGGGCCCTATCTAGAATTTCGTCTCTGATCTGCCGCTCTATCCTCCTAACTTCCTTCCAGCCCCTACTGAGATCTCTGTGCGCTAGTCCTTTCTCTTTGCCCCCCCTCATTCCTTTGATTTTCCTCGATAACTTCTCATTTCTCTCAATTTCCTCAACCAAGTCTCTGTTTAGCTCATGGCTTTCCATTCTAGCATCAATCGTTGCTTGTCTAAGATTTTCCCTTACCTTGACAGGTTGTCCAAGTCTTACTGCCCTTACTCCTCTGTCAAGTAAGCCTTCCAAAAGATTGTCAACTGCAACGTTTGAATCTGCAACTGCCAGAACAGAGCCTAGATCCTGCTTAGCCCAGGATTCTAAAATTCTAACAGCTGTATGTGTTTTCCCAGTTCCAGGAGGGCCATGTATTAGGGTAAGTCTGCAAGATAGTGCAGACTGTGTCGCCAATCGTTGTGCCTCGTTCATCCCCCCCGGAAGAGGTACTCTGATCTGCTTGGCTCCCCCCATTTCGGGAGCTAGCGACGCAGTACCCTTTGGATCATGAACTAGCCCAAGTAGAAGACTTCTAAGTGGAGCGCTTCCATCTTCTTCAAAAATTGAGTTTAGAGCATCCCTCATCCGATCGAAGGCAATTCTATTCGCGCCCCTGTCCATTCTCCAAGTTCCCTTCCTAAGTCCCTTGGGAGACTCTGGAAGCACTATGCTGATTGAACCTCTACTTCTGTTGCTGACTATTGCTTCAATTGGCTTCTCATTGAGAGGGTTACTCCTGCTGAGCATCACAATGTCCCCTTGCCTAAATTTGTGACTTCCAAAGTCACTACTAGCACTGGGTCTTAGCTTGATAATTCTCTGACCAAACAACCAACCGTCCGTCTTTGCAATCAATCCGAAAAGCGCAATACCATTTGCTCGCAACCTTTTTTCGGACCAGTTCTTCAATCTCTCCTCAGTCATGGCCAACTCGTCTTCCAACTCCCATCTGATGAGTTTGAGGTATGCTTCGTTATGGTCCTGACTCCTGTTGAATCGAGAAGGAATAGTTTCCTCAGTGTCGTCCACACTTAGCCGTCCGGTCTCGCCTCTATCACGATTACTTGACGATATGTAGAATCAAGTCCCATGCCTTTACGCGTGAATGTTAAACGCGCACCATCATCGAAAGAGTTGTCCGGGGGTGATGGGAGTGGTTTTTGACAAATTTAAATCGTGGAGGGAATCTCAGAAAGGGGGTACAGTTTGCCCTTCTTGTCAGCATCAAAATCAAGAAGGAATCGAAGTCTGTGTCAGGTGCTACTATCAATTAAACAAAGCCGCCTTTGAGCAAGGTAATTCATTGGAAGAGCGAGAGTCTACAGACCTACTGGACGAGCTAATGAGCGAAATTGAAGATGAAGGCGAGGAAGACTATGTCCCCGCCTCCTTTGCGATGGATGATGTGACCATTGAGGTCGAACAATACGGGGATGGAGAACAGATCGTTCTAAACAACAATCCTGATCTAAAATCTATAATTGCACCCTCAGAAATTGAAGAGGAGGAGGATTACCAACTTACTGCGGCAGATATACCTGAATTTGTAAAGAAATTCGAAGTACCAGTCCCAGAAGAGAAGGAAGAGGATTTGGATCGTAGTAGAGTCGAGCTAATTCAACCAAATGCAGAAACTCCAGATGTAGTTGAAACAGTTTCAGCTAGCGAAGTCCCCGACTCCCCCGCTTGGTTGGGTTCAGACCGGGGGGAAAAAAAGCCTCTTCTTGCGGATTTCGATGGTGATGGAAGGGTTGACGAGATCGAAGCAGCGTTTGCAGTTGATTCAGAAACAAGTAAAGAGGATACGAAGATCCCAAAAGCTCCATCAGTTCCTATCCCTAGGTTGTCTGCGGTACCGGTAGATGAAGAAATCCAGAAAAAGAAAGAGGTCGAAGAACAAGTTCCTGTACCTCGAGCACCTAGTTTGGATATCCCCCAAGCAGAAATCTCTGATGAGTCAATTTTTCCTGAATCAAACACTTATTGGCCTTGGCAACAACAGGAGGAGTGGCCCGCTACAGAAATAATAAAACAACTTCAAGCTGCAATTAGGGCTGCAAAGGAACAGAACTCTGCACAGGCAACAGTCCTCCTTGATGAGGTAGGGCCACACTTGGGAGACAGGAACTCCTTGATTTATTCAGTTGGAAGACTTATGATGTCGATTGGAAGGTCCAACGAGGCGAAAAAGATGGTCGAGTCCGCTTATGAAAAATATCCAAACGACCCCGATGTGCTTAAATCAAGACAGAAACTGATTTCTTAACGACAAGCCCCCGGGAGGAAGTGATGGTGTGGCGATCTACCTCTCGTCCGATGCACAAGAGAGCCACCTCCTCAATACGGATTGACGATGGCTTAGTCCTAAGACCAGCTTCTAAGATTCATATCTCGGATATTGTCGAGGCCTTCGAGGAAACTTGGCCGGAAGTAATCAGGGCAATGCCCTGGATTAATCCAGATATCGAAATCAGATCGCAAATCAAAGATTTCATCACCGATACGGAGACAAAGGGCAAGTCTGGAATTCTCCACCACTGGGTGATGATCCGTCCATGGGATGGATACCTCCTCGGCCTAGTAGGGTTCGACAGAGTAACCAGATCCAATAAAGCCATGTGGAATTTGGGGTACTGGGTTAGAAGCTCAGAGCAACGTCATGGATACGCAAGGAAAAGCATAGACGCTACTTTAGGTTGGATTAGACACACAGGTAATACTACAGTAGAAATGAAAGTAGATCCAAATAACTTACCAGGCTCCAAGACTGTGCAAAGGACAGTGAAAAAATGGGGCGGCGAGAGATGTGCTTCAGGAGACTCCGCAATTACGGTTGCAGGAGTCAGGACAAGGCATGAATGCCATTTAATTCACATCGGCCCTTCATGAGTTGACACAAGAGAAGAAACAGTCGACCCATTCAAAAAACACCCCTTGGTTGGTAATCTTGCCCCGAGGGGCAGATGTGCCAATATGACTCCACCAGAACCCCGCCAGTCTCTTCCAGATTCAGATCCTGACGAGACGGATGAATGGCTTGAGGCATTGAGGTCAGTAGTGTCTTCTCAGGGCCCCCAAAGAGCGAGCCTCCTTCTTCAGGAGCTTTTGTCAGAGGCTCCTTCTCTGGGTATCCCGATCAGGCCCTCATCTAGGACGCCCTATCTTAACTCGATCTCAGTAGATCAACAACTTCCATATCCCGGAGATTTGAATATAGAGAAACAAATCCAGAACCACGTACTTTGGAATGCTGCAATCATGGTCTCCGATGCCAACAGGAGACTGGACGGTATCGGGGGTCACATATCCACTTACGCATCCAGTTCGACTCTTTACGAGGTAGGATTCAACCACATATTCAGAGGAAAGGAATACAATGGAATTGGCGATGCAATATACATTCAAGGACATGCTAGCCCAGGAGTTTATTCCAGGGCATTCCTAGAAGGCAGACTCTCCAAAGATCAGTTGTATAATTTCAGGCAAGAAGCATACCTAGATGGCCTCTCGTCATACCCCCACCCAAGGCTAATGCCAGACTTCTGGGAGTATCCGACCGTCTCAATGGGTCTTGGACCGCTCGCTGCTGTAATGCAAGCGAGGTTCTGGAAGTATCTCCACCAAAGAGGCCTTGCAGACACATCAGGAAGTAGAGTATTCGCTTTCTTAGGTGATGGAGAAATGGATGAGCCGGAATCTATTGCCTCAATTGCTGTTGCAGGAAGAGAGCAATTGGACAATCTAGTAGTGGTCGTAAACTGTAACCTACAGAGGCTTGATGGCCCGGTAAGGGGCAATTCAAACATTATACAAGAGCTTGAGGGCCTGTATCGTGGAGCAGGGTGGAGAGTAATCAAAGTAATTTGGGGCTCCGGTTGGGACCGAATTCTTCAACACGACTCCAAGGGCCATATTCTCGAGAGGATAGAAAGAATCACAGATGGTGATTGGCAAAGGTTGAGCACCCTCGCACCATCAGATTTTCGGAATGAGTTTTTCTCCGGCAACGAGTCATTGGTTGAAATAGGGAAATCCTTGTCTGATACCGAGATACAAGATTTGACTAGAGGTGGGCACGACCCTGTCAAGGTCTACTCGGCTTACAAATATGCATTGGATTATCCCGGCCCATCAGTAATCCTTGCTCACACAGTAAAAGGCTGGGGAATAGACTCATTCGAAGGTAGAAACTCAACCCATCAGAAAAAGAAGATGGAGCTTGATGACCTGATTGCCTACAGAAACGCTCTAGACTTGCCATTGGAAGACGAATTGTTGCAAAAAAGCCCATTACTGGGATTGAAGGAAGACTCAGAAGAATTGGAATATTTGCTAGAAAGAAGGGAGGTACTTGGAGGCCAGCTACCATCAAGAAATCCAAAACCCGTGGATATTGAACTACCATCCCATGATACATACTCTGCCTTCGATCAGGGAACTCCAGAGGGCCAAGAGGTGTCTACAACAATGGCATTCGTCAGGCTTCTAAGAAATCTGATGAAGTCAGGGATAGGGGAAAGAATAGTCCCAATAATTCCGGATGAAGGTAGGACATTTGGGATGGACCCCCTTTTCAGCGAGTTCGAAATATTTGCACCTAATGGACAGAAGTACACTCCTGTTGATCACAAAATGTTGCTAAATTACAAAGAATCAGACTCAGGACAAGTGCTTCAGGAGGGAATTTCAGAGGCAGGAGCCATAGCCTCATGGATAGCTAGCGCTACCTCATACTCCACGGCCAACTCTCCAACAATGCCATTCTATACGTTTTACTCAATGTTCGGTTTCCAGAGAGTGGGTGATCAGATTTGGAGCGCTTCTGATGCAAGAGGCAGAGGTTTCCTAATGGGTGCCACTGCGGGAAGAACGACGTTGAATGGCGAGGGTCTTCAACATCAGGATGGACATAGCCTTCTGGTAGCATCCACTGTCCCCTATTGCCGAGCTTGGGACCCAGCATACGCATATGAGATGTCAGCAATAATCAAACATGGTATTGACGAGATGTGGGGGAAAAACAGAGATGTGTTTCACTATGTAATGCTATACAATGAGAACCAACAACAGTTAGCGAAGCCCTCTGGCTCCGAAGCAGGAATCATCAAGGGAGCATACCTATTAGATGAGGTAGGTAAAAAGGGACCTAGAGTCAGGCTCCTAGGATCTGGCCCGATTCTCAAGTATGTATTGGAGGCAGCCCACCGGATATCAGCGGAATACGGGGTGTCCTCAGAAGTCTGGTCTGTGACCTCATATGGAGAACTAAGGAGGCTCGGACTGGAGGACGAAAGGAAGAACAGACTAGACCCAAGCAAGACACATACTCCATATGTTTCAGAGTGCTTTGGAGACGAAACGCCCACTGTTGCAACGTCTGACTACATTGCCTCAGTGCCAGAAATGATCCAAAGATGGGTAGGAGGAAGGTTTGTTGTCCTTGGGACTGATGGGTTTGGGAGATCTGATAGCAGAGAGGCACTCAGATCTTTCTTCGAAATAGATACAACAAGCATCATGATTGCAGCGCTATCTGCTTTGGAGCAGGAAGGAGAAGTCCCAGAAGGAACAGTGAAAAAAGCCTGCCAAGATCTTGGAGTTAGTTCACCCAAGGTAGATAAGACCGAGTGATTAAATGGGGAGAATCAGAAATTCAGCAAGATTCCTAGTCAGATGGTTTCCTTGGGTAGCTACAGGGGCCGCGGCTGCTTATAGCAGGCTTCCTGATAGTTCACAGCATGATATCAAAGAAGTAGCCAAGGAACCTAGTATCTGGGGGGCCTCAATAGAGAAGGCTTGGGACTCATCAAAAATAACTGCTGAACACTTCAGGCATACATCGGCCATACTTGCAAATATATTCGTTGGTAGGAGAGTTAGTAGATCCGAGAGAATCAAAGCAAGAGAAGATTTGGCGGCTTTAAGCATCATTGTACCGCCATTGAGGGTGTTTATGATACCTGGAAGCCAAGTCCTACTCGGAATAATGGCGCGAGTGACTCCTTGGCGACTGATTCCTGATGAATGGATACCAATCAATGCACTGAAGAAGGTTAGAAACGAGGAACCAGAATTATTGGCAAAGGAGGGGTCTTTGGTATCACGTCTATTGGCCAAATAATCTAATCAATCATTGTTATATTGGACAAGAAGTAGTTGTGAACTAGAGCCTCTCCCACGCTAATCCAATCAGGGGTCTTCCCCCCATAAGAGTCGTATCTATGGCCTGGAATTAGTCTCCAATTTGGATCTAGACTACTAAGCACTGCCTTCGCTTTTATCAGACTCCTCTGCTGAGCGCCCGGATTGCCTCCTGGTAGGTCTACCCTCCCTGCGCTCCTAACGAAAAGCAAATCTCCAGCATGATAGACGCCATGACCGTGTATGGTCACGTGGCCCGGCGCATGCCCAGGGGAGTGAGTAACCTGTAGACTGACTGATCCCGCTGACCACTCCTCACTCTCACTCGGGCCCGAGTTCCATGTGTTTGTGAAGTGCACCTCCCTGAATACGACATTTCCCAAAAGATCAGGGACCCTTGCATCCTCATGACCCCATACCTCTAAATTAGGATAAATACTAATCATACCAGGGTAGCCTGCTGCATGATCTCTGTGAGTATGTGTGTATAGTAAGTGAGTAGCCTCCAAGCCTTCTTGCTCCAATTTCTCACGCCACTGCTCCGCATCATATGGGTCGATTATCGCGACCACTCCGTTCTTTCTGTCAATGAATGCCGTATTCATGTTCATCAAAGGACCCATTTGTGTTACCCATACCTCAATACCGTCTTCCCAGATGGAGCTGTGGAACTCGCCGTCGGAGAGCATGACCTAGCGAGAAGGACATTAACCAAAGTCGTAATGCATATACAATCACAACTTTGCGGTTGAGAGTGAGTGAATGACGTACGACCCCCAGGAATTAGAGCCCAGATGGCAAAATGTCTGGGCGGAGCAGGAAGCCTTCAAGGCGCAGATCGATAAGTCAAAACAGAAATTTTACTGCTTAGAGATGTTTCCGTACCCTTCAGGCCACATGCACATGGGCCATGTTAGAAACTACTCAATAGGCGACGCAATGGCACGTTTCCATCGATTAATGGGAAAAAACGTACTTTACCCAATGGGATACGATTCGTTTGGAATGCCCGCGGAAAACGCAGCCAAGAAGGAAGGGGGCCATCCGCACAAGGTCACACATAGCAACATCTCCAGCATAAGATCTGATCAGGAGAGAATGGGATATTCATACGATTGGAGTCGCTTCTTAGCTACTTCAGACGTAGACTATTACAAATGGAATCAGGACATGTTCCTAACCCTAAATGAGAGAGGCCTAGTTGAAAGGAGAATGGCTCCTGTGAATTGGTGTGTAGATTGCGACACTGTACTAGCCAATGAGCAGGTGAAGAACAACCGCTGCTGGAGATGCGGTCTCGAAGTGGTGCAGAAAGATATGGCACAGTGGTTTCTGAGGATGACTGAGTACTCTGATGAACTTCTAGACGAGCTTGACAATATTTCGTTCCCCGAAAACGTCAAGACAATGCAGAGAAACTGGATTGGTAGGTCAAACGGAGCCCATATTGATTTTCCAGTAGACGGTACCGACTCAGTGATAGGAGTCTTCACCACCAGGCCCGATACTATTTTTGGAGTCACATTCGTCACAGTCTCTCCTGAACATGAATTGTGTGAGCAATTGTGTGCTGGGACTAAGTGGGAAGGAGGATGGAGAAATCTAAAGGAAGAGTGCGCGAAGATTTCAGAGTTCGAGAGAATTAACATGCTCAAGGACAAGAAAGGAGTTTTTCTCGGAAAAAATGCAATAAACCCGATCAGCGGAGAGAAAGTCCCAATCTATGCAGGAAACTTCGTAGTCTCCTCATACGGAACAGGTGCAGTTATGGGTGTTCCTGGGCATGATCAAAGAGATTTTGATTTTGCCAAGGAATATGAATTGGAAATCAAAAGAGTGCTAATCGAGGACAATGGAGACATCCCCGACTCTCCCCAACATAGGGCATTCGAGGGGTATGGGCAGATGGTCAATTCATCAATTGCTGGTTTCGACGGACTATCTGGGGAGCAAGCCAAGCAAGCCGTAATTTCAACTCTGGAAGAATCAGGCTCAGGAAGGGGGAAAGTGGAGTATCGTCTGAAAGACTGGTTGCTGAGCAGGCAGAGATTTTGGGGGACACCAATTCCAATGATCCATTGTGAATCATGTGGAGTTGTTCCAGTACCACGAGAAGATCTTCCTGTGCAACTTCCCCTGGACGTCATTTTCACTGAGGAACAGAGCGGCAACCCTCTAGCCTCGCACTCTTCATTTGTTGATACAAGATGCCCCAGTTGTGGAATTAATGCCAGAAGAGAAACAGATACAATGGACACATTTTATGACTCATCGTGGTACTTCATGCGATTCTGTGACGCAAATAACGACTCAGAGCCTTTCGACAGACAGGCAGTTGATTACTGGATGAATGACGGGGTAGACCTTTACATCGGGGGTATCGAGCATGCTGTTATGCACCTCCTTTATGCTAGATTTTTCACTAAGTTCACTCGAGACTCCGGGATGAACGATGTTGGAGAGCCCTTCGGAAGACTGGTTTGCCAAGGTATGCTAAATGCACCTGCTCCATATTGTTCTGAATGCAATTCAGAGTATCACGTCGATTATTCTGGATCAGACTGCCCATCTTGTGGTGACCAACTTTCCAGCAGATCTGCCAAGATGAGCAAATCACTCGGAAATACCGTCAGTCCGGAAGACATGATCTCAAAGTATGGGGCAGATACAGTAAGGCTATTCATCCTGTTCGGGGCAAATCCTGAGGCCGGGATGGATTGGTCTGATAGTGCACTTGAAGCTAATAATCGACAGATTTACTCAATTATTGATGCCTTCGAATCTTCGCTAAATTTCACTAACTCTCCCTCTGATATTGATCATTGGCTATCTGCTAGATTACGAGAGAATCATAGAAAATGGGTCAAAGCAATGTCCGATGTAAGTCTCAGAGAGGGGGTTATGGTAAGCCATTTCCAAATGCTCTCAGATTGGAACTGGTATATTCGACGAGGAGGTAGGGATAAATCTGCAACTATACAATTCCTGAAGGGCTGGGCCCCAATGCTTGCTCCTGCTACACCACATCTCGCGGAAGAGTTCTGGAAAAAAATAGGTCAAGGTGGTATTGTAGCAAATCTAGAGATTGAAAATCCAGGCGAAAATCCAGATGACTTGCTAACAATGGCCAAGGAGAAATTCGTTAAAGATATAATTTCCAGCGGTAGAAACCTAAAGACACTGGCTGAAAGGCACTCGAAGGCTGATATCACCAAGGTAGTTATCCAGACCTCTCCAAAATGGAAGGCAGACCTTGCTCTAGAAGCAATTAGGCTGAATGACGAAAATTTTGATTTCGAAGAGGAAGGCCATAGACATCTGAAGGCTCTTGATGTGTTTAACAACGAGAAAACAAGAGGTGAGGTTTTCCAAGCCTGGTCCTCCTTCACAACGGGGAGTAAGAAAAAGAGAGGACGTATACACACATGGTCAGATGGAGAGAAATCACTGATCTCAATGGAAATTGACGAAACCAAAGTGATAAATGCAAACTCTGGATTTATAGCAACTGAACTGGGAGTAGAAACAGTGGAAGCCTATGGGGCGGGACAGGGCGAAGATGTCGGTGGCAAAGCGAAGCTAGCCTCACCTCTAGAACCCGGAATAGCTTTTGTGTAGGTGAAATATGGCCGACGCCTCTCTTCTTTTCGATGATGATTGCGGAAAGTGCAATCGTTGGGCGGAATTCGTCAAGAGAAGAGATCCTAATTCTAGAATCAAGCTAATTGGTCAAAATAGCACCGAGGGTATTGAAATTTTGAACTCAAGACCCAAATCCATGGAAGGATTAGACTCAGTTTTTCTAATTTCCGAGGATGGAGAATGGTTCGCGAAGAGCTCAGCGATTTGGAGGATCTGCAAACTTCTTAGATTTCCATGGCCTATCGTATCTGCTATCTTCTTCATTCCTAGCCCCATCAGAGATGCGGCATACGGCATTTATGCTAGGATGAGAAAGTAGAAAATTACGCGGTGGGTTCATTTGGCTCCGACTCTTGGAAGTCATATTGAGTGAAGACGAGAGTGCCAAACGGCGACGGGGGCGCCGGGGGCGCCGCAGGAGAACAAGGAAGGAGAACGACCCTCCTCAACACAAAAGCGGACGCCAAAAATCAGAGGAAGTGCGTAGAGCTCTTGGCAGATTCTCGTTAAAACCTAGGCCCATGGGCATCCCTGACAAAATCGACCCGCCTCCAAAGAAGGTCGATATCAAGTGGAATACCAATGCCGTACCCAAGGATGTTCAGATCTCCGCAGGAAAGATCGCTTGTATTCCAGGTGAATTTGGTTTTCTTCCTGAAGAGAGAGTTAAAGAGATTGCAGACCAATTGGAGGGAATGCGAATTTCTCTTGAACAGGCCCTTTCACTTCGTGCTGCACTAAATCAGGAAAAGAGCGTTTACTCACATTCTAAGCTTATGAGGAGGTCTAATGAAATAAGCAGGCGGTATGATTCGGGCGAGAGTGTGATTGCCCTCTCAAAGAGATTTGACGCGCCCCCAGTAAATACCTTCAGAGCCATCCTGACTGGAAGAGGATGGACAAAGACAAGAATCAAAGACACACTCAACAAGAATCCTTCAAAATTGAATCAGAGGGACAGAGAGCAGTTTGAATTGGCAGAGTCAGTTGACAGAGTCAGCTCAGTCAATCAAACCGAGACACAGAATGCTGCAGAGGTGTTTGAAGAGATTCTTTGTGATCATTTCGACAAATTGGGAGTTAGATTCAGGAGACAAGAGGAACTCCATAATGAGCAGAAAAGGGACGAAGGCAGGGCTATCATAACGCCAGATCTTCTATTTCTTGACGATGTGAGGATAAATGGGGTTCCTTGTGCTTGGATAGATGCAAAGCACTTTTTTGGTGCTGATCTTAAGTTTCCGAAGAAGAAAACACAAAAGCAAGTAGATAGGTATTCAGCAGAATATGGCCATGGTGCGTTGGTCTACAGGCATGGATTCTGTGAAAGCCTGAGGCTGAGAGGAGCAACTAAACTGGACTCGAGTCCACTGAATCTGAAGCCATTGGAGGAATTTCATGAGAATTCAAGGTCTTAATGTTTCATAATTTAGGTCCAATCTTACTGGAATATACGCTTAATCCTGTACTTTCTAGAGAATGTGAAAGTGCCTCAATCCATTCCCCAGCACTCTTGGGATCGGTTGGAACCACTACAACGCTTTCTCCCAGCATGCACAACAGTCCTACAACTCTGCCGACTAATCCAGAATCAGAAATTGAGTCATCAACCAAGGCAAGTAATTCTGATCTGTTGGCATCATACTCTAGTCTGCTGTTTTTTGCAAAAACTCTTGATGCCTCTATCAAATCCTGCCATCTCGTTTGGTCCCACTCTCCATTTCCGATAGTATCCATGGCGATCTTCCCAGCATCTGTTATCGACACTTTCCATTCTGGCTCATCTATGTAGCTAGAAGTAAGCCTCCCTGTTTTTTTCCTCCAGCAAAGAAGAACTGGAGTTTCACAAGACCACCCCTCGGATCGCCCGGGTCCCGAATCCAGTAGGTCACCATAGTAAGGAGAGCCAGGATGCAGCCTTCTCTCAACCCCCCCAGAAGATAGGGCAGTTGTATCTCCAAGTCCGCTAGACCTACTTCTTTCTACCAGATGAGCAATTTTGAATGACCTCCTTATGCATTCCTCATGGGGAATCCCAATTGCTCTTTGAAAGGCTATTGCCGATGCTACAGCGCCGGATGCCGACATTCCAAAGCCTTGCGAAGTCGGCAATGTCATCTTGATATTTAATTCCCAATCAAAGTCTCCAACCATACTCACTTCCTTCTTTAGAGTCTTCAAAACTTCATCATACAGTGTTTTGTCGTGATCACAATGAATAAATTTCACGCTTAGTCCACCTGCTCCACCTTCTCCTATGGCGATTGCTTCTACTCCATCCTCAAGACAAAGACCGGCTCCTCTACTACCCTGTGAAAGGGGTTCTTTTTCGAGATCCTCTATTGTAAATACTAGTGATAAGTGAGCACCACAGTGTCCCCTTCCCAGCATTACTGACATGATATACCATCTAATGTACTGGTAATGAATGGTTTGAAATTACAGTGCCTCAGAAAGGTCTTGTTCCAAAGAACCGAATCTTCCCCCAAGCTCCTCTGATGCCTTCAGGAAGGCCGTTCTAGCCGTCATTGAGCCATCGGTCTCGAAGTATAGAATAAACTCTCCAGGAACATCCTCGAGAGTAATTGCGTCTTTGAAATCCCTAGAGACCTCTGTACCTTCACCGACATGATTCAACTCACTGGTTAATGTTGAAACCTTGTTTATGTCGGTTAGCTTTCCATCCTTGTCGAAGTCCTTAGCGTTAATTTCTAGGTCCATGTCCCAGAGAATTTTAGCCTTAGTTTTGTTGTTTAAGACCCCTATTCTTCTGGGACTAAACGATACCCCACATACGGATGACCACTTCGTGTGCTCTTTCCCCCTGCCCATAATTGCTGTCGCGTAGAATTCTATCATCTGGCCCTTGAGGAGCTTAGTAATGGGAATCGTCTTGTATTTAGCAGGGATCTCAAGGGTTTCCTCTCCAAGGTATTTCAGATCGTCCGCAGTCACCCATCGACCGTCTTCAGTTCCAAAAACAACGCAGGTGTAGATCATCTGACATTCCAAGCACCCTCGATCGGCCTCGACCAGATCCTTGCAGTTGGGACACTCATCTTGAAAGTAGAACTTATCATGAATCGTTGGGATTGGTATCATTGCTAGTCTTTGAGCTACCATCTCATCAGGAATTGGGCCTGTTGTCTCCCAAACCTCACCTTCTTCCTCTTTGGTTCCCAATTGAAATCTTACCTCATCAATAGCCATTTTAGGAATATCTGTAATTAATGATCTCCTGAGTGCATTTGCCAAGCTCCTGTCTGTTTCAGACAACAGAAGCTTAATGCTTTCTTCAGTTTCTTCCAAGATCTCGATTTTCACCATTTCACTCACCACATCTATACTCTTCTTCCTCTTCGCCCGCCCTTGCTTTTAGTACCATCAGTTGGCATTGGGGTGACGTCTTCAATCCTAGTAATTCTAACACCGGCTCTGGTCAATGCTCTAATTGCCGCAGTAGCGCCCGGAGCACTGTTTGACCTGTTGCCACCTGCTCCTCTGTACTTGACGATCACTTGGTCGAATTCCTTCTCTGATAGCATCTCTGCTATTTTTTCTGCCGCCCTAGTAGCCGCAAATTGCCCACCCGAGTCACTTCCACCCTTGGTCACCATCCCACCTGAAACTTTGCAGATAGTCTCAGCACCAGTAAGATCAGTTGCCGTGATAAGCACATTGTTGAATGTGCTGTAAATATGTAATATCGCCTTGTGACCCATCACTCCACTTCCTGCTGTTCATCATCGGATTCCCCATCTTCGATCGGACCTTCCTCTACTTCTTCTTCCGAAGTGAATCTTCTACTTTCCAATTCCTTTCTGAATGAGTGCTCAGGATCTGCAAATGGAGAGCTAGGGCTATAGTTCAATGAATCCTCTTCTTCTTTCAAAACGTGATATCCTGGGACTGTCATTCTCTGCTCGCCGATACGAATATGTCCATGGACAATAAGATTCCTGGATGATCTCATTGAAGGAGCTAGTCCCTTGTAATAAACTACAGATTGGAGCCTCCTAGAGAGCATGTGCTCAACGTTGATTTCCAGCACGTCCCCTATATCTGCCCCGGATTGCAGGAGCCCCTTCTTTGTCAGAGATTCCAGCAACTGTTCTTTTTCCTTGGCATAATGGCCTTCTGAAGAGTCAACCCTTCCAATTAATTTCATAGCTTGGTTTCGATGTCTCCTAAGTGCTGACTTCTCTCTCCAAATCTCCCTCATTCCTCCCACTTTTTTGAGGCCAAATTGTTCTTTCAAGTCGTGCTCTTCTTCTATCCTAGCCTGTTTCCAAGGGTGAGTCGGCGTATGAGTACGAGGCCTAGAGAATTTTGGCTCACCCATTGTTCAACCTCACTTCTTCCTCTGAACGCCCAGCGCAGATCCTCTTCGTCCATTAGACCTGAGCCTCTGACCTCTGACTTTGTGGCCGCTCCTATGCCTCATCCCTCTGAATGTTTTGATTTCAGCAAGTCGAGATACATCGTCATCCTTTGTCATGCTAACCTCATTAGCGATTATATGAGCATCTTCATTGGTTTCCAAGTCTCTCTGCCTGTTTACCATCCACCACGGTACTTTCGTAGCATACTCGTCAATAGCACCTCTGAGAACATCCTGCTCTTCTGAAGAAAGATGGCCTCCTAACCTGCTCCCATCTATTCCGGACATTTTGCAAATCATCATTGAAGTTCGGATTCCAATACCCTTTACCGAGGTCAGGCCATACGTAATTGGCTTGAGGCCGTCAATATCTGTGTCAGCTATTCTGACGATGTAAGAAAAGTCATCTCCAAGCTCTGCTTCGTCAACTTTTGGCATTACGGTTCCCCCGTGTTCACCTTTCGGTGGCCTTCAGGCGCCTTGGCGAAATGCAGTCCCTATTTGAATGGATTGGAGGGCAAATAATTGAGCCAAAGACCTACTCTTTGCAAACAATATACAGCTTTCGCACCCCTGATGGTCTCTTTACATCCATATCAACCATGAACCCACTCCCCCCATCTCTTCCCTTCAGCTCTCTGGAAATTCTTCTCTGCAGTGTTGGATGGATTTCAGGGTCCAAACTGCATCTAAGGGTGATTTTTCCTATACCTCTCTTCGCGATGGAAGATGCCACTTGGTCAATGGTATGCAATTCTGGAGGAGAGAGCCTATGTTGAACGATCTTACCAGATGCGACTACAAAACCCTGCACGTTTTCTTCCTTCGATAGCTCATCGGTATGGATTAGAAGAGGTCTTCTTCCATCAATTCTTACCCATGATGAGCCAGTTCCACCTGAAATAGCTGAATTGTGCCATGAATCCTGTAGGCCACTTTCAATCAATGCAGGGTCAACAATAGTGAGATATGCTCCGGTTGGAACTTCGAGAGCGCTATTGAATGAAATCGAGTTTGTCGCAGACCCCTCTCCCTCCATGATTGCCATGATATGTTTTCTACCTACCCTAATGCATCTTCTTGAACTATCAGAAGAAAGAGAACCAACCCAAACAGATAGCCTATCAATCCTTCCTCCTCCTCTACTTAGCCACTCCCATGTTCTAGAAATTCCGGGAAACGTAGCTTCTAGGACCCCGTCAATCATTGCTCGTTGAACCGAATCTAATCTCGGTGACAAATCCAGCAAAACAGCAGGCCCCTTAGGGCCAATTTGTAGGTGAGGGCTCCAAGCCTTCAGAACTGATTTGATGTCAGGCTTCATTTCCTCAATACTGTGGTTCTGTGCATCAAGAGGTCTTGCAGGATCGATATGAATCATTGCAATTGGAGGATGAGCTCTCGTTCCAGTCTCCCTTAGGCTAGTCCAGAAAGTGGAGATAGCCGAGTCCGCAGCTCGACCGTCTCCAATCAGTACCCTATCCAAAGATCGCTGGACCTCGCCATCGGAATTAAGACTCATATTGGCGGCACAAAACCTTGCGATGTCTCTATCAAGCTCAATTCCCAATGCAGGTCGTTTGAGGACTCTAGAAAACGCAATGAGCTGAAGACCCGATCCCGACGCTGCGTCTAGTATCACACCTGCGGGTAGACTTCTAAGATCAATCTGATTTGCTCTTATTGATGCAATTGACCATGGAGTGGATAATCTACGCATTTCGTCGGTCATAAAGAATGAAGGCTCTCCTTTGCGTGAAGCCTTCGGTTCAACCTTCTTTTTTACGCTAGAGACAATCTTGTTCGAGGGGACAATTGCCTCATGCTCAACCCCAGACACGAGACAACCCCGTCAGAACTCAGTCAAGTCACTTTCGCGAAAATCCCTAGGACACCGGGGCACTTGTTAGCCTCAACTCGAATCTCAACCAGGTTTCTTCTAGTTCATGACCATCGCTATTTCCGTAAGCAAGATCAGGTGGAAGTAAGGTAATCTGGCTGGTTCCAGTGCTGATGCCAGGAATTAGCCCCCTATCATTGTCTATGTCCAGACCAATGACCGACCAGCAAAAACCAGATATCGACCAATTGCACCCATCTCCGGCAATGTCGGCCCAATCACCGCTATCCAGCTCATCATTGGAGTCCGCGTCGTATAGTGTGTACTCAACAACGAACGGCTCCCCATCCTCGATGTGGACATCCTTGTTCACAACTCCCTGGTATACGTTCAAATCAAGCCTAACTTGAGCTTCCAGAACTGAGATGTGTGTTGCAGATATGCTGACTTGGCGCTCTGAAACCACTTCCATGAGAGTTAATTCCTTGATGACGTTTTCACCTGGGTCTAGATCATTGATGATATGGTAAGGCTCGTTAGTCTCCGAAAACAATACACCACCACCACTGATTTCCAATACCAGATTTAGAGACTCATTGCCCCTGTTGAAAATTGAAACACTCGCCAGATCTCCTTGGCCTTGATGCTCCCAGTCACATCTTAGCTCCCCAGGATACAGAAAAGTAGAATTCTGATCAGAAAGAGACTCTGGCATATCCCAGTTGTCTTCTCTGGGTAAACACGTATCAAGGAGGAAGCCCACCTCCCATGACCACCTTCCCTCCTCTTTTAGCAACTCCACATCAGTAGAACCGAATGATGTTTCAATATCATCTAGAAAGCTTAATGCAGAAATTCCAATCCATACAGAAGAGAAAATAATCGAGACTCCTGTGAACAAGGATAGTACAAGGGCAGCTCTTGGAACCGCCATTCTGTTAAGTCCAAGTGGGATGGGTGGGTGCTCCACCTCGTCGGGTGTATCCGATATCCACGATCTCGTCATGAACAGTATGAATTGACTGTCCGTCATCAAGGTTGGCACTTCAGGACTAGTCCTTGGACAGATCCTCTTGGTTTTCTAAGCTCAGCCAAGCTACTATGCCTAGTTCTGCCGCAAGGATGATCATTCCAAGAAATAGCTTGTCCGACTGAATTATTTCATTAGAGGCAAAAACCAAGCAGCAAAGTATAGCTGCAATAAGGTCAGCTAAGCCCCATATGCGCAACGATCTCCTTAGTTGGAGGATACCAACTACCCAAACAACCGTGGACATGAAAATTAGAATAATAGGTAAATTCAATCCACCAATCATCCCAAGATATAGGGCTCCGACTATTGAGAGGATATGACCATCGGTAGCCAACACCATGGTCCAGTTTTCTAGCTCTAGCGGAACAGTAATTGCGCATGCAATAATCATCATCAATCCCAAAACAAGAATAAACTCCCCAAAAATAGCATATAGACTGCTATTCCATGCTGTCAGTGCTAAGACTGCCAAAACTCCACTTTGTAGAGAAATACCCAGCCCAATGGGTTGGGATGATGACAAGCTCCTCAGTGCTGCACCGGCTGAGGCTAGCAGTCCAGCTGGACCAAATGAAAGGAAAACTACAGCAATAGCCCTAATGCCAATTCCATATCCTCCAATTACCTTACCTCCTAAACCTTCTTTCTTTTCGTAGACCCAATACTGCAGTAAAACACACAGAACAAGCAGTGATTCCAGCAAGACCCACGGAATCGTGAAAGTAATCAGGTCTCCATTAAAAGGATCAACTGTAAATGGAAATGAAATACCCCCCAGAACAATCGATGCCATTAGACGAGCGCTTAAGATTGGAAATACGAACCAATCTATCGCGATCTCAATTCTATCCAAGAGATTCTTCTGGTGAATCAAGGAAATTATTACGAGAACGAGAATCAACACTGACGCCACTGCCAAGTCCAATAGCTCATCGGGGCTGCTATTAACTGGGATAATGTGTCCCACCGCTAAGGCGAGGGAAATCCCAGATATCGAGACAGCTATTGGCATTTCCATTCCTAAGAAATGTGGCAAGCTTAGCTCTAAACCCCTAGTCCTATTTCTTATCATCACAACGACAACGCACGCAAAGGCCCCAGTAGGAATTAGCATCAGCCCCCCTTCTCCAATTGCAGAGAAGATTACTGCCACTGACAATGCTATTAGAATCACAAATAATCCTACCAGCGGGTTATGGCTAAGATCAGAAGTAAGAAGTTCTGAAATATCATCAGCTTCAGTTTTTTCTCTACTGGATTTCCTCTTTTCGGCCATCTCAGCAATTCTCGGATTGTACGTGCTCATGCTAGATGGGTTTGACTCATATCCAGTGATGCTCTCATCATTATCGAATTTTCTGGTCGAGGCAACTATCGAATCTCTTAGGGCGGCAGTTCTAAGTTCAGATCTTATTTCTCCTCTCGAAATAAGCCAGAATGAAGAAA
>MDTE01204249.1_pt1 | contig 20529 bp, 17 predicted proteins | sample 811231 | NCBI WGS metagenome assembly MDTE01 (sample SAMN05326651, study PRJNA326480) | marine metagenome | isolation source: seawater | place: Indian Ocean: Red Sea | collected 2010
GCCCCAACAAAGCCAGCCACAATTGGCAAAAAACATACCACAGCATTGGGTGCTCCCTTTAATGGTAATTCCGACGCATGGAATACTAACGATGATCGAACTACTGGCGCATACGGAGCTAACCCCACATAGGTGGTATCAACTCCTAAGAAGACATGATGCATACATGTGTTACCAACAATTACCACCTTGTGAATTTGTTCATGACTAATTGATGCTGTTTGGCACGCCTCCTTGATGAATCCCGTAATCGCATTTAATGCTTTAGACCGAAGAGCTGTTAGTTTCTTAGTATCAAACATAGCGTAGGCTATTCGAGACATTAGGTCGCCGCCAAATTGGGCTTGCGGATTGACGTTGCCAACCGTTGCTAACTGCTCGCCAGTTTCTATATCCAGTAAATTACCAACAATACTTGTTGTGCCAATATCGAAAGCCATCCCATATTTCTTTTGAGAGGTATCACCAGGCTCTACTGCAATAATACTGTCATTAAATGTAGTAACAGTCATCGACCCATTCTTGGCCCGTAACACAGTCGGTATCTGTCGGATAATATTTAAACTGAGGCGCTCATCGACGTTCTCGGGCAAGCATGAGAAGACTTCCTCTAGGTCAGAGGTCTGATGATGCTCCTCGACGGGGGCTTTAGCATTAATGAAATGCTTCTTTATCCCGCTATCTAGATTAAGTCCTGCTGTTGATGCCTCTAGATCGCTCCCCATAATCTGATACCCACTTTCCTCTGTGGGCGGCGCCAAAAGGACTGTTGCATCACCAATTACTTTTGTCTGGCACGCTAGGCGGAAATTATCACGTATCTCCTCTTCACCGAGCTGGATTCGGTCCTGCATGGTAGGGGGTGGGACTTGACCGCTTAATATCTTTATCCGGCACGCTCGGCAACGACCTCTTTCTCCGCACGTAGCAACAATATTTACTCCGGCGTCATGAGCAGCGTTAATTATTGAAAGGGTTCCATCCGGATCAACTTCCTTTTTTTTTATATCGTTTATATCATCTGATAAATTAAATATAAGTTCGGCCATTTTGCATTGGTACTCTGATATATCATTTAACTTGGTGAATCTTAAAAAGGCTAACCTTCCGCACGAATAAACTTTAGATACCTTGTTGCGTATTCGTCTTGCGCTAAGAGTGCCTCAGCAGCAAATCTAAATTCTATAAATTTTTGCGGAGGATTCATTACAGGGTCAATCATTACGGAATCGCAACCAGCTATAATTGACATTGTAACGAATGAGTCATTCAGTATTTTCCGCTTAGGCAGTCCGAACGATACATTGCTGTGACCGCCAAAGATCTTCACCTCTGGATACATAGTTCTAAGAGTCTTAACGGCTAAAACGTAGTCTTTGCCATACTCTGGGCCAGCACCTATCGGAAAGACCAGCGGGTCTAGGTAGCGGTCAGCCATTGGGATAGCTGCCTTATCCATCATGTCCATCAAAACGACTAGGTTCTTGACTCGTTCCTCATCATTTTGAGGCATACCGTCCCGTCCACTTGCGTTAGCAAACAGAATTGCATTTGCTTCTTTTGCGATAGGTATAAGCGCAGATCTTCCTTCCTCTAGGTTAATCGAGTTAATCGCTGGTCTACTGACAGTTGTATCATACGCTTCTATCCCAGCAACAATAGTATCTGAGTCGGATGAGTCAATGGCATAGCTCGTGCCAGGTGATATTTCTTGTGCTAGATTCACAATCCAACGCATCCACTGATGTCGTTCTTCCGGCTCAGTCGACATTGCGTCGACGCATAAGTCAATGATATGCGCTCCTGCTGCGAGCTGTGATTCTATTAGCCACTTAATGTAGTCTATATTCTTCTGGCCGACAGCTTCTGCAACATGAGGAATCTTAGCTGTAGCTACTTGTGATTCATCCTTTGGATATGATGCACTAATATCCAAGCGGCCTTTTTTGTCGGCGCCGTAATTAACATATGGCTTTCCATTTTCTATCACAACCCGAGGTCCGCCGGCGCGGAAATTTCTGGTTGTGTTTATGTTTTCCCCAATTACTACTAGCCCTAATTTATTGACATCAAAGTCCACACTCAATTCCTCGTCTTGGTAACTATGAATTTAACTGCAATTTATCCTAATATGGAGTCTGTTGTCGTATAGTGATGATTCCTCTGCCGAAATTTACTAAAGTCTATCGGAGTGCGATTATAGCGCGGCCTCGACACCAAGATCTTCTACCAACAGGTTTGCTAGTTTCACCGTATGGGCGGCGTCTGGCGCGTAACCATCGGCATCAATTTTTTCAGCCCAATCAGATGTAACTGGTGCGCCCCCTACCATAATTGCAGCTTCCTCCAGCAAACCAGCCTCATCAAACGCTTTTATAGTTTCTCGCTGCATAGGCATCGTGGTGGTCAGTAGCGCTGACAATCCGACTAGGTTTGCGTTCACTTCCCTACACTTATCCATAAATTTTTCGGGCGACGAATTCGGGCCGATGTTATGAACTTCGAAACCGTTACCACGGAGCATCATGGATACAATATTTTGGCCTATATCGTGGAGATCACCCTTGACCGTGCCGATCACTACTATCCCACGAGGCGGCTCATTTGAAGCTTCTAGAATCGGCCTGAGTAAATTCATACACGCGTGCATCACTTTAGCTGATAGAAGCACTTCCGGTATAAATATCTTTTCTTGCACCCATAACTCCGAAATAATATCCATTCCAGCGATAAGGCCACCATTGAGGATGGCCTTAGCAGAATCTAGCTCACTAAGGCCTTCCTGGCCAAGTATTTCTAGGTCGGCTTTTACGGCATCGACAGCTGTGTCCGTATCAGCTTCAACAATGGCATTCGCTATCACATCGTAATCTACAGGCATAATCTAAGCTCCTCTAAAAACGATCCCTCACATTGATCGAAATTTACGTCGTCTTTTAGCTTTACTTGTTTTACCAACTGCAAGTGTCTCTTCGCTTGTAGCGTCTTTTGCTATTTCCTCCAACTTCACCTGTACATCTTCAGGTAATTGCTCTGGCTGGTAATTCTCAAGGATTTCCTTTACTTTCTCGTTACATACCTCATGAGTATATTTTGCGCCTTTTTCAGTCCATGACTGAAAATTATTTCTATTGAAAAGTGCTGGCTGCCATTGCTCAGTAAGATATTGTTCAGTTGTATGATCTCTATCGATAAATATTGCATTCGGTAGGTTATCCCCAACCTCCTGAATAACATCCATTCCAAGAGTCGTATTAGTGATTGGAGCTCCCTGCATAAATCTCCGAACCCCGCCAATTAATTCATTACACAGGATCATATGTTCGAAAGAGCCAATAAGGTGTGACTCCATACTGCCTGCGCCAATATTGAGATGGCATCCTGATAAAGCAGCGCATAAATAACTCCAGAGAGCTTCGGCCCCTGCTTGAGCGTCAACAACCTTAGAATCTGTAATTCCAGCAGTCGCCATCACTGGGAGCCTCAACTCATGGCAAAGCTCAGTATAGATGCCATGAAACAAGTGATACTCGGGCGCACCCGAAGACAGAATGCCGTATTTGAGGTCCATGATACCTGGCAAAATAGCCATAACGAAAGGGGTGCCTGGCCTTTTAAGTTGAACAGCGATTAACCCTGCTAATGCCTCTGCTAACGACTGGGCTGCTGCTCCAGGTAAAGTGACTGGGGAGGATGCTCCCGACATTGTGAACGCACCGTATCTAACCGGTAATCCTTCGCCTGCTAAATACATAAACTTGTCAAATGCATGATTTTTGTGCTTCAGCGGTGACAAAACCTCATCATACTGAAGTATAAATGGTCGCTCACGAAGTTGATCCCAACCGCCGGCAATTTCCGCAGCCATTTCACAAATTGCTTTCGTATCAGGCACATCGTTTGAGAGATAGATGATAGGCTTCGTGGTGTTTAGCATCATTGCATGCACTTCGTGTACAAAACAGTCGAACCCATAGTCATCGGCCAGTGAACCCAACGCAAACATTGCGTCCAGGTTGGGCAATGCGTCGTTAATTTTTGTTGCGTTCCCTATGTCCTCCTTCTTCCATGCTCGGCGTTCCCCGGTATACGGATCCCACATTTTAGGGCACGCAGACGTAGGAGAAAAATAACTGTTCCGACCCTCACAGTACAGCGTGGGCTCTCCATTTCTATCGTACAAGAGCAACCTCTTTGGCGCTAATCGAAGACACTCCTCGATTAACCTCTGTGGGAAAAAAACCTTTTCACCTTCATCGTCTAATGGTTCGATTCGGCATCCCGCCTGTCGGAAAAGATCCAGCGCTTCCTTGCTTCCTACTCGCTGCCCCGTTCGCTCAAGAATTTCATATGCTGAATTAATTAGAATATCTTTTTGGTCCTGAGATAGAATACTTAACGACGGCGACATCTGTTGCGTCAGACCAGACCATCTTAGATCTTTTACGTTACTCATTGTATCCAATATGCCTCACTGTATTAGTTTCTACGCCTGACTTGCACAGGTGTCTCAAGCGCACTCGTTAACAAACGTTACTGGCTTCATGCTCCGAAATTCTGCGCCGCATCAACTATTAGTCCAGGTAGTCCGCCCATCGCTGTCCCTGATAACTTCGTCGCGGCGCTTTCACGGCCAGTTTTGGCTAACTCCGTCATTGGGCCTGAGCGTATCGCGCCTGTAGGACAAATTTCCTCGCAGGCCCTTGGCATATCAAGCGGTCGCTCCTTGCCAGGAGTCTGGCAAAAATTGCATTTCTCCATTTTCCCCTTGATAGAAGACAGTTGTGGCGCATTGAATGGGCAGGCCCAGGTACAAAATCCACAGCCAATACATGTATTCTGATTAACCGTAACTACTCCGTTTTCTGCATCCTTGCTTATTGCTCCGACAGGGCAAGCGTCTTTGCATGGAGCATGTCCGCAATGCATACAAGCCATTGAAACATTCATGCTCTTTACGTTTGGGAATGTGCCCTCCTCGATCTTTACAACCTCTCTCCACCTAGGTCCAACATCAACCTCATTCCATGTTTTGCAAGCAATTTCACAAGCATGGCATTTCACGCAACGAGTATGATCAAAAGAAAATCCGTGTTGCATTTTATGGCCTCCTTAATTATTCGGTACAACTAGGCAATCTTATGTTAAGCATGATTCTCATATTCATGCTGCAGTTCGAATACGCACCTTGCACTCGTTGTAGCAGTTGGCACCAGTTATTGGGCTGGTATACGCCTCCATGAGGTTATTAGAATGCGCGCCCTTTCCCTTAGCGGTAGACCCCATAGCCCAGTGCCCAAATCCGTGGCCATGGCGTACGCTGACACAGCCTGGAACCAAGCCCTCAGTAACCTTCGCTCGAATTCTGATTTTGTCTTTAGGCGATTCAACGATGATATATGTATCATCAGATATGCCGTACTTTATGGCATCTTGGCTGTTCACCTCGACCCAGTTTTCAGGGCATATCTCCATTAACAACGGATTATTTTGGGTTACGATATTGCAATGCATACTAAGTTTTGAGTGTGTTAACTGCAGCGGGTACTCATTATCCGGGATCACGCTTCTCTCGCTGTACACTGGATATGCACTAAATCCAGCGTCGGAATATGCTGAAGAACGGATCTCGATCTTGCCTGATGGAGTGGGTAATCCGTCAGGCACGCGGTTGTATTTTCGATCTCCCACCCAGAAGCCTTTATCCTTAAGCTCATTAACCGACATTGGAACGTTTTCCATCATGAGTTCAGCCCAGTCTTCCCAATTCTCATAGGGGAAATGTTCGGCCCATCCCATTTTTTCAGCGATTCCTTTGACTATGTCATAAAGTGGTTTCGCTTCGCCTATCGGCTCTATTGCTGGTTGGCATAGAACTACCTTTGGATCAATATACATTCCCTGCCGGATCTCGGCGTGCTCGTAGAATGATGTTTCAGGCAATACGATATCGCATTCAAGCGCTGTTTCACTCATAAAGAGTTCAATTGCTACGCTGAGCTCAAGATGTTTAAACATTTCTCTCATCAACGTCGTATTCGGATCGCTCATAACTGGGTTACTTGACTGGACGAACAACGCCTTCACTGGGTAAGGGTCACCATTAATTACTGCGTCCGGTAATCTTGCATTTGGTAAATCTGGTGCTAACGGATAGCCCATTGCGACATGTAATGGCTGTTTTTCAACCTTTGCCTTGGCCTCATCTGGTATTGTCACAGGCAATCCTAAAGGCGCCCAATCCTTTAGATGTAAATTACCGGGCTTATCCACCTCACCACAAATCGCATTAAGGATATAGCATGCGCGTCCAGCGTCAGCACCGTTCGTGTAGTATCCTGAACCCTTAAAAATAGCTGACATCGCAGGCTTGGTCGTTGCAAACTCTCTGGCTAATCGAGCGATAGTGTCAGTAGGGATTCCAGTGATCTGGGATGCCCACTCCGGTGTATAACCACAATTTTGGAGATGTTCAGCGAAACCGTCAAAACCTTCGCAATACCTGCTAACGAATTCAGTGTCATACAGCTCCTCACTAGTGATTACATGACACATAGCTAACGCCATTGCTCCATCAGTACCTGGCTTTATTGGGACCCACTCGTCCGCCTTTTGTGCAGTTTCGGTAAAATTTGGGTCAACCACAACCAGTCTTGCACCCTTTTTCTTGGCTTCAATTAACGCCCTACTTTCCCACAGCCCTTGGTTAGCCCCAAGCATGTTCATTCCCCATAACATGATATACCGGGAGTTTTCGAAATCATGCATCGGGAAGACATGCCCGAACAGCGTGAGACATGCAGATCTTCTGTCCATTTCACAACCAGAAGTATGCGTATAGTTATTTGGCGTTCCATAGAGGTCGCCAAGGAGGTGTCGGAAGAATTGAGTATTGGGGTCGTGATGGCATGTATATACAACCGACTCAGCGCCCCACTGATCTTTTATATCCCCCAACTTATCTGCTATAAATGAAAACGCTTCATCCCATGATATTCTCTTAAATTCGCCCGGCTCCCCCTTTGGATTTGTCCGTAACATTGGATACCGCAAACGATCAGGATCTCTTGTTATATACGTACTCGCCATACCTTTCGCGCACCGCGATCCAATGTTGTGTGGCGACTCTGGATTTCCTTTCGTGTAAACGACTTTACCATCGCGAACAAAGACTTCCGTAGGGCATTGCCATGGACATGTATAACAAAAGCTCTTAATCCGTTCAGCTCCTTTTATGTCGGCCAGTCTTGATCCTAAATCTTGTGATTGATTCATTTTGGTTCCCCCGTATTTAGCTACCACTGATCGATTTCCCTCTCCTGTCGCCGCAACTGTAACTGGTTGGGCACTTACGACCGCCGAAGTTTCAACTAATCTTTCGCCTACATCGAACTGCTCAAACTCACCTAGAATCTTACGAAGCCTGTCACTCTTCCATGTATGGCGATACCATTCTTGATCCTGAGCCGCTTCACCCGCGGTATCCGGAACACCGACACTATCATTAGATTCTAACGTATTTCCATAATCTTTCATGCCTGCCTGTAATCGGAGGTCTACCGAAGCGCTCTCGATGTCAGGCACTATTTGTAGAGCATCACTATTTGGCTCTTCCCCCAACCCTTCTGATCCCTGAGCGTCCTCGAAAAAGTTTGCAGCCAGATCGGCATTCATTATTCGTCTAAGCCGGTCACTGCTCCATTTGATATCTGGCGACACACTCTTTGCTGAGCTAATACTACTTTGAGTTGGTTTCGGCTTTATCGTAGCAGATGTTACCCTATCGCTGTGAAGGCTCACGCCTGCCACGTCTGGAACTACGGTCCCAGTAGGGCCAGACAGATGCCCAAATAGCAATTCACCCATATGTTCAGCCAAGTTATCTCTACCTCCTGCTAGTACTGCAGATCATTGTAACAAAAAAATCTTCTGCGTTAAGTGTAAATGACGTATTTGGACGTGAATTACGTTCATAACAATACTGCATGTAATCCATACCTAATCAACATTCTCTACGCATAACTGTCATTTACTTTTGACATAGGATAAGCTACGGTTATCACTTGCATAGACCAACATGAACCTATCGTAATCACAAGGAGGATGTCGAAATGGTTAGAAAGACGAAACACCTAACTCGTCGGGAATTTGTAAAGCGTACCGCAGCAGGAAGTTTAGGCGTAGCAGCAGCAAGTCGTATGGGCCTCTGGGGCGCAGATGTTCAGGCTAGCCAGGACTTCAAAGGAGAGGAACTGCGAGTTTTTACCTATGCTGGAGCTTGGGGCGATCAACTTACTAAGAATTGGGCGCCGATGGTGCAGGAAGCAACTGGTGCAGAAGTGATTATCGAATTGGGTTGGTGGGATTCCATACCTAAACTTAAAGCATCCCCTCCAGGACAGCCGGCCTTTGATCTAATAATGACTGACGCCACACAAGGGTATCCTGCAATTCGGGAAGGCATGTTTCAAAAAGTTAATTGGGATAATATTCCCAATGCGAGCTTGTTTCATCCAGCCGTCATGGACAACTGGGTAGTCAATGAAAGTTGGGGTGTTACATGGCCTGACGCGGCCCAGACTGGTGTTTATAACACCGATGTCATCAAGAGTGCGCCGGATAGCTGGGCCGACTTATTAGACGATCGCTTTACCGGCAAGCTGGGAATGTACAACTCGTTTTACTTCTCTTTGTTTACTTTTGCCTGCATGATGGTTGGCTCACAAGGTATGCCTGGCACCGCAAGAGATGTATGTAACGCCGACATCTCTAAAGTACTAGAATTCGCTAAATCCCAAAGAGACCGAGTAAATTATTGGTGGCCATCATCGTCTGATATGGCGCTTAATTTAGTGCAGCAGAACGTTCATGTCGGCAACATCCATAGCGTAGATGCATTTATGCCTGTTCGCGAAGGTGAGCCAATTGGAACATTCGTTCCCGCGACAGATAGAGCGTCCTTCCAAGCGATTTGGCTAGTAGCAGAAGATACCAAGAAGAATGCGTTGGCTGAAGCAGCAATCAATGTCTTCTGTGGCGAGGAATTTCAAGAAATCTACGCTTTAGACGGTGGTTTCCCAACTTCAATTCCCAGCGTAGCAGCAAGGGTCGCAGGACAAGATGCACTATGGGCAGATATTAACACTCATAAGGCAGCTGATTTCGAGGCATGGGGTACCTATCCATACGATGCATATTTCGCTGATTGGGATAACATTGTGGAATATTGGGATAGAGAGGTTCTGCGCAGCTCATAGAGTTTTTAGCTAAACTCTAGAGCGTAACTAGGCAGTTATCAGCGGAGCAGCCTTTAGTGAGCTGCTCCGCTTGTTTGCACACTGAATTCCCTCCGTAACGATGCAACCAACACGAGCTGACGCCAGCACAGCATTGGGAGCATTGTGATAAGCTTCGGCGGCGGTCTAAACAACTTATTAATACGAGATCCCGGTTCATATATTTTTTATCCTGCAATAAATACCTGGTCGTAACGTAAAACTAATGAACACAGAAGAGCAAAAAGTTGTCTTAGAGGTTAAAAACCTGACAAAGGAGTTTGGTGACGATACAGCGGTCAAGAACATTTCATTCGATTTATATGATGGAGAATTTTTGTTTGTAATAGGGCCAAGTGGTTGCGGCAAGACCACGACGCTACGAATGATAGGCGGGTACGAATCGCCCAGCTCTGGAGAGATAAGAGTTCGTGGTCAGTTACTCAACAACGTGCCACTCGAAAAACGCAATATTGGTATGGTTTTTCAAAGTTATGCGTTGTTTCCCCATATGACTGTTCAGAAAAACGTTGAATACGGGCTTCGAATGCGCGGCGTTTCCAAATTAGCGCGAAAGAAAAAAGCAGCGGAAGTTCTCAGTTTAGTGGAGTTAGAGGATTATGCCGCTCGATATCCGGCTCAGTTGTCTGGGGGTCAAAAGCAACGAGTCGCTCTAGCCAGGGTAATTGCCCTAGAGCCTGACCTATTACTGCTAGATGAGCCTCTAGCAAATCTAGATAAACGTTTACGGGATACAATGCGTATTGAACTTAAAAAGCTACAGGAAAAAGTAGGCATTACAACGCTATATGTTACACACGATCAAGAAGAGGCGTTAACGATGGCTGATCGGATCGTAGTGATGCATGATGGAAACATATTACAAGTGGGAAGCCCAAAGGATGTTTATAATGACCCAACTTCCCAATTTGTTGCGGGATTTCTGGGTGAAACTTCATCCTTTCAGGGGAAGGCCAGAGTTGCTTCTGATGGCTTCAATGAAATTGTTATTGACGAGGCTATGATAGTTCGACCAATTGCAACAAATTCCTTTCAAGCTGAAAGCAGTGTGTTTGTTTCTATTAGGCCTGAACGAATCAAACTCTCCAAGGAAAAACAAACGCAGGAAGTTAACTGTACCACTGGAATCATAGATTTTGTATCGTATCTTGGGTCACATGTCTTCTACTTTATTAACATATTAAATGGGACAGCTCTTCTAAAGGCAAGCGAGCCCATACCGCATGGTGAAGCAAGTTTCAAGGTCGGTGATTTTGTTCATGCGTACTGGCAGGAAGACAATGTTGTTTGCATTACTGACAAGTAGCTAGCCAATATAATTGCTAATGACTATTTCAACACTATCTGACCGCCTAAGTCGCTATAACAAGTTTTTTCTTCTAAGTCCGCTCTTATTCTTTCTGATTTTCTTTTTTGCTGGGCCTCTGTTGTGGCTATTTCGCGTCAGTTTATATCAAAGCCGGGGCTCATCCGGATTTGGAATCGGTGGGGCAGATGGAAAGGAAGGTGGTGGCTTCTATGTAGAAGGAACGTGGACGCTCGAGAATTATTTTAAGTTTTTCCAAGATGAATATTTCCGTGACATCATGTTTTTTACAGTTGAACTGGCATTTATTGTGACTGTGGTTACGATGTTGGTATCCTACCCGATGGCCTACTATATATACAAAGCTGGCGCCAAACTAAAAACCTTTTTGTTAATAATTGTTATCTTGCCGAAGTTGAGCAACATGTTGGTTCTTGTCTATGGCCTACAAATATTGTTGGCCAACAATGGCTGGATAAATAAAGCATTGGTTGGCCTGAATATCATCGATGAGCCTGTAAAATTAGTTTATACACTATTTTCTGTTGTAGTTAGCAAAGTGCTACTAATCGCTCCGTACACAATTCTTGTTATCACAGCCACGCTGCATGGACTAGATAGAACGCTGCGAGACGCGGCTATGGGACTGGGCGCCTCTGGTACTAGGGCGTTTCTGACAATTACCTTCCCGCTAAGCCTGCCTGGCTCCTATGTTGCTCTCCTAATCACAATCGTATGGGCGCTCGGCGCATTTGTATCACCCTTGTTATTGGGTAATCCAGATCTTCAGACTTTAGCTACAGAGGTTCCGAAACAAACATTCGAGAACGTAAACTGGGCAATGGGATCTGCGATTGCATTTATTATCCTCGGCTTAATGTTTCTTGTGGTATTGGTGTTTAATTTGATAATTGGCTCTGCTATCAAGTGGCGAACGGCATGATATTATGAAACGGTCGGTAGGCAAAATAACATTTCATCTTTTTGGTTTACTGTTGATAACCTATTTTACGCTGCCTATGGTAGTCGCTGTTCTTATGTCGTTTGGACCGTCACGATTTCTTCGTCTCCCTACAAATAAATGGACTTTAAAATGGTATGTTGAGTTTTTTTCGACAACTAAATGGATGGATGGGCTATGGAACAGTTTAATTGTTAGCAGTTTAACTATTGTATTTGCATTAATTGTCGGAATGGCAACGGCACTGGCCTTTACCAAATACAAATACAAGTGGGGTGCTGGTCTATACACCTTGTCGCTAACACCGGTATTCACACCTGCGGTCATTATTGCCATGTCACTACTGACAGTTGCTTATAGAACGGGGATGCACGGCCACTATACAATCATTGCTGTAGCGCATTCTCTATGGGCATTCCCTCTTGTTATTATGGTTTTAAAAGTTAGTTTAGACGGCCTTGACAAGTCTTTAGAGGAAGCGGCACGAGGCATGGGTGCCACTCCTATACAAGCGTTTTTTACAGTTACTTTGCCATTAATAATGCCTTCTGTTTTGGTTGGTGCCCTATTTGCATTTATTATTTCAATCAACGAATTTATTATGGCTCTATTCCTAGGCACTGTTGACACAGAAACTCTACCAAGAATTATTTATCCTGTCTTGCGCTATCGATTGACGCCTTTGGTGGCTGCTGCATCTGGCGTACTCATGCTACTAACAGTGATAGTGCTCCTAGTCGCAGCCCGTCTGGTTAATCTTGGAAAACTTGTCCAGTATCAAAGGAGCTAGATTACCAACATAAGACTAACTGCTACTGCACTATTCAGATACAGCATCCACGATAACTTGCTTCATTCTGCTTACCGCTTCGTATAGCCCAACAAAAACTGCCTCTGCTATTATTGAATGCCCTATGTTCAGTTCACTAATTTTGGAGATATTAGCTACCCTTGAAACATTCTCATAATTCAACCCGTGGCCCGCGTTAACCTTTAACCCCAAATCGTGAGCAAAACATGCTGCATCAACAATACGTGAGAACTCTAACTCTCTACATTGATCATCTGTACTGTCTGCATAGGTCCCAGTATGAATTTCTATCGCCTCTGCACCACACGACTTGCTTGCCTCAATCTGAGAAGCATCAGGATCGATGAACATTGACACACGAATGCCAGCGTTGCGCAATTCATCTACCATCGACCTAAGCAGGTCCAGCTTCCCGCAGACATCAAGTCCGCCTTCTGTTGTTAATTCTTCTCGTCGCTCAGGTACAATACAAACATCATGAGGCTTTATAGCACATGCAATTTGAGTCATTTCGTCGGTAGCGGCCATCTCTAGATTCATACGTGTTGATACCATTGCTCGTATAATTTCTACATCTCGATCCGATATATGCCTACGATCTTCCCTAAGATGTAGTGTTATTAGATCAGCGCCCGCCTTTTCTACGATTTTGACAGCGGTAGTGGGATCTGGGTAATCCGTACCTCTTACTTGCCGTAGAGTTGCTACATGATCTATATTGATACCAAGTTCCATATCTTTTATCTCTCGTTTTTTGTTATATTTACTAAATAATCTCAAACATTCTTTTCCGAAACAGTGTGCAGTTTTCCTTGCGCGCCCGTAAATAGTTGATAAAACATATCACGGCTACGTAATCGCTTACCATCAAGATTTTCGTTGATTGCGAACCTTGTTAAGCGTTTTAGTTCTTTTCGATGCAGATCTGAAAAGGCCTGTTCATCACGTAACGCAAGCAGTGACTCACCATGGACCAGCACGCCATCCTCGCAACCTTGAGCTTCTGCAGCAATCGGGCCTACCTGACGGACGTAGCAATAAACCGTGTCGGGATCTATTAGAGAACTGTCACGGCTATCTTGATTAAGATGCAGCCCATATCCTAATTCTCGGAGAAGATGCTTCTCAAAGATTCTTAGAGTGCGCTCAACGTCAGCATCATCCGGTATTGACTGGATAGCTAACCTGTATGCCTCGAATAGTGCCTGATGTGGCTCTTCGCGATGCAGCATCCTCAGGATTAGCTCGTTAATATAATAACCACAAAAAATACGTGAGCCTCCTAAATATTCTCTACGACCAACTGCATCGGCGCCGGTCAATGTTTTAATCTCACCACGCCCAGACCAACTACATAAAATCTCTTGAAACGGCCCAAGAATACCAAGAATTCGCGACTTTTTTTGCTTTACGCCTTTTGCGATAAGGGCGACGCGACCATGTCTTTCAGAAAAAATATCAAGCAATAGACTCGTTTCGGAATAAGCTCGTTGATGAAGTACATAGGCACGTTCGTTAAAGACTCGACGCAGTTCATCCATATCGTTATTTGTAACGCTATTCCAAATAACCAAGTTTTCGAAGTGAGCTTGGATCAGATGACCAACCACGGTGAACCTTTATTCTTGTCTTTAATACTATGTCGGTGCCCAATGACCTTGCAGCAGAACTACGCGCACGCTCGCCAATATTGCGTAACCGGCTACCACCCTTACCAAGAAGTATTGCCTTCTGGCCGGCAGTCTCAACCCATATTTCAGCATGAAATTCTGGCAATTTATGACCTTGCCCCAAATATCTTTCAACCTTCACAGCAGTTCTGTAGGGTATCTCTGCGCCAGCAAGACGAAAAACCTGCTCCCTAATAAACTCCCCCACAACAAAACTTGTATTGTTTGGCAAGTTAGGCTCAGATATCACGTCATGCGTGCCGATGGGGGTTAGCTTCTTCAGACAACTAATTAGTCTGTCCAAGTTATGCCCGCTCCTCGCAGAAAACGGGATGATTTCAGTAATCCCGTCACGTTCATTGCACTGACTAATAAGAGGCAATAATCCTTCCCGTGCATGGAGCAGGTCAACTTTGTTCAATATTAAGAGTAGATGTCCGGCAAAATCCTTTATAGCATTCCAGACTATTTCATCTTCCCTTCTCCAGCCGCGCGCATCAATTACCATCATAACAATGTCGGCACCTTTAATACTCCGCCTAGCTGATCGATTTATATGGCTACCAAAGAGCGTCTTACACTCATGTATACCTGGTGTATCTACTACTGTAAGCTGCCATTGGCCAGCTCTTAATAAGCTGTAAATCTGATTTCTAGTAGTTTGCGGTCGCCTAGAAGTAATAGTCACCTTACGACCAATAAGGATGTTCACCAAGCTTGACTTACCGACATTAGGCTTACCAACTACGGCGACTACTCCCTCTTTAGTCTTAACTTGTGTTGTCATCCGTAATCTTAATTTCGCGCAGCGCTGACTGTGCTGCTACTTGTTCAGCCTTGCGCCGGCTAGCACCATTGCCGTAGCATGTTAATTCCGGCTCCTGTAGATAGCAGGACACTACGAATTCACGCTGGTGAGCAGGACCCTTTTGCTCGACAACGTTATAAATCGGCAGTGGGTATCCAAATTTCTGAAGCGCCTCCTGCAAGTCTGTCTTTGCATCTTTCAGTGAGTTGAACGGGCTCAGCGATTCCAAATCCTCGCTAAAAAGCTTCTTCACAACTCTTGTCGCGCTATCTAAACCCCCCTCAAGAAACACTGCCCCTATAATTGCTTCTAGAACATCCCCTAAGATCGACTCACGTTCCGCGCCACCACTACGGATAGCTGCATCACCCAAGAGAATGAAACCTCCCAAGTTAATCCTTCTTGCAACTTCTGCCAATGAATCTCTTTTAACGGTCAGTGCCCGACAGCGCGTAAGCGTACCTTCGTCACACTCAGGATACTTTAGGTAAAGATAATTGGCAATCACCATGCCTAAAACACTATCACCCAAAAATTCTAAGCGTTCATTATTATTTCCCACCGAACTTCGGTGAGTAAGTGCTGTTTTGAGAAGATCTATCGACTTAAAACGATATCCAGTTGCGCTATATACCTCGTCTACTAGCTTAGTCATCATCAGCAAAAGGTTATGTATGTTGACTTAGGGTGTTTACAAATAATCTCTGTTTGTCGAATGGCTAACATAGCATTGACGTAACTACGGTATCCTGTCCCCAATACGGGCCCAATTAACGCGTTGGCTAAGCTTCTGATTTTTATCCCAGCTAAACCAAACAAGAAATGCACGTCCGACCACGTTCCGCTCAGGAACAAAACCCCAATAGCGACTATCGTTACTATGGTCCCGATTATCTCCCATCACAAAATAGCTACCAATGGGAACAGTTATTTTCATGCTCCGAGATTGCCTACCCACATCATTCAATATTCTATGCGTCGATTCACCAATAACCTCTTTATGCTCGATAACATCTAGACTGCGATTCTGCGTAATCAACGTGTAGCGATCAACTTCAGAATCTTCGACCGCAACGCCATTTATAAAGATTCTTTTATCGACATAGACTATCTCATCGCCAGGGAGTCCAACAACTCTCTTAATAAAATTCGTCCTATTGTCATGAGGATAGCGAAACACCATGACTTCGCCTCGCTCTGGAGAACTCACTGGAATAACCTTCAGATTGAAAACCGGAAAGCGGATGCCGTATCGAAATTTATCGACTAGAATAAAATCACCTATGTGTAGTGTTGGCAACATCGACCCCGATGGAATGCGGAATGGTTCAATAACAAATGATCGCAGCACAAAGACTATAAGAATTACTGGAAAAAAAGCTCGCGCATAATCAATAATAACTGTACTCCGTGAACTTTTTAGACCGACCTGATTGTGGGATTCAGAACCAGCTATTTTTTCTGATCGACTTGTCTTTGTGACTTGTGGTTTTCGAAATACCCGATCCCAGACTAGTACAGCACCGGTTATAAGTAAGGCAAGAAGAAGAAAAAATGAGAAATCCATATTAAGTGAAAAATTCATTGCTATTCACCTACCCGCAGAACAGATAGGAATGCCTCCTGCGGTATAGATACCGCGCCAATTTGCTTCATACGCTTTTTCCCCTCTTTCTGTTTCTCTAATAACTTACGTTTTCTTGTAACATCGCCACCATAGCACTTAGCTGTAACATTCTTGCGCAAAGCTTTGACCGTCTCTCGCGCGATAAAACGTGACCCGATCGCAGCTTGAATAGAGACATCAAACATTTGACGTGGTATCAATTTTTTCATTCTTGCCACAAGATCTCGAGCACGATAATTTGATTGATCCCGATGTACTAGTATTGAAAGCGGATCAATTTTTTCACCATTTATTAGCAAATCGACCTTAACCATGTCGGCTTTACGATATTCTAAAAACTCATAATCAAGAGAAGCATAACCTCTACTGATTGATTTCAACTGGTCATGAAAATCGAGCACTACTTCTGTTAGCGGCATTTCAAATTCAAGCATAACCTGTCGCCCGTGATAGGTAATTTGCCTCTGTACCCCTCGTCGCTCCATGCATAGTGTCATGATTGATCCAATGTGCTCTTGGATACACAAAATATGCGTCAAGATGAATGGCTCACGGATGGTATCCACCTTATCTGAATCAGGCAATTCTGATGGGCTATGAATCGCAATTTGCTGCCCATTATGGCATTCCACCTGATAGACAACAGAAGGGGCAGTTGTAATTAACTCAAGCTCATACTCTCTTTCAAGACGCTCCTGTATGATCTCCATATGTAGCATCCCAAGAAACCCGCATCGAAACCCAAATCCTAACGCTGGTGAAACCTCTGGTTCATACTGAAGGGATGCGTCGTTTAGACTTAATTTAGCAAGAGCAGTTCTGAAGCTCTCAAAATCCCCATTGTTAACGGGATAGAGGCCAGAAAAAACAACTGGTTTAATATCAACAAAGCCCTGGCATGGATTTTCTGTTGGATATTTAGCATCAGTAACTGTATCTCCGACGCGCGCAGCCTGTATATTTTTTATCCCAGCAACAAGATAACCAACATCGCCAGCAACCAATTCGTCGACAGATGTTCTTTTTGGCCTAAAGACTCCAACCTCCTCTACTATATAATCAAAGCTAGTTGACATTAACTGAATCTTTGAACCGCGCCTTATAACACCGTCTAGAATTCTAATAAGTGATATTACTCCTAGATAGTTATCAAACCAAGAATCGATAATTAATGCTTTGAGTGATTCTGTCCTACTGCCGGTGGGTGCGGGTAATGTCATCACAATAGACTCTAAAACAGAATCAACACCTTCACCTGTCTTTGCACTAATTTCTAGAGCTGAGCTACAATCTAAACCAATTAGATCCTCAATTTCTCTTCTCACTCTAACTGCCTCGGCGGCAGGTAGATCAATCTTATTAATGACTGGAATTACCTCTAAACCGAGCTCAACAGCCGTATAACAGTTAGCTACGGTCTGCGCTTCAACACCCTGAGAAGCATCAACAACTAACAATGCCCCCTCGCACGCACTTAGAGATCTTGATACTTCGTATGAAAAGTCGACATGTCCAGGCGTATCGATGAAGTTTAAACGATAAAGAGATCCGTCACTCGACTCATAATCTAGCGCAACACACTGCGCTTTAATTGTAATACCTCTTTCTTTCTCGAGATCCATGCTATCGAGCACTTGTTCAGACATTTCACGCGTCTCTAAGCCACCACATAACTGGATCAACCGATCTGACAAAGTTGATTTGCCGTGATCAATATGCGCAATGATTGCGAAGTTACGCAATTGAGTGGGAATTTTATCAGTCATGTTAAGAAGAAGCTTCCGGGCGCTCGATAGCGTACATTGTGTAAATACTCTGATGAGTCAATTTTATGATCGCCCAATAAACTGCAAGATCTCTTGAATCATTTGGTCTAAATTCGGGTCATCAGGCTTTCTATTGCCGAAAAACCAATCTAGAAGATCCGAGTCCTGCTGTTCCAATAATTGCCCAAAGTTAGTTTTCTCGGTACATGTCATATCAGCAAGCTTCGCAGCTGCGTAAGGTTTTAGCAAAGCATCGAGCTCCCGTGTACCGCGCCTACAATGCCAGAGCAATTGGTTGGTAGAAATATTCATCTTCAATCCGCTGCATTTTCCACAAGCCTTTTGATCCCGCTGATTGCCTGTGCAGGATTAAGCCCTTTAGGACAAGCAACTGCACAATTCATAATTGTACGGCATCGATACAACTTAAATTCGTCTCTCAATTGATCTAGTCTTTCGGTGGTTGCAGTGTCTCGGCTATCAAGCATCCAGCGATATGCTTGCAGCAGAACTGCAGGGCCGAGATAGCTGTCAGCATTCCACCAATAGCTTGGGCATGCTGTGGAACAACAGGCACATAAAATACACTCGTACAATCCATCAAGATGACTCCGCTCTTCTATTGACTGTAACTGTTCACCGGATTTTGGTAATGCTGGATTCTTGAGCCATGGTTCAATAGATGCATATTGCTTGTATAGGTTAGTTAGATCCACTACAAGATCTTTAATGACTGCCATATGTGGCAATGGATAAATCGCTATTTCATCTGCAAGATCTATAACCGACGTGGTGCAAGCCAGTCTGTTAACGCCATTGATATTCATAGCACATGAGCCACAGATGCCTTCTCTGCAGGATCGCCGAAACGTAAGGCTTGAATCGTGCAACGCTTTTATCTCAATTAATGCATCAAGAACCATAGGTCCGCACTCCTCCATATCGATCTCAAAGATATCTAAACATGGATTCGACTCATCGTCTGGATTCCATCTATATACCTTAAAGCGGCGAACAGCCGCTGTGACATTCGCCACAGCATATAGCGCACCTTTACTAACTTTGGAATCTTTAGGTAAGCGAAATTTTGCCAATTGATGCTCCTCAATACATACGTTTCTTAGGATGAATTGTTTCAACATCATCCGTTAATGTTGCCATATGAACTGCCCTAGAGTCTGTCCTTGTACCACTAAGCCCTTGACACCAAACCAGTGAATGTCTCAACCAATTTGCATCATCCCTGCTCGGAAAGTCTTCGCGTACATGCGCGCCACGACTTTCTGTACGAAAAAGTGCAGAAGCCATAGTCGCGTTTGCTTGTTGCAGCATATTATAAAGCTCTAACGCCTCAACCAAATCGGTGTTCCAAATAAGGGAATGATCCTTGAGCTGTAAATCATCAAGTCTCTTCTGGATAGTTTCAATTTTCCGCAGTCCGTCCGACAAAATATCCTTACTTCTGAAGACGCCGCAATTATTCTGCATTGTCTCCTGCATTTGCAACCGTATTTCAGCAGTTCCACTACTGCCTGAAGCATATCTAAGCTTGTCAAACCATTCTATAGTGGCGAGCCCATCGTCTGGGCTCAGTCTTGGTCGTGTCAATGTTTTGCATAGTTGTATGGCTTTATTAGCTGCTGCTCGACCAAAAACTATCAAATCAAGCAATGAATTAGAGCCCAGTCTATTAGCACCATGTACTGAAACGCATGCTGCCTCCCCAATGGCCATCAGTCCTGGGACAATCTCCTCATTTCGATCCGAATTAATTGTAAGAACTTCACCATTATAGTTGGTCGGGATTCCGCCCATGTTGTAATGAACAGTTGGAAGCACAGGAATAGGTTCTTTGCTAGCATCGATGCCAGCAAATATTCGTGCTGTTTCAACAATTCCTGGAAGGAGCTCATGCAATGCCTCTGAGCCGAGGTGCGCAACATACAGATTTAAGTGATCTTTTTTCGGCCCAACACCCTTACCACTATTTATTTCAATTGTCATTGCCCGACTCACAACATCTCGCGATGCTAGATCTTTCGCGTTTGGAGCGTAGCGGTCCATGAATCGCTCACCGTCGGAATTAGCAAGATAACCGCCCTCTCCACGCGCGCCCTCCGTGATTAGACAACCTGAACCATAGATACCTGTCGGATGAAATTGAATAAATTCAAGATCCTGAAGTGGCAGGCCAGCCCTAAGTGTCATTGCGTTACCATCACCTGTACAAGTGTGTGCTGATGTTGCTGAGAAATATGCTCTTCCGTACCCACCAGTCGCCAAA
>MDTE01134776.1_pt1 | contig 20526 bp, 17 predicted proteins | sample 811231 | NCBI WGS metagenome assembly MDTE01 (sample SAMN05326651, study PRJNA326480) | marine metagenome | isolation source: seawater | place: Indian Ocean: Red Sea | collected 2010
GTCATCGACATCATCAAGGACGAGGCCACCGAGGACATCTACCGCCTGGCCGGCATGAGTGGCGACGAACACGTCTTCTCGCCCGCTCGCGAATCGGTGCGCAAGCGGTTGCCGTGGCTCGCGGTGAACCTGATTACCGCCACGATGGCGGCCTTCGTCGTCCGGGCATTCCAGGCCACGATCGACGAGGTGGTGGTGCTGGCCGTGTTCATGACCATCGTCGCCAGCATGGGCGGTAACGCCGCCACGCAGGCGCTTACCGTCATCGTCCGCGGCATCGCGCTGGGCGAGCTCACGTGGGGCAATTCCCAGAAGGCCGTGTTCAAGGAAGCGCTCGTGGGGCTGAGCAACGGCCTGGCGCTGGGCACCATCGGGGCCGGCGTGGCCTGGGGGATGTCCGGCAATCTGTATCTCGGGCTGATCCTGGGCCTGGCGATGGTGATCAACCTGCTGGTCGCGGCCGTGGCCGCGACCGTCATCCCGATCATCCTGCGCGCGTTGAAGATCGACCCGGCTTTGGCGTCAGCCGTCTTCATCACCACCCTGACCGACGTCTTCGGGTTCTTTGCGTTTCTGGGCCTGGCGACGCTCTTCCTGCAATACGTCCAGGTGGTGTAACGGCAGTACAATACGAGGTTCCGGCCCGGCGGTCGCGATGCCACTGTTTACGACCGACGCGCTCGTTCTGCGCACTTATCAGCTTGGTGAGGCGGACCGCATCGTCGTCTTCCTGACCCGAGATCGGGGCAAGAAACGGGGGGTGGCGAATGGCGCCCGCCGGACGAAGTCGCGGTTCGGCGGCGGCCTCGAGCCGCTGACGCTGGCGCGGTTGGCCTACTACGAGCGGGAGCGGCGCGATCTGGTGCGGCTGAGCTACGTCGACCCGGTCAGCTCTCCGCTGGCGGCGCGCGATGGCGAGAGTCTCGGCTATGTCTCGTACTTTGCCGAGTTGCTCGACGAGTGCGCGCCGGAGGCCGACCCGAACGACACGCTGTATCGGCTGGGAGCGGCCGTGGTGGAGTCGTTGCGCGGGGAGGTTCCGGTCGAGCCGTTGGCCCGATACTTCGAGTACTGGGTGCTCCGGCTGCAAGGGGTCTACCCGTCACTCGCGGCGTGCGGCGCCTGCGGCGGCGATCTTGGCGTCGGCGGACGGCTCGACCCGGGAGGTGACGGCTTTGTCTGCCGCCGGTGTGCCGGCGACCAGGGCGTGCTGCTGTCGGGTGATGCCGTCGGGTTTCTACGCGGGGCCGCGGGTACTCCGCCCGATCGGCTGGCTGACATCGGCCTGTCAGAGCGCGCCGGGCGAGAGCTGGAACAGGCGCATCGGCGTCTGCTGGCGGTCCACCTCGAGAAGGAGCTTCGCTCGGTGAGGGTGCTTCGAGCGATGGGAAGAGGAAGTTGATGACGGAGACAGGAGTCAGGCGCCGATGACCCTACAGGATCTGATCGCCTCGTTATCCACGTTCTGGGCGTCGCGGGGCTGCCTCATCCAGCAACCGTTCGATACCGAGGTCGGTGCGGGCACGATGCATCCGGAGACGTTTCTGCGCGTGCTGGGCCCGCGGCACTGGAACGTCGCCTACGTGCAGCCGTCACGCCGACCCGCGGATGGCCGTTTCGGCGAGAACCCGAACCGTCTGTTCAAGCACCACCAGTTCCAGGTGATCCTCAAGCCGTCACCCGATGCGGCACAGTCGCTGTATCTGGAAAGCCTGCGCGCCTGTGGCATCGACCCGGCCAGACACGATGTGCGCTTCGAGGAGGACAACTGGGAATCGCCGACCCTGGGCGCCTGGGGCATCGGCTGGCAGGTCCTGCTCGACGGGATGGAGATTACCCAGTTCACCTACTTCCAGCAGGCGGGTGGCATCGACCTGGCGCCGATCTCGGTCGAGCTGACCTATGGCCTCGAGCGGATCGCGATGCACCTCCAGGGCGTGGACGATGTCTATGACCTCGAGTGGGCGCCCGGGGTGCCCTATCGTGACGTCCGTCACCAGGAAGAAGTCGAGCAGACCAAGTACGCCTTCGGGATGGTGGACATGCCCGAGCGCGAGTTCGCCACCTTCCACCGTGACCTGTTCGACCGGTACGAGCAGATGACCCAGACGCTCTTGCGGTCGGGGCTTGTGCTGCCGGCCCTCGATGCTTGCCTCAAGTGTTCGCACACCTTCAACATCCTGGATGCAAGCGGCGGCATCGGGGTGACCGAACGGGCCGCCTACATCTTGCGGGTGCGCGAGCTGGCCGTCGCCATCGCCCATGCCCACGTCGGGGCCGCCGACGAGCAGCCGGCCGAAGCCTGAGCGGAACGTCACCATGAATCGAGAGTTGTTGATCGAGATCGGGTGTGAGGAGATTCCGGCGAGCTGGCTTCCCTCGCTGACGACCCAACTCGGCGTCAGGTTGCGGGCGGCGCTCGACGACGTCCGGCTGGAGTGCGGAACCGAGCCGGAGACCTTCGGGACGCCGCGTCGGCTGGTCGTGCGCGTGGCCAAGCTGGCCGAGCGGCAGACGGATCTGGAGGAGACCCAGACCGGTCCCGCGCTGGCGGCCGCCTTCGACGCCGACGGGGCACCGACCCGCGCGGCCGAAGGCTTCGCACGCAAGCATGGCGTTGCGGTGAACCGGCTGATTCAGGTGGAGACCCCGAAGGGCGTCTACCTGGCCCATTGCAATCGGCAGCGTGGCGCGGCGGCCCGAGCCGTACTCGGCGACGTCCTGGCTGCGACGCTTCGCAGCCTCGAATTTCGGAAGCAGATGAACTGGGACGCCCGGCTGGAGGACGGCCGTGGCGAGCTGCTGTTCGGGCGACCGATCCGATGGCTGGTGTTCCTGTTCGGCGGGCGAGTCGTCCCCTTCGTGATCGAGCGGAGCCCGGGAGCGGTCGCGCGCGGAGTGGCGCCGATCCGGGCCGGGGCCTATACCTACGGTCATCGCTTCTTTGCTCGCGACGGCAAGCCCGGTGGGCGGCAGAAGGTCGGGTCGTTCGCCGAGTACCGCCGCGCCCTCAAACGCAACTATGTGCTGTTGGCGCGCGAGGAGCGTCGCGCCCGAATCGACAAGAAACTGACCACGCAGGCGGCGCGGGCCGGCGGCGTTGTGGGGGGCGCGGGCGGCGAGTCGTCGTTGCTCGACGAGGTGCCGGATCTCGTGGAGTATCCGTCGGTCGTGACCGGCCACTTCCCGCGTGAGTTCCTGGAACTCCCGGATGAAGTGCTGAAGACCACGATGATCCACCACCAGCACTACTTTCCGGTGGTCACCAGGCGGGGACGGCTCACTGAATACTTCCTGGCCGTGACCAATACTCCTCGAGACAACGTCCGGGCCATCGCCCATAACTCCGAGCGGGTGCTGATCGCGAGACTGCGCGACGCGCGGTTCTTCTGGGAGGCTGATCGCGGAGCCGAGCTGGGGTCTCGTCTCGAGCGTCTCGATACGTTGCGGTTCCACGCCAAGCTGGGAAGCTACCTGGCCAAGGCGCGCCGTATCGAGCGCCTGGCGGCCCGGGTCGCCAGCGATGCGCTCGATGCAGGTGCTGTCGCCCCCGACGCCGCGCGGGCGGCGCTACTGGCCAAGGCCGACCTGACCACCGACATGGTGGGCGAGTTCCCGGAGCTCCAGGGGCAGATGGGCGGCATCTACGCCCGCGAGGATGGCGAGCCGGAGACGGTCTGGCGGGCCATCTACCATCACTATCTCCCGATCGGCGTGGCGGCCGATGCTCCGCCGAGCCCGCGAGACCTCGGTGCCTCCGGTGTGTGCTGGGCCGCGGTCGCGCTGGCTGACAAGCTGGACACGTTGGTGGGCCTGTTCCTCAGTGGCGAGAAGCCGACTGGATCACGGGATCCATTCGCGTTGCGGCGCCAGGCTCACGGTGTGTTCCGCATCCTTGTCGATCTGCCGGAGCTGACCGGGGCGATGGTCCGGCCCGATGTGGGCGCGTTGGTGGACATGGCCCGTGGCGAGCACGACGGCGAGGCGCCCGAGGCAAACGCCAGACGTCTGGCCGACTTTCTGCGCGAGCGGCTCCGGTATGTGCTCGAGCAGCGTGGGTATGACGTCCGGAACGTGCGCGCCGTGACCCACTACCCAGACGTGTCACAGCTGCGGCCCCTGGACGCGAGGCGTAAGCTGGAAGTGCTGCCCGAGTTCACCGGGTCGGCGGACTTCCAGCAGCTGGCCACCGTCTTCAAGCGGGTCCGTAACATCGCCCGCGAGCTGTCCGAGGGGGAGTTCGGTGATATCGAACGCGGCGCCGTGGCGGTGTCCGACGAGCCGCTGGAGCCCGCCGAAAAACGGCTCGATCGCGAGCTGGCCCGTCGCGGGCCGAAGATTGCGGCGGCGGTTGACAGCGGTGACGCCTATCGCGAGGCGTTCGCCGAGGCGGCACGTTTCGGACCGGCCGTCGACCGGTTCTTCACCGACGTGCTGGTGATGGCGCCCGACCCCTACCTCCGTCGGCGTCGCCTGGCCCTGATGAAACGTCTGGAACAGCTGGTGCTCCGGCTGGCGGACGTCTCCGAGCTCGTCGCCGAGCCGTAGCGAGCGCGCCGACGGGCGAGAAAGAAACATGGCAAAAAGAGGAACCACACGAAAGAAGGCTTCCCCCAGCCCTCGGAAGACGAGTTCGAAGCGGGCCGCCACGAAGAAGGCCACCGCCGCACGTCGCACTGGCGCCAAGGGCCGAACCCGGAAGCCGGCCGCGAAGCGGCCGAGCCGACCGCGCTACGTCTATTCGTTCGGCGCGGGCACCGCCGACGGCGACCGGTCGATGAAGGACCTGCTGGGCGGAAAAGGCGCCGGGTTGGCCGAGATGACCAACGCCGGGCTGCCGGTACCTCCCGGTTTCACCATCACGACCGAGGCGTGCACGCAGTACTACGCGAACCAGCGACGCGTGCCGGCGGGGGTCGACCGCGAGACGCTCGAGCGGCTGCATCAGCTCGAACGCACCGCCGGCGCGTCGTTCGGCTCGATTGACCGGCCCTTGCTCGTGTCGGTGCGATCCGGGGCGAAGTTCTCGATGCCGGGGATGATGGACACCATCCTCAACCTGGGCCTCAACGACGCCACGGTCGGCGCCCTGGGGCGGCAGACCGGGAACAGCCGGTTCGCCTTCGACAGCTATCGGCGCTTCATCCAGATGTTCGGCAACGTCGTGCTCGACATCCCGAAGGATGCGTTCGAAGACGAGCTCGACGAGGTGAAGCGGGAGCATGGCGTGACGCTTGACACCGAATTGGGCGAGGGGGCGCTTCGGGCCGTCGTGGACCGCTACAAGGCGCTGACCTTGGAGAAGACGGGACACGGCTTCCCGGAGGAACCCCTGCAGCAGCTGCGGCTGGCTCGCGACGCGGTGTTCCGCTCCTGGAACAACCCGCGCGCCAAGGAGTACCGGCGGATCTACGACATCCCCGACGAGATCGGAACCGCGGTGAACGTCCAGTTGATGGTGTTCGGCAACACCGGCAACCGATCGGCGACCGGGGTTGGCTTCACCCGCAATCCCGCCACCGGGGCGAAGGAGTTCTACGGCGAGTTCCTGCTTAACGCGCAGGGAGAAGATGTGGTGGCCGGGATCCGGACACCGCAACCGATCAAGGAGCTGGAGCGATTGATGCCGGCCGCCTACCGGCAGCTGCGTCGGATCACCAGCCGGCTGGAACGGCACTACAAGGACGTCCAGGACTTCGAGTTCACCATCCAGGAAGAGCAGCTGTACATGCTGCAGACCCGGAGCGGGAAGCGGACGGGGCATGCCGCGATCCGAATCGCGACTGATCTGGTGGACGAACGGCTCGTGAACGCAAGGGCGGCGCTCTCGCTGATCGATCCGGGCGCGCTGGTGCAGCTTCTGGCGCCGGTGTTCGATCCCGACGCCTGGGCCCGGGTAGGGGTGACCACCCGCGGACTGCCTGCGTCGCCCGGGGCGGCGTCGGGGCAGCTGGTGTTCACCGCCGACGACGCGGTGAAGTGGACGGCCGACGGCAAGAAGGTGGTGTTGGTTCGGAAGGAGACGGTACCCGATGACATTCACGGCATGTTCGTCTCCGAGGGCGTGCTGACCGCCACGGGCGGGATGACCTCGCATGCGGCCGTGGTCGGCCGCCAGATGGGCAAGCCTTCGGTCGTCGGCGCTTCGGCGTTGCAGGTCGACGAAACCCGTAAGCGGCTGACGGTGGGCGGACGCGTCCTCCAAGAAGGCGACGAGCTGTCGTTCGACGGACTCTCCGGGGATGTCAAGGTTGGATTCGTGTCCAGCCAGCCGAGCGAGATCCTCCAGGTCGTGGCCGGCGAGCTCGACGCCGGGTCGTCGGACATCTATCAGCGCTTCTCACGGGTGATGAAGTGGGCCGACCGGGTGCGGCGCCTGGGTATCCGAGCCAACGCCGACCAGCCGGACCAGGCCGAGATCGCCTATGCGTTCGGGGCGCGCGGTATCGGCCTGTGCCGCACCGAGCACATGTTCTTCGGCGAAGGCCGGATTCCGATCGTGCAGCGGATGATCCTGGCCGAGACGGAAGAAGACCGACGGGCGGCGCTCAAGGAACTGCTGCCGTTCCAGCGCGACGATTTCTACGGCGTCTTCAAGGCGATGCGAGGCGAGCCGGTCACGATACGCACCATCGACCCGCCGTTGCACGAGTTCCTGCCCAAACGCGAGGAGCTTCTGGTGGACATCGCCCGGCTGGAGGCTCGCAAGTCGAAATCGCCCGAACTGGCGAAGAAACGGACGCTCCTCGAACGGGTCGAGCAGCTCCACGAGTTCAACCCGATGCTCGGGCATCGGGGCGTGCGTCTCGGCATTACGTATCCCGAGATCACGGAGATGCAGACGCGCGCGATCATGGAGGCGGCCGTCAAGCTGGCGAAGGAAGGGATCAAGGTAGTGCCCGAGATCATGATCCCGCTGGTCAGCGATGTCCGCGAGTTGCGCGATCAGAAGGCGGTGGTCGACCGGGTGGCCAAGATGGTGATCGCCGAGCAGGGCGTGAAGGTGAACTATCTGATCGGCACCATGATCGAGGTGCCGCGGTCGGTTGTCACCGCCGGCGCGATTGCCGAAGAGGCGGACTTCTTCTCCTTCGGGACCAACGACTTGACCCAGATGGTCTATGGGTTCTCTCGGGACGACGCCGCGAAGTTCCTGCGGCAGTATCAGTCCCGGAAGCTCATCGAGCGCGATCCGTTCGCCAGCCTCGATACCACGGGGGTCGGTGAGTTTGTCCGGTTGGGAGTCGAGCTCGGACGGGGACGGAAGACGCACCTCAAGGTCGGCGTGTGTGGTGAGCATGGCGGCGACCCGGCATCCATCAGGTTCTTCGATAGCGTCGGTCTCGACTATGTCAGCGCGTCGCCGTTCCGGATTCCGGTGGCCAGGCTTGCCGCGGCCCAGGCCACGCTCGAGGCCGAGGCTGACAAGTGAGCGGCCGCCCACCGAAGATCACCCGGCTGTCGACGGAGCTCGCCAACCAGATCGCCGCCGGCGAGGTCGTCGAACGACCCGCCTCGGTGGTGAAAGAGCTCGTCGAGAATGCCTTGGACGCCGGCGCCCGTCGGATCTCCGTCTCGGTCGAGCTCGGCGGGAAGCGGCTGATCCGGGTCGAGGATGACGGCGATGGGATGACCGCCGAGGAGGCGGCCCTCGCGCTCGAACGTCACGCGACCAGCAAGATCCGCCGTCTCGAGGACCTGGCCGCCATCTCGACCCTGGGCTTCCGGGGCGAGGCGCTTCCCAGTATCGCCTCGGTGTCGCATCTGCTGCTGCGCAGCCGCCCGCGCGGCGCCGACCGGGGTGTCGAGATCCGGGTCTCGGCGGGCGTGACCGCGAGCACCCGCGAAGTCGGGGCCTCGGAGGGCACGACGATCGAGGTCACGGACCTCTTCTACAACGTGCCCGCCCGTCGGAAGTTTCTCAAGTCCGATGGAACGGAAACCACCCAGATCTCGCGGCTGATGACCCAGCTCGCGCTTGGGCATCCAGAGGTCGGGTTCACATTGACGAGCGGCGCCCGCCGGTTGCTGCAATGCCCGCCGGCCAGCGAGCTGAGCGAGCGGCTGTTTCAGCTCTACAAGTCGCGCGAGCATCTCGTCGAGGTGCGGAAGACCGCGGCGGGGGTCTCGGTGCGTGGCTTCGCGGCGGGCCTGGCCGGGGAGGGGCATGGCCCGGTGCGCGGGCCTCAGAATCTGTTCGTGAACGGCCGGGCCGTCAAGGACCGGACCATCACGCACGCCATCACCCACGCCTACAGCAAGGCCACCATCAAGGAGCGGAGCCCGGAGGCGCACCTGTTCCTGGAACTGCCGCCGGGCCGCGTCGACGTGAACGTGCATCCGGCGAAGGCGGAGGTCCGGTTCCTGGAGCCGTCGCTGGTGCACGAGGTGTTGCGTCGCGCCCTGGGCGAGGCGCTCGGGGACAGCCCGGCCCCGGAGGTGGAGCTGGAGGCCGCTCCCGCCGCCGCGCCGTTCTCGGCCGCTCCCCGGGCCGGGGAGGTGGCGCCCCCGTCATGGGCTCAGCCGGTCGGTTCCTCCGCGGAATCCACCGGGCCTGCCCAGATCGGTTCGTCCGTGGGGTTCGCGCCGTCCCAGCCGCTTGCCGAGCTGGTGCGCGACATGCGTCCTGCGGCGATGACGCCGGCGCCCATCCCGACCGATCGGCCACTGTTGCCGCTCGGACAGTTCCGCGACACGTTCATCATCGCCGTCGACGACGAGGGGATCGCCATCATCGACCAGCACGTCGCGCACGAGCGCGTGTTGTTCGAGCAGGTGATGGAACGCCTGACCGCCGGTCCCTTGGAGAGCCAGCGGCTGTTGACGCCGTTGGTGCTGGATCTGCCCCCCGCCGAGCGACAGGCGCTGGGGCAGCATCAGGCCACGCTGACGCGCCTCGGGTTCGAGGTCGAGGAGTTTGGCGGCGACAGCGTCTGCATCGCGGCGGTGCCGGCGCTCGTGCCGCTCGCGGCGTCGGAGACGACGATTCGTGCCCTGGCGCTCGACCTCGATGGCCTCGACGACGGCGGCGCCGTCGACGAGGCGCTCCGCCTCGTGGCGGCGACGACCGCGTGTCACGCGGCGGTTAAGGCGCACGACCGCCTGACTCCGGAGAAGATGGTCTACATCCTGGATGAGCTGCGACGGACGCCGCACTCGTCGGTCTGTCCGCACGGACGACCGGTCGTGCTCCGGCTGTCACGCCGCGAGATCGAACGCCGTTTCGAACGAATCTAGTATTTTCATGGGGCTTCGCCCCAAACCCCTCGCGGGCCTTAGTGGGGGCCATGCCCCACGCCAGGCCCGCGGGGTGCCTGTGCGCGCCGGGCAGTGTAGGATGGTCGCCCCGGAGCGAGGAGGAAACCCGTGATCCTGACGACCACCCCGTCGATCGAAGGCCAGAAGATCGCCACCTATCACGGCGTCGTGACCGGCGAAGCGATCGTCGGCGCGAACATCTTCAAGGACCTGCTGGCGAACATCCGCGACATCGTCGGCGGGCGATCTGGCGCCTACGAGACGGAGTTGCAGCGGGCGCGCCAGATCGCGTTCGGCGAGCTCGAGGAGGACGCGACGCGGCTCGGCGCCAACGCGGTGGTCGGCATCGATCTGGACTATGAGGTCGTGGGACAGACCGGCGGCATGCTGATGGTGACCGTCAGCGGCACCGCCGTGACCGTGGTCTGAGACGACGCGCTCGGCCCACGAGGAGACGAGCATGGAACTCGGTGCGTTTTCCGTCAGTTTGGCCGTCAAGGACCTGCAGGCGTCCAAGGCGTTCTACACGAAGCTCGGGTTTTCCCCCTGCGGCGGCGACGAGTCGCAGCACTGGCTCATCCTCCAGAATGGCTCGCACACCATCGGGCTATTGCAAGGCATGTTCGACCAGAACATCCTGACCTTCAACCCCGGGTGGGATCAGCAGCAGAACACCCTCGACACGTTCACCGACGTGCGCGAGATCCAGCGACGGTTGAAGACCGACGGAGTCGCGCTGATGTCAGAGGAGGACGAAAGTACCGGCGGGCCGGCCAGTTGCATGATGCTGGATCCGGACGGGAACCCCATCCTGATCGACCAGCACGTGTAGGGCGGGCCCCGGGGGTCGGTCGGCCCGCGGCTTCAGGCTGCAGGCTTCGGCCGCTCGGCCTGAGCTAGTCGGCGCGGAGCGCGTCGGTTGGGTTGACCAGGCTGGCCCGACGCGCTGGCGAAGGTCGGTTGTCGTCGCAGTCGCCGGCAGCCGAATCGAACGTCCTGCCAGAGGGCGGAACGCATGACTTTCTCCCAAAGCCCAAGGTCTGGGCTGTCGTCTCAGCCGCCGGTGCGCTTGACGATGAGGTGGCCCACGATGAAGACGGCCACGCCGAACCCGAAGATCCGCGGGCTGGGGCCCATCGGACCGGCGATCAGGATCGACTCGAGCAGCGCCGCCATCCCCAGCAGCTGGAGCCCGCGTCCGACGTAGTACAGGGTCCCTGGCATGCCCTAGGTGTCCGTCGCTGACGGGTCCGTCGTCCCTGGCCGCTCGGCGGCCCGTCGCTTTGCCTTGAGGTCGCGCCACGCATCGAGTCGGCGTCCCAACTCCTTCTCGAAGCCCCGGGTCGTCGGCGCGTAGTAGCGGGTACCGGCGAGCGAGGGCGGCAGACAGTCCATCGGCGCCACCGCATCCGGCTCGTCGTGGGCGTATCGATAGCCCTTTCCGTAATCCAGCTGTTTCATCAACCGGGTCGGGGCGTTGCGCAGGTGCAGCGGGACCGGGTCGGCGGCCTCGCGATGCGCGTCGGCCGCGGCACGATTGTACGCGGCGTAGATGGCGTTGCTCTTTGGCGCCGAAGCCAGATAGATGGCCGCTTGCGCGAGCGCCGTGTTGCCCTCCGGCATGCCGACGAAGTGTACCGCCTCTTTCGCCGCGACGGCCACGGTCAGCGCCTGCGGGTCGGCATTGCCAACGTCCTCCGAGGCGAACCTGACGAGCCGCCGCGCGATATACAACGGATCTTCACCCGCCTCCACCATCCGGGCGAGCCAGTAGACGGCCGCGTCCGGGTCGCTGTTCCTGAGCGACTTGTGCAGGGCCGAGATCAGGTTGTAGTGCTCCTCGCCGGTCTTGTCGTAGAGCAGTGCGCGTCGCTGCGCCACCTCGGACAGGAGCTCCAGGCTCAGGTGCGCCTCGTGGTCGGCGGTGGGGTGCTGGGCTGCGGCCGCCGCCGCGCCGAGCTCGAGCAGGTTGAGCGCGACGCGGGCATCTCCGTTGGCGTGGGTGGCGATCGCCGTGAGCGCCTCCGCATCCACCCGGAGCGGCGCCTTGCCGAGGCCGCGCTCTTCGTCGGCCAGGGCGCGCTCCAGCAGCGTCACCACCGCCTCGCCATGCAGCGGTTCGAGGACATAGACCTGCGAGCGGGACAGCAGCGCGGCGTTGACTTCGAACGACGGGTTCTCGGTCGTGGCTCCGACCAGCACGATGTCGCCGGCTTCGACGCGGGGCAGGAATGCGTCCTGCTGCGCCTTGTTGAAGCGATGAATCTCATCGACAAACAGGATGGTGCGCCGCGACCCGAGGCGCCGCGCGTGTTCGGCTTCGGCCATCACCGCGCGGATCTCCTTGATCCCGGAGAGGACGGCACTGAACGCCACGAACCTCGACGCGGTCGTCGCCGCGATCAACCGGGCCAGTGTCGTCTTGCCGCTCCCCGGCGGTCCCCACAAGATGATCGATTGCAGCGTGTCCCGCTCGATGGCTTGCCGCAGGGGGCGGTCGGGCCCCAGCAGCTGTTTCTGGCCGACCAGTTCGTCAAAGTGTCGTGGACGCATCCGGTCGGCGAGCGGGCCATCGGTGGGCGGCGGGGTCACGGCCGGGTCGTCGAAGAGTGAGCCGCTCATGCGGTGTCCACCAGTCTGCGGTCGCGTTGCCGGGCCGCCTCGTACACGACGAGCGCCGACGCGACCGCCAGGTTGAGCGAGTCGACCGGCGGGCGCATCGGGATCGAGATCCGTTCCTCTACACCGCCGAGACCATCGAGGTCGAATCCGCCCTCGCCACCAAAGTAGAGCAGGCTGGGATGCGTGAGGTCCGCTTCAGTGATCGGCGTCGCCCCTCGCGGCACCGCCGCCAGTGTGCGGAGCCCTCGGGAGCGGGCGGCCGCCGCCAGCGTCGCGACATCGGAGGCGCGTGTCACCGGCACCCGCAGCGTGCTGCCCATGGCGCCGCGTAACGCTTTCCATCCGAGCGGATCGGCGCCGCCCACCGTCACCACTCCGGTGGCGCCACCTGCTTCGACCGTGCGGATCACCGCTCCCGTGTTGCCGGGGTCCTGGACCCCGACGAGGGCGACCACCAGCGGCACCGTGCCGGCCAGGACGGTCTCGAGAGTGAGGTCCGGCCGCGGGGCCAGCGCGAGGAGTCCGCTCGGGCTCGCCGCCGGGCTCGCGGCGGCCATGACGGGAGCAGATACCTGGATCAGCCGCGTGACCCGGTCGAGCCGTTGAAGTCGAGCGGCCTGCTCCTCCGTCTCGGCCGTGTCGGCCGTGACAAGCGCCACTTCCAATGGCAGGTCGGCCGCCAGGGCCTCGTCGACCAGGCGCCTGCCTTCGAGCAGGATCGGGCTCTCTGGCGTGGCGGCGCGAGCCGCGTCGCGACAGCGGCTGACGATGGCGTTGCGACGGCTGGTGATGCGCTCCACGGCTTGGTCTCGAGGGGGGCGGCGGCGCCGTGGTGCGACGCCAGCCGCAGCCTGACAGTGTGCTATGGTAACGGTTTGGTCCACCGTGCGTGGGGCCATGATTGGATCACCCATGAAGGCGGAACTGATCAAGCGGTTCGAGGCCGAGATCGGCGAGTTGAAGCGGGAGCTCAACAGCGAGCTCCCCAAAGAGATCAAGCGAGCGCGCGAGCTTGGCGATCTCCGAGAGAACGCCGAGTATCAGGCGGCGAAGGAGCGTCAGTCGTTTGTGCAGGCGCGGCTCGCCATGCTGCACAAGCGCGTGGCTGAGTTGTCGTTGATGAACCTCGACCGGATTCCGGACGACCGGGCCGCCTTTGGTTCGACCGTGCATCTGGAGGAGGCTGGTGGCTCGGAGGTCGTCTACCAGCTCGTGATGCCAGAGGATGCCGACCCTGAAAAGGGGTGGATCTCGACCGCGTCTCCGATCGGTCGCGCCCTGATGGGCAAGGAAGAGGGCGACGAAGTCGAGGTGCCGACGCCGAACGGCACCCGCGAGTTCGAGCTCGTCAGGCTCGTGACCATCCACGGCGAGTGACCACCTGGTGACCGCCGAATCGACGCCCCCCGCGTCGACCCCACCTGCCGACACCGGCTATTCCCCGCATCGTCGTACGGCGCTCGTCCTGACCGGGACCGGAACGGCCGGTGCCTATCATGCCGGCGTCGTGCGCGCGTTGCACGAGGCGGGCGTCAAGGTCGATCTCGTGGCGGGGCGCGGTATCGGCGTGGTCGGCGCGGCCTTCGCCGCGGTCGACGGCGCCGAACGTCTCTGGGCGTCCGGGGGGCTCTGGGACGGCTCCGGGACCGAACGGTTGTATCGATGGCGCGTCGCGCTCCGGATGGCGGCCTGGGTGCTGGCGGTGACCCTGGCGGCCGTCGTCTTGCCGATGGTGGGGGTCGTGGCGGCAGCCGCCGTCTATCCAGTGGCATATCTGTTGCGCATCCTCGGAGTCGGCGGGGATGTCTGGCTGACCACGGGATTCGGACAGCTTGTCGAGTGGGTCTTCGCGCCGGCCATCCTGCCGACCTGGCTCCCCCGTATCGTCGTGTTCGGGCTCGTCGGGCTGCTGGGGGTGCTCGCCACCGCGGCCGTGCGGGTGTGGATGCGAGGAGGGCGGCGGCGCCGCACGCGGAGCGGGTTCTGGTGGTCGCTGGTCGGTACGCCGGTCGACGTGCTGGCGGCGCGCGGGTGGCTGGCCGACGGGTTGTGGCAGCTGATGCGCGGAGCGGCCTCCATCGCCCGGCCCGGGCCGGCCGATCTCGGCCAGCGGTTCACCGACTTGCTGAAGGAGAATCTCGGCCAACCGGGCTTCCGCGAGCTGCTCGTGGTCACCCATGATCTCGATGCGCGACGGGACCTGGTGTTCGCGCTGCTCAAGCAGAGCGACCCGCCGGGTGGGGAGTCGGAAGACCGGGCACTGGAGCGGATTGACCTGGCGGGCGAGGCGCAGCGGCATGGCTTCGATGCGTTCGCGGCCGCGCTCAGCTTGCCGGCGCTGACCGAGCCGTGGCCGGTGCGCTTCGGATCACGGACCGTGTGGCGGGGCGAGACGCATCGACTCTGCGACCGGCCGGAGAGCATCGGGCGGGTGCTCGATGAGGTGGCCCGGGCCGGAGCCGAACAGGTGATCTTCGTGTCCGCGCTGGCGCCGCCAGCCGGTTCACGGCAGCTGGCGCCGAGCCGTCGCGACGGGCGCGGACGGCTGGGAGAGACGCTGGCCACGCTCGAGGCGACGGCCGAGCGTGACGCGCTGCGCGCCCGGGCCTCGTGCTTCAAGGCGACGTTCGAGATTCGCCCCGTTAACAACCCCGTAGGCCCGTTCGACTTCCGCGGCTGCTACGACCCGCGATCCGACCGGACACATACGCTGGCCGAACTGCAGGAGCGCGGGTTCGACGACGGACACCGGCAGTTCGTCGGGCCGGTCGTCGGCGCTAGCGGGGAGCGGATCGAGTCGGCGGCGATGTCCCGGTCGTAACCGGCGTGCTCGCACCCCGCTCAGACGAGGCGGGGGCTCCCAGAAAGTCGCGGCCGAGGCGGTCGAGGATCTCGACGACCCGTTCGGACGCGGTGGTTCCGAACTTCTCGGTGAAGCGAGTCACCGGGGCAACGGCCTTGGCCATTGCACGATGCCCGCCAGCGCTCCCGATATCGCCGAAGTTCTGTTTCACGAACTCACCGGCGTGGCGAGTGGTCCCCAGGTTGCGCACCGAGATCACGACGTCCCCGTGCACGATGCCGGAGACGATCGACCACTTGATCTCCTCGACCTGCAAGAGGAAGTCGGCGACGTAGGCGATCAGATCCTCCCGGGCGACTTCGCCCAGGTGCGTGGTGTAGAGCGTCTGGCCCGCCGCGCCCTGACGTACCGCGTCGGCGATGCAGCCAAGCCGCTCGATGGTGGTCTCGGCGCCCTCCATCTTCCGAACCAATGCCGCGTTGGCCAGCGGATACAGGAACCTGAACGCGTCCAGATCCGGTTCATGGGTCTGGCGCGAGAGGAACAGGGTGTCGGACTTGATGGCGTAGAGCATGGCCGTGGCGGTCCGCTCGGAGATGTTCACGTCGACGGCGCGCAGGTGCTCGGTGAGGATCGTGCACGTCGAGCCGTAGTCCGGGCGGATGTCCTTGAAGGCCGCGCTGTAGCCGGCTCGTTCGGGATGATGGTCGATCACGAGATCGACCTTGTTGATCAACCCGCCGAAGTAGTGCGGTTGGACATCCACCGTCACGATCCGGTCGAAGTCCCCGAGCGACTGGCGATGCAACGGCTCGACTCGGATGTCGAGCAGGTTCGCCATCCGTAGGTTCTCGGGACGCGTCATCCCCTGGAACGCCCCTATGATGGCCGTGGTCTTGGTGCGATGGAGCAGGTTCCGCATCGCCAGGCCACTGGCCATGGCATCTGGGTCCGGGTCGTTGTGCAGGAGGATGAGCACCCGATCGGCGTCAGCCAGGTAGCGCTGATACTGCTCGACCCGCGCCCGGGTCATCGATTGTTCCAACCGGACGCCGAGCTCGCCGGCCAGCAGATCGGCCAGCGCCAGGTGGCCAACGTCGGCCTCGCGCGGCTTCCCTTCTCGTTGGCGTTTCGGACTCAGCGGGTGTCCGACGTCGAGCAGGTAGATCAGGGTGCCGCCGGCGTCGCGGATGGTCTCGATCGTGCGGTGCGGGCTCCGGCGCCCGGTGTCTTCCACCAGGACGCAGGTGCCGGGGTCGACCTCGGCCTTGAGGTAGGTGTCGACCTTCCGCGGATCGCCGACATGGGCGGTGATGTCGCAATCGCTGAGCCGCCGGGCAAGCAGACGGTCCTCGACGACGAACTCGGTGTCGAAGGTGGGGGCAAGGGCGCTGGCCAGGATCCGGATGACCGTCTCGTCCCGGCACACCGCGACGCACTTCATGACGTGGCCGTGTCCTTCCGTCTCGTCTGGCGACTCGGCGCCAGAGGCGGGGTGCCGGGGGCGCGACAGCCGCGCCATCGAGGGGGCACCCAACACTCGATTATACGCTCGCACAGACGAGGTCGTTTCGGCGATCGTCGGTCGCCGGGGCATCGTCGTCGATCGGGTAAGATGCCAACGGCCCATGCCACCGCTTTCACACCAGATTGCCGCCTGTGTCGCCGCGCTTGCGGTCACCGGCACCGCCCACGCCCAGCCGCTGTTTCGGACCGGTGTCGAGTTGGTGCATTTCGGCGTCACGGTCGAGGACGACGAGGGGCAGCTGATCACCGGGCTGACCAGAGAGGACTTCATCATCACCGAGGAGGGGGAGGAGCAGGGCATCGCGTATTTCGCACAGGGGGTCGAGACCGATCTGGGCGCCATGCCCCTGCACGTCGGCGTGCTGTTCGATACCAGCGAGAGCATGGGACGGGATTCCCGGTTCGCGAAGACCGCGGCCATTCGGTTCCTGCGCGGCCTGGATTTCGCAGAAGACATGACCCTGGTCGACTTTGACACCGAGGTGCGGGTGAGTCGCTTCAATGTTGCCGACCCTCCCCGTCTCGTCGAACGGCTCCGCGCCCAGGAGGCGGGTGGGCTGACCGCGCTCTACGACGCGATCGGCGTCTACCTGGACGGCGCCTTCGACCAGCAGGGGCGCAAGGTGCTGCTGCTCTATACCGACGGCGGTGACACTCGGAGTCGCCTGCACATCGACGAACTGCTGGACATCATCCGAGCCTCGGACGTGACGATCTACGCCGTGGGCTTCCGGACGAGCAACCGCGTGGCCGAGCGGATGATGCAACGGCGCTGGCTCGAGTCCATCACCGAAACCACCGGTGGTCGCGCCTATTTTCCGGACGATGTCGACGACCTGAAAGAGATCTACGACGAGATCACGGCTGAACTGACCGGCCGCTATTCGCTCGGCTATGTGTCATCGGACCCGACGACGGACGGAAGCTGGCGCCGCGTGGAAGTCAGCCTCACGGACCCGGATCTGGAAGACGCCCGCATCCGCGCGCGAGAAGGCTATTTCGCTCTGTGGATAGAAGCCGATCCGGCGAGATAGGGGCGCGTGGGTATTACGATCTGTGGTTTCGTTCGGCAGCGCGAAGCGCTGCGGAGCGCCTGAAGCCCGGAGCCTGTAGCCGAGAGGCGGGCCGTTTCTTGCCTGCCCGAAACCATGCCCTCAACCTACGACCGATTCTCGCTTGTGACCGATTTCGAGTTGCGTGGCGATCAACCGCGCGCCGTCCAGGAATTGACCGATGGCCTCGAGCGGGGCGACCCCCATCAGGTGTTGCTGGGGGTGACCGGGTCGGGCAAGACATTCACCATGGCGCAGGTCGTGGCCCGGTTGAACCGGCCCACCCTGGTGATGGTCCACAACAAGACCCTGGCGGCCCAACTCTTCCTCGAGTTCAAGCGGTTCTTCCCCGACAACGCGGTCGAGTACTTCGTCAGCTACTACGACTACTACCAGCCGGAAGCCTACGTCCCGACGACCGACTCGTACATCGAGAAAGAGGCGACCATCAACGACGAGATCGATCGGATGCGGCTCTCTGCCACCCGGTCGCTCTTCGAGCGTCGAGACGTTCTCATCGTGGCCAGTGTCTCCTGCATCTACGGCCTCGGCTCGCCGGAGGCCTACTACGGCATGATGCTGCCGCTTGAACGAGGACAGCGGGTCGAGCGCGAGTGGGTGCTCCGGAAGCTGGTGGAGATCCAGTACGAGCGAAACGACCACGACTTCGCGCGGGGCACGTTCCGGGTGCGGGGCGACGTCGTCGAGGTGTTTCCGTCCTATGAGAACGTGGCGCTGCGGATCGAGCTGTTCGGCGACGAGGTGGACGAACTGGTCACGTTCGATCCCCTGACCGGACACACCATCCGACGTCACGACAAGGTCGCCGTCTACCCGAAGTCGCACTTCGTCACCCCACGCGAGCGGACGCTTCAGGCCGCCGAGTCGATCAAGGCCGAGCTCGTCGAGCGACGGGGGCAGCTCGAATCACTGGGGAAGGTTCTCGAAGCACAGCGGCTGCATCAACGCACCATGTTCGACATCGAGATGATGCGCGAGATCGGCTACTGCCACGGCATCGAGAACTATGCCCGCCATCTCTCGGGTCGAGCCGAGGGGGAGCCGCCGCCGACACTGCTCGACTACCTGCCGCCGGACGCGCTGACCATCGTCGACGAGAGCCATCAGACCGTGCCCCAGGTCCGCGGGATGTATCATGGGGACCGGTCGCGCAAGGAGGTGCTCGTCGAGTTCGGGTTCCGGCTCCCGTCGGCGCTCGACAATCGACCGCTCAACTTCACCGAGTGGGAAGGCCGCGTGGGACAGGTCGTGTATGTGTCGGCCACGCCCGGGCCCTACGAGCTCGACCGGAGCCAGGGGGGCGTGGTCGAGCAGATCATCCGACCGACCGGCCTGGTCGATCCCGAGGTCGACGTTCGCCCCGTGAAAGGGCAGGTGGACGATCTCCTCCACGAGATCCGTGAGCGCGCCGGACGGGGCGAACGTGTGCTCGTGACCACGCTGACCAAGCGGATGGCCGAGGATCTCACGCAGTTCTACCAGGAACTCGGCGTGCGGGTGCGCTACCTCCACTCCGAGGTCGAGACGCTGGAGCGGGTGCAGATCCTGCGTGACCTCCGACGTGGCGCCTTCGACGTGTTGGTGGGAATCAACCTGTTGCGCGAAGGCCTCGACCTCCCGGAGGTGTCGCTCGTCGCCATTCTGGATGCCGACAAGGAGGGCTTTCTCCGATCCTCCGGGGCGCTGATCCAGACCTCCGGCCGAGCGGCGCGCAACGTCCGGGGGCAGGTCATCATGTATGCCGACGTGGTGACGGATTCGATGAAGACGGCGCTCGACGAAATGACGCGGCGGCGCACCCTCCAGGAGGCGTTCAACACCGAGCATGGCATCACGCCCTCGTCGATCGTCAAGGAGATCGACGACGTGTTGTCTAGTGTGTACGAGCAGGATTACGTCACGGTGCCGGTCGTGAAGGAGCCGACCGAAGAGTTCGGCAGCCGGGCCGAGTTGGACGAGCACCTGCGTCAACTGGATACCGAGATGCGGGAAGCGGCCGCGAACCTCGAGTTCGAGCGCGCGGCGGCGCTCCGCGACAAGATCACGGCCTTGAAGAGTCCCGGTCAGGCCCTCACGTGACGCCGCCCGCGGGCGCCTGGGCGTCCGGCCCGAGTGTGAGATGATGGGACGGAGACGACTTCGCGAGGAGAACGAACATGGCACGAGAGGATGGACAGGCGGGGACGGTGTTGATGGCGTTCGTGTTGGGAGCCGTGAGTGGCGCCGCGGTGGCGCTGCTGTGGGCGCCGAGCGCCGGTGAGGAGCCCCGCCGCCGACTGAACGAGAAGGCGCGGGAAGGCCGGGAGCGGGCCTCGGATGCGGCGCGTCGCGGCGGCGAGTACGTCAGCCGCCAACGTGAGAATCTGACCTCGGCGATCGACCGCGGCCGCGAGGCCTACGAGCGGGCGCGCACCAAGCAGGACGACACCGACGCCTCCGAGGCGCCGGCGTGAGCGATTTCTCCAGCCTGGCCCTGATCGTCATCGCGGTGTCGACCGCCCTGATGGCGCTCATCCAGATCGGGGCGCTGATCTACGGCGCCATCCTGGCGCGGCGGGTGAACCGACTCGCCGATCGTGTGGAGCGGGAGATTGACCCGTTCATGGCGAAGGTGCACGAAATGGGCGACCAGGCGTCGCACGCCACCAAGCTTGCGGCGGCGCAGGTCGAACGCGCGGATCAGCTGACGTCGCGGCTGTCGCAACGGGCCGAAGAGACCCTCGACGTGGCGCAGCAGGTCATCATCACGCCGGCGCGGGAAGTGCTGGCGCTGGTCGATGGGATCCGCGCGGCCATCGCCCGACGGCACGAAAACGACGAGCCGTCTGGCGGGCCCTCGGCCGAGGCGTCATCCGAGCCACCGGCCGACTCCCGGGACCCGAGCGTCGCGCCCAAGCCGGGCGGCGACAAAGACGAAGCGCTGTTCATCGGCTAGCAGCCCGTGGTGAAACCCAGCGTCGCACCGAGAACGGTGCTGGTCACGCGTGGCAAGGCGCGACGAGGGAGCAAATAGGCCATTTTCGACCGAGGAGTAACGCCGTCCATGCGTGATTCAGCGCCGTTCGAATGCGGCGGGGCTTTCACCGCGGGCTGCTAGGGCACTAGGGCAGTCCTCGCCGGTTGAGGTAAACTACCGCTCTGGCACGCTCGGCGTGGGCGCTTGGCTCAGTGGTAGAGCATCGCCTTCACACGGCGGGGGTCAGTGGTTCGAATCCACTAGCGCCCACCATCTTCCTTTCCCAC
>MDTE01050696.1_pt1 | contig 20523 bp, 17 predicted proteins | sample 811231 | NCBI WGS metagenome assembly MDTE01 (sample SAMN05326651, study PRJNA326480) | marine metagenome | isolation source: seawater | place: Indian Ocean: Red Sea | collected 2010
ATTTAAATTGAAGTTATCAAAAATTTGTTTTTTATTCCTATATAAAGAAATGGATTTAATTTCTAAAATCATATGTTTCTGATGATAATATAATATTTTGTATAAAAAATGCATTTAGTAGAAAATAAATATTTAAAGAAAAAAAAAATAAATGGTGAGTTTTTTCAACTTTATTGTTTGAAAAAAGTTGAGAAAATTTACGGATTTGACGCAAAAAAACTTCCATTTTCATTCAGAATTCTTCTAGAAAATATAATCAGAAAAAAAAAAAACTCTACTAAAGAAGATAAAGAAATTGAAGATTTAGTAAGAAAGAAGGTTGGAAATGAAATTTTTTTTTCACCAAGTAGGGTTTTGATGCAAGACTATACTGGAGTTCCTGCAATTGCTGATTTAGCTTCAATGAGGGATAAAATGAATCATAAGAAAAAAGATCCAAATGTAATTAACCCAGTTGTTCCAGTAAGTCTAATTGTTGATCACTCAATATCAGTTGACAGTTCCTCTAAAATCAATTCATTGGAAATAAATGTTGAAAAGGAATTTCATAGAAATGAGGAGAGATATCAATTACTAAAATGGGCTCAACAATCCTTGAAAAACTTTACATTATTTCCCCCTGGTTCAGGCATTTGTCATCAAATAAATATTGAATTTTTAGCAAGTATCGTTTCATGTAAGAACAATTTGTTGTATCTAGACTCATTAGTGGGTACTGATAGTCATACTACAATGGTTAATGCTTTGGCAGTTCTCGGATGGGGAGTTGGAGGAATTGAGGCAGAGGCGGTTATGCTTGGTCAACCTATATCACTTCAAATACCAGAGGTGATCGGCGTAAAAATTACTGGTTCATTGAATGAGGGTTTAACAGCAACAGATTTGGTATTAACTATTACAGAAAAATTAAGAAAGCTAAATGTAGTTGGAAAATTTGTTGAATTTTTTGGTCCAGGATTAAAATCTCTTTCTTTGTCGGAGAGATCTACAATTTCAAATATGGCTCCGGAATACGGGGCTACCTGCGGATTGTTCCCAGTTGATGAGGAAACATTGAAGTATTTAGATATGACAGGCAGAAAAAATAAACAGATTCAAATGATAAAATCATATTGTCAACATCAATACATATGGCACGATGAGAACTATAATGACATTGAATATAATGATATTATTGAAATTAACTTAGACAAAATTGAACCTTGTCTTTCAGGACCAAAAAGACCTCAGGACAGAATAAGACTTAATGAAATTAAAAAAAGTTTTTTTAATTCACTTAACTATGATGAAAAGAAAAAATTTCAAACAAAAAATAATCAACTTGAATTAGAAAACGGAAAAGTTTGCTTGGCTGCTGTAACAAGTTGTACAAATACTTCAAATCCTGCGGTTATGATAATGGCAGGACTTGTAGCAAAAAAAGCAATTGATTTGGGTATAAAAATACCTTGGTGGGTTAAAACATCATTTGCACCAGGAAGCAAAGTTGTTGAAAAATACCTCGATGATGCTGATTTAACAAAATATCTGAATGAATTGGGATTTAATATAGTTGGTTTTGGTTGTACTACATGTATTGGTAATTCAGGTCCTCTTGAGGAAAAAGTTAGTAAAATTATTGAAAAATACGATCTAAATGTCTGTAGCGTAATATCTGGGAATAGAAACTTTGAGGGAAGAATTCACCCTTTGATAAAGTCTAATTATTTAGCCTCACCCCCTTTGGTATTAATCTTTGCCATTTCGGGTAAGGTCGACATAGATTTTTTAAATGAGGAAATTACATCTGTGAAAGGAAAAAAAATATATTTCAGTGACTTATGGCCTTCTATGGAAGATGTTCAGAAAATTATGGATAAAACTTTAAAAAAGAAACTCTTTGAAAAAAATTATAAAAAAATTTTTGATGGCGACCTTAGTTGGAAAAAAATTAAAGCAAATAAAAATCCAACATTTAATTGGTCAATAAATTCAACATATATAAAAAAACCGCCATTTGTGGAAAAAAGAAAAAATCAACAGCAAGTAATTAAAAATGCAAGACCTCTTTTGATTTTGGGTGATTCAATTACTACTGATCATATTTCTCCAGCGGGATCAATTAAGAAAAACATTGAGGCAGGTAAATATTTGTTGGAAAGACAAGTGAAAGACAAAGAGTTTAATTCTTTTGGATCCAGAAGAGGTAATCATGAGATAATGGTTCGGGGAACATTTGCCAACATTAGGATTAAAAATTTAATGTCAAGTAAGTCGGGAGGCTATACAACACATCATCCTTCTGGAATAGAAGATGAGGTTTATAATGTAGCAAAAAAATATGAAAATGAAAATGTACCTTTAATTGTTCTGGCAGGCAAAGAATATGGAACCGGTTCGTCTCGAGACTGGGCAGCAAAGGGTACAAGACTTCTGGGAGTGAAGGTTGTTATTGCTGAAAGTTTTGAACGAATTCACAGATCCAATCTTGTTGGAATGGGAATTTTACCTCTTCAGATGAAGAAAAATAGTCTTAATGATTTAAAGTTAAAAGGGTCAGAAACATTTGACATAGGGGACATTTCTTATCTTTCTTCGAGACCAAATATTTCAACAAAGATTAAAATTAATTACAAAAAAATACTAAGGAAATAGACGTGATAACACGAATAGACACTGATATGGAAATAAAGTATTTCAAGGATGATGGAATATTGCCATTTGTTTTTAATCAAATAGAATCAAATTTAGATACCCAATTATAGTTTTAAATCACTCAGATGTTTAAGAATAAAATCAGTGCAGTTTTAGGACCCACTAATACTGGAAAAACATACTCCGCGATAGACAAGCTTTTAAGCCACGATAATGGAGTGATTGGTTTTCCTTTGAGGCTACTTGCCAGAGAAAATTATGAATTTGCTAAAAAAAAAGTTGGAAAAGAATATGTTGCTCTAATTACAGGTGAAGAAAAGATAATACCAAAAGAATCTAAATATTTTTTTTGTACAGTTGAATCCATCCCTGATTCAAAAAATTTTGATTTTGTTGCAATTGATGAAGTCCAGTTGGCTTCTGATTTTGAAAGAGGACATCTTTTTACTGAAAAGGTTTTAAATAAAAGAGGAAAAATGGAAACTATGTTTTTAGGTTCAAGTGGAATGGAAAGAATACTTAGAAAAATTTCTCCAGATATAAAAATTTTAAAAAAACCCAGACTTTCTAAATTGATATATTCTGGGTATAAGAATTTAACTAGATTGCCAAAAAGATCAGCTGTTATAGCATTTTCTCAAATTGAGGTTTATGAAATAGCAAATAAGATCAAGCAAGCTCAAGGTGGAGTCTCTGTTGTTATGGGAGTGCTATCTCCTGATGTGAGAAATGCTCAAGTAAAACTTTTCGAAGATGGAAAAGTTGATCATATTGTTGCCACAGACGCAATTGGATTGGGTTTAAATTTGAACATAAAATATATATTTTTTTCAAATTTAATAAAATTCGATGGAATCAGAGAAAGATTGTTAACATTTGATGAAATTGCGCAAATTGCTGGAAGAGCTGGCCGCCATAAGAATGATGGATATTTTGGAACAACTGGAAAATTAAAATCAATGCATTCTGATTTGATTGATTTTGTTGAACAACATAACCAAACTGAAATAAAAAAAATTTATTGGAGAAATTCAGACTTAAATTTCAAATCTCCAAGAGATTTGATTAATTCACTATCTCAAAAACCTGAAAAAAATTATTTGAAAAAGAAAAATAATGCCAGTGATCATAGATATTTGAAGATTTTGTTAAGTGATCTGACTGTTCAGAAAAGTCTTACTTCAGAGTCTCTTCTAAAGACGCTTTGGGATATTTGCTGTATTCCCGATTATTCAAAAGATTTAGATGAGTTTCATTCACGTTTTTTAAGAAAGCTATTTTTTTATTTAATCAGGAAACCAAATAAATTACCCAAGGTGTGGATTGAAACGCAAATTAAGAAAATAAAAAAGAGCACTACTAAAATTGCTCAATTGAATCATAAAATTTCTCAAGTCAGAAAATGGTCATTTTTATCATTTAAAAGTAATTGGATTGAAAATAGTATTTCTCTACAAGCTAAAATAAAAAAAATTGAATTTGATTTGTCTTTGATTTTGCATAGCCAATTAACATCAGAATTCATTGCTGAACTTAAGAATGGGTTACAAAAAAAATCAAGTTATGAAAAATCAAATATAATTTTTTTAGAGGGAAAGAAAATTAAATTAGGTGATGAAAAAATTGGTGAATTGCATGGGTTTGTTTTTAATATCTCATCCTCATTCAGTCATAATAATATTTTTAATAAAAAAATTTTGAAAAAATTCCTTTCAAAAATTTCTTATGAAGTTACACAGAATTTTTTGAGCTGTAATTTTAAAGAATTTACTTTTGATATTGATGGAAGTATTTTTTGGGGAAAAAATAGAATTGCCACATTTTTAAGGGGTTTAGAAATTAATAAACCAAAAATTAAAATTTTTTATGATAATTATTTTTTGGATCATTTTTCAAAAATAAAAGAAAAGATTACAAAATATTTGCAATTTATATTAAAAAAAGAATTAAATTTTATTTATGAAATAAATTCTTTCAAAAATCCCTCACAATCATTTAGGGCGATAAATTTTTCAATACTAGAAAATCTGGGTCATTGTAAAAAAGACAAATTGAAGAGTTTTTATATGACTCTTTCTGAGAATGAAATAACTTTTTTGAAAATCAATGGATTTAAAACAGGAAATTTATTTTTTTTCTTTAAGACTAAAAGTTTTTTTTTGAAGCAAATGTTGACTAATGTTTTCTTTGGTAAAAAAATTAGTACTTTCTTATCTAACGACATTTATCTTCTTGAAGCAAAAACTTCAGAAGAAAAAAAAAAAATATATGAAAAAATGGGTTTTTACATTTTTAAAATAAATAAAAATGAATACCTAGCGAATTTTGAGTATTTCGAGAAACTAATAAAAAAAGTATTTTTTTTCAAAAAAAGGGCTGATAAAAATTTTATAGCAAAAAATGAATTAGAAAAAAGAATGTTTAATGAGCCAAAAAAGATTATTTCAAAAATCTAGCAAAATATAAAAGTTGAATTAAAATTTATTCTGAATTATATACCTAGGTAATGACTTATGTTGTAAAAGATGCGTGTGTAAAATGTAAATATATGGATTGTGTAGAAGTTTGTCCAGTTGATTGCTTCTATGAAGGTGAAAATATGTTAGTCATTCATCCCGACGAATGCATAGATTGTGGTGTTTGCGAACCTGAGTGTCCTGCTGAAGCCATTAGTGATGACTCGGAAGATTCTTCAAAAAAATGGATTGATATTAATAGAAAATACGCTGAAATATGGCCAAATATTAATAAAATGGGTACTCCACCCGATGATTCAGATGATTGGAAAGATGTTCCAGACAAATTTGAAAAACATTTTAGTGAAAAACCTGGGAGCGGAAGCTAAGTATATACTTTAAATTTTTTTTCTTTTGATGTATACTTCTCAACTTGAATATTTCAATTAGGAGTAAATTTGAAAAAAAATGGTGAATTAGATCTCCAAGTAGGTGACTTAGTAGTTTACCCTATTTATGGTGTTGGAGAGATTGAGGATTTTGATACTTATAATATTGATGGATCCAAGCAAGACTTTATCTTAATAAATTTTAAACAAGATAAAATGAAACTCAGGATTCCAAAACAAAAGGCAGCCAACTCTGGATTAAGAAAATTAAGTAATAAAAATAGGTTGTCCAAGGCTTTAGAAGTTTTGGCGGAGAAGCCTTCGATAAAAAAAGATATGTGGATCAAAAGGGCCAAAGAATATGAAAAAAACATCAATAGCGGTGACCCAGTTCTTATTGCTGAGGTTGTAAGAGATTTGCATAAGAAACAAGATTCGCTTGAGCAACAATCTTATTCTGAAAGACAAATTTATTTAACAGCACTCAATAGATTAAGTAACGAATATGCAGCCGTTCAAAATATTGAGAAGAAATTGGCAAAGGGAAAGTTAGAGGACCTTTTAAATCAATAAAACATTTTAATTTTTTCTGGAAAATCTTTTTTTCTATTTTGAATATTATTAAATAATTCAAAAAAATCCTCAGAAAATCTAGGCTGGATATTGTTTTTTTGTAAAATATCCGTCAATGATTTTTCTTTTTTGGAGTGAGAAACAATTCGGATTTTTGGTGGATTTAAATTCTGAATTTCTAAATCATCATTAATTCTTCTAAAGGAGTTTATTATTTTTTCCATTTTTTCATTATAGTTAGAAAATTCTTTTTCATTAGAAATCATTGCAAATCTATAAATAGATTTTTGACTTCTAATTATTACCAACCTAATTTTTTTTGAAGATTTAGTAATTATACCACTTGAGATTATGAAATTATTTATTTTTGAGGAATAAAAATTTTTTATTTCTTTTTTTGATTTTTTTGCCCATTTGGATAAGTAGGTTAAATCATTAAGTTCTGACTCGTTATCAATGTCAAAGAAAACTTTTGTTTCATCTTTAGTTAAACCAAGGAGAAATTTTGGGTTGTTTATGAAGTAAAATTCATCTTCAAAAGTAAAGGAAATTCCAAGAGGTTTATGAATGAATCTATTTTTGTGAAAATAACCATCGTCAGGCTTGGACCCAAATAGCATTCCATCAATTTTTTTTAGAAAAACTTCTTTTCCAATTATTGGATTAATTGGAATTTTTTCTTGGATTTCGTCTACTACTTCCCGAACCCTTTTTGAAGAATTAGGGTGTGTTTGAAGTAATTCTGCAGAGTTTTTAGTTGATTTCGTTATTTTTTTTTGAAGAATTGAATAATCTTCCATTTTTTTTAAAAAGTTTGCCATTTCCTTTGGGTCAAAGCCCGCTCTGACCATATATCTTGTTGCTAATAGATCCGCTTCATACTCTTGTCCTCTAGAAAAAGAGAGTAAATATAAAGATGCAGATTGATTTATCAGATTACCAAAAGCATTATTTTGGACTAAAACTCCAAGAATATTTGCTAATACACTTGTCCCGACAGTTTGAGTGTATCTTTTTGCTGTATGTCTAGCAGTAATATGACCAATTTCATGTGCAATCACTCCAGCCAATTGTGCTTCATTTTGGCATAAGTATATTAATCCTCTTGTTAAATAAATATATCCTCCTGGAAGTGCAAAGGCATTTATTATTGGTGTATCAAGTATTGTGAACTTAAATTCTTTATCTGGAAGTTCTGACGTGCTTACAAGAAAATCACCCAAACTTTCGACATAATTCTGTAGTTTTACATTGTTGTATATTCCACCAAACTCTTTCACAATCTTGGGATGTTCATTTGCGCCAATTGAATCCTCTTGACTCTCTGACATTATTATGATCTCTTTTTGACCAGATGATGGGTTTGTTCCACAACTATGAAAAAATAGAAAAATCAGAAAAAGACTAATGGAATTAATAATTTTGTTTTTCATGTCTAAAATGTTAATTTATTCCTTATATATTGGATTAGATGAGAATGTTTGCAAAATTAAAAATTTTTTTAATTATCCTGCCTTTAATTTTACCAGAAATTTTAATAGCCAAGGATAATAAAAGTAGACTGTCATTGGGCGGGGGCATATACAACTTTATGAAACACGGAAGTGATGGTTTTAACCAATCATCTACAGCTTATAATTTAGAACTTTTCTCTGGAAAAAGAATAGGGAATGTAGTTAGACCACTTATAGGATTTTTAGGAACAGATGAATCTGCTTATTATGGATATTTTGGCTTGTCTGTAGATCTTTACTTTGCTAGATGTAAATGTTTTGTTTTGACTCCAAGTCTAGCAGTTGGGGCATATGAAGATGGGGATCAGATTAGAATGGGTAATACAATTGAATTTAGAAGCGGTGGAGATTTTATGTATAGATTTAAGAATAATGTAAGGGTTGGGGTTGGTGTCTTCCATATTTCAAATGCGGGGATTGGTTACAGAAACCCAGGGTCTGAGCAAATAATTTTTAAGTATCAAATTCCATTTTAATTTAATTAGATTATGAGATTACTTTGTTTTTTATTATTTTCTTCATACCTTTTTACAGAAAATCTGGTTAATGCAAGAGATTCAGCAAGGCTTTCACTTGGTGCTGGCATCTTTAATTATATGGAGGATGGAACCCCTCCTCATAATGATCAATCTGGGATGATAAATTTAGAGTTACATAGTGGAAGAAAAATGTTTAATTTGATTAAACCTTTTGTCGGGTTTCTTGGAACAAATGCAAATGCTTACTACGCTTATGGTGGATTTGGAATTGATGGTTATTACGGAAAAAAAAAGAATGTCCTTTTAACGCCAAGTGTTGCATGCGGATACTACAAGGACGGAAGTGAGATTAAAGCTGGGAATCCAATGGAATTTTATATTGGAATAGATTTGTTTTATAGATTTAAGAATAACGCAAGGATAGGGGCAGGCATTTTTCATATTTCCAATGCAGATAGTGGTTACAGAAACCCAGGGTCTGAAACTTTAATTCTTAAATACCAAATGCCTTTGGGTAAAAATAGAAGGAGATGAGCAGTGGTCTCATAGTTAAACTGGATATAACAAATCCCTCCTAAGGATTAATTTCTGGTTCGAGTCCAGATGAGATCGCCATTAATAAAATGAATTCTGATTTAAAAGATTTTTTTAACAATCAAATTGAAGAGCACATAATAGTCGTGAAAAAATGCAAAGAAACGCTTTTGAAATCTTTTATGAATATTGTTGATGTTTGTGTTGAAGCAATTAATAAAGAAAATAAAATACTCTTCTTTGGAAATGGTGGAAGTGCATCTGATGCTCAACATCTCGCAACAGAGTTGACAGTCAGGTTTTCAAAGAATAGAAAAGCAATTCCTGCAATTTCGCTTGTTACGGACACATCAGCATTGACTGCAATAGGAAATGATATAGGTTTCGACCATATTTTCTCCAGACAAATTGAAGCTATCGGTTCAAAAGGAGATGTTGCCATAGGCATTAGTACCTCAGGTAAAAGTAAAAATGTATTAGAGGGATTTGCAAAAGCGAAGGAAATGAAATTAAAATGTCTTGCTTTTACAGGAAAAGACACTAAATATTTACAAGAATTTTGTGAGGATATTATTACAATTCCAGCAAAAAACACTTCTAGAATACAAGAGATGCATATAATGATTGGTCAAATGTTATGTAATTCAATTGAATACAGATTAGGGTTGGCGGAACTTGTAAAGGAGGAATGATAATGTGCATATACACTAAATGACGGTATAATAAGAATGCCAAGGAAGATATGTGTATACACACTCATAATATTTTTTTCTTTTATTTTTATTGGTTCTTGTAATGTTAACAACAATTATACTCCCAGAGAATCTGCTGATTACTTGCATTACGATGTGATCCATATAGATAAGGAAAAAAAGAAAAAATACTATAAACTAAGTTATGGTATAGTGCTTAATAATAAGAAGAATCTTAAGCTACTAAGAAATGATGGAAAGCTAATTTCATATTTAATAAGTAAAAATGAAATTTTGTTAGATGAGGTTGATTACATTTTTGACGGCCTTGTAGATTTACCAAAAGAAAAATTAAGTTACGAAAATAAGAATGTTATTCTGAAATTCCCACTTAGAAAAGAAGAAAATTGGTTCACCAATGACTTAACTACGCTGATTATGAAAATGGGCTATGATAGAATTTTTCAGACGCTGTTACCAATTGAAATTGAGAATAAGATTATAAATACAAAGGAAAATATAAAAATAAACACTATTTTGATTAAAAATTGTGTTAAAGTTGAAGGTTATGGCAAGACAAGCTATAACCCTGGTCCACCCCTAGGCAATATAAATATAACAGTTAAAACGGTTAGATGGTATTCTCCAACTCTTGGATTAGTAAAAATGACAAGGGAAGAACATTCAGATTCTGAGACAATGGGTAGTGTTTTTTATGAAAAAACTATAAACTTTTGATCATTAATTAAGCTTATGGTTGATTGTTTACTAATTATGCAAAAACTTACTTGATTAATTTTGTTTTTGGCATAGATATTAATAGTTGAGAATGTTAACAAAAAATAGAAAAATTGGTCTATATGACTCATTCAATGAAAAAGATTCATGTGGGATTGGCTTGGTTGCAAACATTTATAATATTCCCTCAAGGGACATTATTGAATATGGCCTAAAACTCCTATGTAATCTAACTCATAGGGGCGCTGTAAGTGCTGACCCCAAAGCAGGAGATGGAGTTGGTATTTTAACACAGATCCCTCATCAATTTTTTCAGAAAGAATTGGCTAAAAAAGAAATAATTCTTCCCAGTCCTGATGGATATGCATTGGGAATGTTTTTTCTACCTAGAACTATGGATGAGAAGAAGTATGCAGTTGAAATTATTAAAAAAAATTTAGAAAAATTTGGATTAGATATTTTGACGATTAGAGATGTGCCAACAAATGAAGATGTTTTAGGGCATTCAATTAAAGGTAACGAACCCTCAATAAAACAATTCATAATAATTCCGAAAAATAGAATAAAAACAAAAGAATTTGAAATAAAGCTTTTTCTAGCAAGGAGAAGTATTGAAATTCAATTGAAATCATTTGATTTTAGTGTTGTTTCTTTATCCACAAGAATTGTTACCTATAAAGGTATGATAATGTCTAATAGTTTGAAAGAATTTTTCATTGATTTGAAAGATAAAGATTTTCTTTCATCACTTGCAATTGTTCATCAAAGGTTTTCAACTAACACTTTCCCAAGTTGGGAGTTATCTCAACCTTTCAGATTCCTTTGTCATAATGGAGAAATTAATACATTAAGAGGTAATGTAAATTGGATGAATGCCAGAGCAAAAATATCTAAATCTAATGAGTTTACCAAAGAATTCAGAGATTTAAATCCTTTGATATCAGAAGGAATTTCTGATTCAGCTGCATTTGATAATGCTCTAGAATACTTGATGATTGGTGGTTATGAAATTGAGGAGGCTATGATGATGTTAATCCCAGAGGCTTGGGAGAAAAACAATCGTCAAACAAAAAGTTTAAATGCATACTTTAATTATCATTCAAATTTCATAGAACCCTGGGATGGGCCAGCAGCAATGTGCTTTACTAATGGAAAGAAGATAGGCGGTGTACTTGATAGAAATGGATTGCGACCCTCAAGGTACCTAATTACGGATGATGGATTAGTTTTGCTTACATCAGAAATGGGAGTAATACCGATAGACCCAGCAAAAGTAAAAAAAAGATGGAGGCTAGAGCCTGGTAAGATCTTTTTGATCGACCTTGAAGAAAATAAAATAATTCATAATGAAGAAGTCAAAGAAAAATATTCAAAAAAATATAATTACGAATCTCATTTGAGGAAAAATCAAGTTTTTCTCTCGGATTTAAAGGTTAAAGATTTGTCCGAAAGATTAACAGAGAATGATATAAAAAAATACCAAATTGCATTTGGCTATACAAAAGAGGATATTAACTTTTTTCTAGAACCAATAATTAAGTCTGGAATGGAACCCATAGGTTCTATGGGAACTGATACCCCAATATCAATTTTATGTGAAAATTCAAAGTTGCTGTACTCTTATTTTAAGCAATGCTTCGCTCAGGTTACAAATCCACCTATTGATCCAATAAGAGAAGAGTTGGTTATGTCATTAAAAATGACTCTTGGAGCTAAACCTAATATTTTTTCAAAACCATCAGAAAACAATTCGTTTAGACTAGAGTTAGATCAACCAATACTTGACAATGACGAAATAGATTCAATCTCATCAATTTCAAAATCTACGAATGGAAAATTAAAAACATCAGTAGTAAAAATTTTGTTTAAAAACAACAATCATCCTGATGAGCTAAAAAATGCATTGGATGAAATTTGCAAAGATGTTAAAAATAAAATAGATGGGGGAAGTAATATCATAGTTCTTTCTGATAAAGGAATATCAGAAGAATATGCCCCTATTCCAGCTCTTTTGGCGGCGGCTTCTGTTCATCATTATTTGATTAAAGAGGGATTGAGAATGAAAGCCAGTTTGGTAATGCAAACAGGGGAAGCCAGAGAACTTCATCATTTTTCCGTTCTTTTTGGATATGGAATTGAAGCTGTTAATCCATATCTTGCATTTGAGATAATAAAGAGTATGACAAAAAAGAAGGATTGGAAGACAGCAAAAAAAAATTTTCTTAAAGCTTCAGGTAAAGCCATCTTAAAAATTATGTCTAAGATGGGCATTTCTACTCTCAAATCATATTGTGGAGCTCAAATATATGATGCAATAGGAATTTCAGAAGAAGTGGTTGACTCTTATTTTTGTGGCACGGCCACATTAATAGGAGGTATTACTCTTAATCAAATACAAGATGAAACTTTGAGAAGATTCAACAAGATTAAACTCTTGAATAAAGATGAATGCAAATTAGATGATGGAGGAGAATATGCTTTTCGTATTAATGGCGAAAAACATGCTTGGTCACCTTCAACAATTTCAAATCTTCAAAAAGCCGTGAGAGTAAACTCAAAGGATTCATTTAAAGAATTTTCAAATCAAATAAATGATCATAACAAATCTATGTTAACAATAAGAAGTCTTTTTAGTTTCAAAAAAAATAAGAAAATTGAATTAGAAAAAATAGAAAAGAGTGAAGAAATTGTAAAAAGATTTTCAACAGGTGCAATGTCTTTTGGATCAATTTCAAGAGAGGCGCACACAACCCTTGCTGTTGCTATGAATAGGATGGGAGGAAAATCTAACACTGGAGAAGGTGGAGAAGAATCAGAAAGATTCTTACCACTTAAAAATGGAGATTCAATGCGAAGCGCAATCAAACAAGTGGCATCTGGGCGGTTTGGTGTTACTACGGAGTACCTTGTTAATGCAAATGATATTCAGATAAAAATTTGCCAAGGTGCAAAACCTGGAGAAGGTGGACAGTTACCTGGACACAAAGTGGATAAAAAAATTGCAGAAGTTAGACACTCAACTCCTGGTGTGGGTTTGATATCGCCCCCCCCACATCATGATATATACTCTATAGAAGATTTAGCGCAGTTAATTTATGACCTAAAAAATGTAAACTCTAATGCTAGGATCAGCGTTAAGCTAGTTTCGGAGTTTGGTGTTGGGGTAGTGGCAGCTGGGGTTACAAAATGTAAGGCTGATCACATTACAATTTCAGGATATGATGGGGGAACTGGTGCATCACCTCTTACATCAATTAAGAATGCGGGTACACCTTGGGAATTGGGATTGGCGGAAACGCACCAAACACTGGTATTAAATAAACTTAGAAATAGAATTTCTCTACAAGTTGATGGAGGCCTTAAAACTGGAAGAGATGTTGTTATAGGAGCTTTGCTTGGAGCAGACGAATTTGGATTTTCTACAGCCCCATTAGTTTCTATAGGCTGCATAATGATGAGAAAGTGCCATTTAAACACTTGTCCAGTAGGAATTGCTACCCAGAACGAGGTTTTGAGAAAAAAGTTTTTAGGAACTCCTGAAAATGTAATTAACTTTTTCTTTTTAGTTGCAGGAGAGGTTAGAGAAATTATGGCTGAGCTCGGAGTTAGAAGGTTTCAGGACCTAATAGGTCGATCCGATTTTTTATGTAAACAAGGTGTTATCAACCATTGGAAAGCTGAAAACATTGATTTGTCCAAAATTTTGTGGACACCTAAGTCTTTATCAAATGACGAAATATACAATTCATCAAAGCAAGACCATAATCTAGTTAATTTGTTGGATCAAAAAGTTATTAAAAAATCTAAAAAAGTTATTGATGGTGAAATATCAAGCATACAAATAAATACGATGATTAAAAATACAGATAGAAGTTTTGGGGCAATGTTGTCTGGAGAAATAGCTACCCGTTATGGACATAAAGGACTCAATGAAGATTCAATAGTAATTAATCTTGTTGGGACTGCCGGACAAAGTTTTGGAACATTTCTTTCTAAGGGAGTGACTCTAAATTTAAATGGTGAAGCAAATGATTATGTAGGTAAAGGGCTTTCAGGTGGAAGAATAACAATTAAGCCATTTGACGAATCTAAACTTGATCCAGATAAAAACATCATTGTTGGAAATACTGTATTGTACGGAGCTATTTCAGGGGAATGTTATTTCTCTGGAGTTGCAGGGGAAAGATTTGCAGTAAGAAATTCTGGGGCAATTGCTGTTGTTGAAGGAACAGGCGATCATTGTTGTGAATATATGACAGGTGGGATTGTAATGGTTCTTGGAGATACTGGAATTAATTTTGGTGCAGGAATGAGTGGAGGCATAGCTTATGTCTATGATGAGAATAAAAAATTTCAAAAAAGATGCAATTTTTCTATGGTTGAAATAACTCAACTTCAGGAATCATCAAAACTTGAAAAAAGAAATATATTCAATAAGTATTCTTTTCTTGAAAACGACAAGACTAGAATAAAGGAAATGCTTGAAAAACATTTAAGCTATACCAATTCTCCTAAGGCCTCTAAAATCTTGAAAAACTTTAATAAAGAAATAAATAATTTTGTAAAAGTTTTACCAATTGACTTTAAAAATGCCATAGAAAAAACTAAAATTGAAAAAATTGAATCTAAAGGATCCGATGTATGGCAAAAGTAACTGGTTTTCTTGAATTTGATAGAGTTGAGAATAAATCGATCAAACCAAAAGTTAGAGTTAGAAACTTTGAAGAGTTTATAATCCCTTTCACCGATGAGATTCTTAATCAACAGGCATCGAGGTGTATGGATTGTGGAATCCCCTACTGTCATAATTCGTGTCCTGTTAATAACATTATACCGGATTGGAATGGTTTGGTTTATGAAAACGACTGGAAAAATGCATTAATAAATTTGCATTCAACCAATAATTTTCCGGAATTTACTGGAAGAATTTGTCCGGCACCATGTGAAGCGTCATGTACTTTGAACATAGAAGATAATCCAGTTAATATAAAAAGTATTGAAAGATCAATTATAGATAAGGGATATGAAAAGGGTTGGGTGATTCCTGAAATTAACAAAAACAAAACTAACAAAAAAATTGCAATCGTAGGATCAGGTCCTGCTGGTTTGGCGTCTGCCCAACAACTTGCAAGAGCCGGGCATAAGGTCATTGTCTTTGAGAAGAACGATAGAATTGGTGGCCTATTAAGATACGGGATACCGAATTTTAAGATGGAAAAACATTATATTGATAAAAGAATAACCCAGATGGAGTCCGAGGGAGTTAAGTTCAAGTGTAATGTTCAAATTGGTTCTAACACGACAATGGACGAACTTCAGAAAGAATTTGATGCTATTATCTTAGCTTGCGGTTCAGAAGAACCAAGAAACCTAGAAATTCCAGGTAGAGAGCTTGATGGAGTACATTTTGCTATGGATTTTCTTACAAAACAGAACAAAATTTGTGAGGGTGACAAAGTTAAAAATGATGAAATGATTTCTGCAAAAGGAAAACATGTAGTTGTCATAGGTGGAGGGGATACAGGTTCAGACTGCATTGGAACTTCAAATCGACAAGGAGCTAAATCAGTAACACAGTTAGAAATATTGGAAAAACCACCAGAAAAAGAAAATAAACTCCTCACTTGGCCAAATTGGCCATTAAAACTTAGAACATCATCCTCACATGAGGAAGGGGTGAAAAGAAACTGGAGTGTTTCTACCAAGTCATTTGACGGTGATGGGAAGAAAGTTGATTCGCTTAAACTAAAAAAAATTGAATGGAAAAAAAATCAGAAGGGAGGATTTGAGATTAAAGAACTTAAAGGAAACCATTCTGAAATAATTTTAAAAGCGGATTTAGTTTTACTAGCAATGGGGTTTCTTCATCCGAAAAAAGATGGCTTATTAAAAAGTTCAAAAATACAGTTAGATGAAAGAGGAAATGTTAAGGCAAATGACACAGATTACAAAACTAATTTAGACAAGGTTTTCGTTTCAGGAGATATGAGAAGAGGTCAGTCACTTGTAGTTTGGGCTATCAGAGAAGGAAGGCAAGTAGCTCATTCTGTCGACAAGTTTTTGATGGGTTCAACTTCACTCCCCTATTAAAAAAAAGTTAATTTATTCTTTGCTTAGTTTCCACAGGGCAGAATTTTTTTGATCAATTATCAAGTAAATATCCCCTTCATTGTCAACTTCTAAGTCTCTTATTCTTCCGATTTCATCTTGAAAAATTATTTCTTCATCAACTATTTTGTTGTTTTCAAAATCTAGCCTTATTAGCATTTTCGACTTTGTAGCAGAGATGATTAAATCTCCGTTCCATTCTGGAAATGTATTTCCTTCATAAAAGGTTAAATTACCTATTCCAATAGAGGGAACCCAAGTTTTCAAAGGTTTATCATAAATATCTTTAAAAGGTGAGGATCCAATTTTTAAACCAGAATATTCTTTACCTCCCCAAGCAATATCTCTCCAACCGTAATTTCCACCATAGCTTACAACCCCAATATTATCTCCACCTCTTGGTCCATGCTGCGACAGGTATATTTTTCCATCATAAGGAGACATTGTCATTCCTTGAGGGTTTCTGACACCTATTTGATATATTTCTGGGAGCCATTTTGAATAACCCAAAAAAGCTGGATTGTTCTCAGGAATCGATCCATCTGTATTGATTCTGATTATACTTCCAGGATGTTTAGATGGATCTTGAGCAATCATTCCTTCATCTCGTTCTCCAAAACTTGCATAAAGATGTTTGTTTTTGATGACAATTCTTGAACCAAAATGTTTGTGTATATAAGATTCTGGTTTTGCTAAAAGTAGGATTTGCAGATCCTTGATTTTATTTTGATCAAGTTTTCCTCTTACCACACCTGTACTAGCTGCTACACCTCTTCTTTGATCTTTTAAAGATTTATCTATGTTTTTATGGCTATAAGTGAAATATATGTAACCGTCATCATTATTGTAAACATCAAGCAAACCACCTTGATTATATGAAATGCTTTGGATGCTGTGTTGAATTTTTTCTTGTTTCCCTGAAGATTTATTAATTTTTAAAAGTCTCCCTTTTTTTTCAGTAATCAAAAGGTTTTCATCATCAATGAATGTCATACCCCATGGGAAATCCAAACCTTCTGAAACTTTAGATAGTTTATACTTTGACTTAGTTGTTTTGTATTTTGCAATGTCACTAATTTCGCTTTTTGCAAATGAGCAACTAAAAAAAAATATTAAAAAAAAGCAAAACCTTCGAGAATAAACGAAGGTTTTGTTTTGTGAACTCATTAATGAAGATAAGTTCATGACTCTGAAAGGAAATATTTAAACGTCAGATAAAAGAGCTTTTCTTTTTTTTTTCGCCTTACCGGCCAATTTAACTTTAGAAATTGCTTCTTTATTAGAAGTGTCACCACCTACTACAACTATCCCGATCATTCCCATCCCTACATGAGGAGTACATTTATAAAGATATATTCCTGGTGTATCAAATTTGATGGTAACATTTTCGTTAAGTTTGCTTTTTTTTGGAAGAGTTGCTCCATCAGGTCCCTTAATCATTTCAACATTATGACCTTTATCTTTAGCAACCCACTCTATGGATTGACCAGCATCAATCTTAGCAAGTTCAAGGCTGTAAACCATTCTTTTGCCGTCATCACGTTTATTAAGCATGTCAATGCTTAGATCGGCAGCATTTACGATGCTTGTAAACATAAACAAGGCTACAAATAAAAATAATTTTTTCATATAATTTCCTTTCGATTAAATAATATATAATGTAACCACTTTTTTTTTTTTTTCAAATACATTATTGTGCAAATAATCGAAGAGTTTCAATAAAATCGGATAGAAGAAAAAATTACTTTTTTGAAGATTTTTTTTCTTCGTAAGCAGCTAATTTTTCTTTATACTCTTCTTCTGACAAATCATGCCAACCGATACATTTTCCAGTGGGTGATCTTCCACATCCACATTCATTAAGGTTGTTCATTCTTTACCCCCCAGTAAAAAAATTAATATATTTATATTAATTTAATGTATAAAAAAAAAATGTGAACTTTATTTATTAACTTTTTGGTTGTTTTTTACCATTATCAATAATTTGTCATTGTTCCAACCTTTGGAAAATCTGTTTATGTGGTCACAATCAACAAAGTTAAAAAAATCAAAGTACTTAAACTGATTTTTTAAGTATTTGTTAAAATTTTCCTCTGAGTAGATTTGACTTGATTTTGGTATGTCCTCAATCACCAAAAAACCTCCTGGATTGAGGTATCTCGTGGTTTCTTCTATAATCCTTATTTGATCATAAAAATCATGACTGCTATCGTCGATGATCACATCAAATTTCTTTTTACAACTTTTAAATGCTTGTTTAATTGAATCAGCTTTTTTAACATTAATCTTTTTATAAAAAACTTTTTTTAATTTATCTTTTTTAGCATTCAAAATTAGTGAATCATCATAATCAAATCCAAAAATATTTGCATATGGAAAAAAGTCTCTCCACATTTTAATGGATGAATTGTTTAAAATTCCAATTTCAGCAAAATTAATTTTTTTATTTTTTAAACTACTAAAAATCAAGCTATATATTGGTGTATAAGGATGTCTATGAAGAGACTCATTATAAGGTGATTTATCTGTTGAATGATTCTTTCCAAGTTGACAAAGCTCGCTATTTACTAAACTCCCATCAATTAAAAAAGTCCCAATATTTTTCTTGAATTTAAAAATGAACCCAAGTTTGTTGGAAACATATTTGTAATTAATTTTTTGTAAGAAAAAATCTTTTAAACGAACTTCGTTTGACCAAGGATGCTTCTTTAAAACCTTGAGAAAAAGAATATGAAAAATTTTTAAAATATAATTTCTAATTTTTTTCATTTTTTACTTTTGGATTTTAATATTTAATATAAAAATTCTAGAATATTATACATTGATTAATAGAATGAAATCTATTTTTCAGAATTTCTTCTCAAAAATCAATTTTTTAAATTCATTTAAAACATCAAAACGAAATTCCTTGTGTACCTTGCTTACAGAAAAAATTAAAACAGCAATATTTTTCTTAATGATTTTTTTATTACTAATTCCTACTTCAAAACTTTTATATAAATCAATTATCAGATCAACAATCACATCATCTCTTGGGGAAAGAACTAAATCCTTATAATCATTCCACATCAACGAGAAAATCTTTCTTTTTTCATTGTATTTCTGTTGACTCATTCTTAGTGAATTTGCCCAATGACATATTGAAAAAGAAATTAATTCTTTGGTATTCTCTTTCAATGTTTCCTCCTCTTTAAAAAGTTTGTGTAATATTAAAAACAAACTATAGCAAAATGAATTGGTTTCTATTCGTTCAATCCTCTCATATTTTTTTTTAAATAAATTTTTAAATAATTTATTATGGACGATACCTATTTTTTTTCTAAACGGTTGATTGAATAATATTTCAGAAGCCATTATCATCAAAAAAAAACTTAAAGAAAACAAAGCATTTGTTTTAGTCCTTGAGTTTTTGAAAATCAGTTTAGGGTTATAGTCTTGGTTCTTGTATTTTAATTGCCATTTTTGGGCTTCAATGACATCGAGGTTTAACATATGAAATTATAAAGGTTATTTTATGATATTATCAAATCTTACATTTCATAAATAGCATTTAAAATTTTTAAAATAATAAGTTATAAATGTTAAATATGAATTTACAGAATTTATTCATTAAATTTAAAGGCAAAAAAGTTTTTTTTTTCGTTTTTGTTTTTTTTATAATTTCAATTACATCTTTATTTTATTTCATTTCAATTAATACAAAGACTGAGGAAGATAAGGAAAAGGATGAAAATCTTGCAATTGAAGAATCTAACAAAGAGATTGTTGAGCAATTAGAATTTAAAAAAACCGGAGATGAAAAAGAAATCAAGAGAATTATTCCCAAAGAATCCAAATCAAAAAATGATTCTCCCAAAAAAACTAACAAAACAGAAAATATAAAAGAAAAAGACCCAAAAGAAGTAATTAAAGACATTAAACAAAAAAAATTCGATCAAAATCCTGAAGATGTTGTTTCTTTTTTGCACCAAGGATTGCAAAAAATAAGTGCAGGGAGTTTTAAAAACTATGAAGAAATTACAAAATTAGTTAACAAAACATATAACACTGAGAAAATGTTAAAGATGATTATTGGTGAAGCTTGGAAAAATATAAATTCTAATGAAAAAAAAGAACTAATTATTGTTTTTAATGAATATATTTCAAAAAATTACATAAAAAGATTTTCAAAAATAAAAGATCCGGTTTTTGAAACATTGGAGAATAAAAAATTAGCAAATTTTTTTATGATAAAAACACTACTGCTCTTAAAGAATAATGAAAAAGTTTCAATTAGTTATCTTTTAACTGAAAAAGATGAAGAATGGAAAATTTTTGATGTTTTATTAGCTGGCTCTGTTAGTGAAATTGCTACTAAGAAGTCAGAATTTAATTCTTTCTTGAAAGATGGAAAAATTGATTCTCTA
>MDTE01132974.1_pt1 | contig 20520 bp, 18 predicted proteins | sample 811231 | NCBI WGS metagenome assembly MDTE01 (sample SAMN05326651, study PRJNA326480) | marine metagenome | isolation source: seawater | place: Indian Ocean: Red Sea | collected 2010
CAGAAAACCCCTTAAGCCACCTCTCCTAGGAACCCGTACCTCACTAGCTTCTGACTCAACATCAAGGGCTTCCTCTGATTCAATGTAAAGCTGTACAAAATAGACGCCTGGGACCACCTGGTTCCCTGCATGGTCTAATCTGTCCCACGAAGCATAGTGCATGCCTGGTCTATTAAATTCCATGTCGACCACTGGGTTTGTCTCTTTGTTATCATCCTTAACCCCGGGAGCTAAAGTCACTGGAACAGCAACGAAATGTTGGAGGATATTGAAGATCCTTAGTGATACTCTTACAACGTCCTCACTCTCTCGGAAAAGGCCCTCATCCAGTCGGAAAGGTATGACCTCAATTTGATCCTGTCCTTGAGTGGCTATTTCTGATACCCATTGAGGCAAAGTTTCTGATCCAGACGAGAAACCCGTTGAGTTGTTACTTTGTGCAGATAACTGACCCAATGGTAGGAAAAAAGAAAATAAAAACATTAAGGGAACAGTTACTTCGCAACTTCCGAACCATTGCTTCGTCTCAGTGTGCTTTGCTTTCAAGATGTCTTTCCTTCCCCAGCCAATAACAAGGTTCCATGGACAGTTATAGCTCAATCTTTATCGAACTCCAACTTCAAGCAACTACTTAGACTCACAAAACCTCTTTTAGTTCCCTTTTGTTACCATTCGATTATCACCCTCCTTCACCGTGACCCCCGCCTTATCCATATGATTTAGGATGGGGATGAGAAATTTTCGGCTGACTGGAACAATCTTTTTAAAATCAGAGGGAGCCAGATTTTTCTGTCCTCCGAGTTCATTAACAACTCTTTCCAAAGTCATTTCGATCACCGAAGTTTTTATAAACAACTCTTGATCCAAACTCACCAAATCCCCACGATTTTCGAGGTATTTCAGCATGGGCCAAAGGTCATCTTTTTTACTGAGTGACTCGGGCAAGAATCGTACTTCAGGAGCTTCCAATCCATAATTTTCATATAATTCCAATATCCTAGCCGCTAGCAATTCTTGATCTGGATTCAGATCAACAGTGTGTCCCACTAAGCCAACTAGGCCATCCTCTACTTTCATAACTTCATTGCGCACCATCTCATCAATTAACAGATCTGCTAGTTTGCCTCCATCATCAACTGCCGCCTCATTCCTAATGGATTCGATACTCATGCCCTCGCTTAAAGGAAACTTCTCGTGAAAGCTAGTCACTATCTCCTTGATTTTGGACGTGATGTCCTTTCCTACTGTTGCACCAAACACCTCATTAGATGTTTCCTTAAATCCTTTTGTTATTGTTTTTTTCACAAGGTTCCTGCAAATCTCTGGAGACAATCCAGTCTTGATCGGCAAATCTGTTTTGGTGACGCCTCTCGAACCGCCCAGTCCGATCGTAGCTTCTAAAATCTCTTCTCCTGAACCTCTCGTCACAGTCTTCAGAAGGTCAATCTCTTTCAAACTGATTGTATTCCTTTTGAGGGCAGACACTTCAGCAACTACCGCACCTCCAATTGTAGTGACTGGAGAATAGGATCGTACAACCAACCTGTCTCCTACACGTGCCAGCAGTGGCCTTTCTAATCTTAATTGTGCCCATCCTTTCCCTCCTGGAAAGATCTCTTTGGAATCGAGTAGAATAACCCTTGCCATCACTTCATCTGTCCCCAAATGGATACGTAGGCGCTGGCCATGTTTAATGAGCCACGAACTACTATTAATCGCCTGAATTTCTACCGTGACAATAGAACTGACGCTCCACTCCAAACTATCCACAATGACCTGTCCCCTCTGTAGCGTTTCTGTGCTGATAGATCCCCCACTTACCGCTACCGCGACACGCTGTCCAGCGAAAGCTTTATCAACCTGTTGACCGTGGACCTCAAGACGACGAATTCTTCCTGAAATCCTGGAGGGTTGGAAATTTATCTCTCGTCCTTTGGTAATTGATCCACCCCATAATGTTCCAGTAGCTACTGTCCCTGTCCCTCTAATACTAAAGACCCTATCTACTGGCATACGGACCAAATCGTCAGATGTTCTTTGCTTACTATTTTTGGCTTGCTCAACCAAATGACTCATTATCTGGCCTAGACCTAATCCAGTAGTTACTGATGTTGGCACTACTGGGCTGTCCTCAAAAGACCTTTCCGCTATAACTCGACGAGTATCTTCAACTACCAAGTCTATCCATTCCTCATCGACCGAATCTGCCTTGGTCATTGCCACAACAAGCTTCCTGACTCCTAAGATCTCTAGAATATCTAAATGCTCTCGAGTTTGAGGCATGACTCCTTCATCACAAGCCACAGCCAACAGAACTAGATCCATCCCTGTTGCTCCAGCCACCATGTTCCTTATGAATCCTTCGTGACCTGGTACATCTACCACACCAAATTGTAAATCCGGCGCTGGTGCGAATTCCGCGAAACCCAAGTCTATAGTAATTCCTCTTTCTTTCTCTTCCTTTAGGCGGTCTGTGTCTGTCCCAGTTAAAGCCTGAACTAAGCTGGTTTTGCCATGATCGATATGCCCGGCGGTGCCTAAAATAAGACGTTTCATGCTTTCTCCTTCTTAAGCATATTTTCACTGGACATACTTTCTAGAAGGGAAATTAAAAAGTCGAAGGAATTCAATTTTCTTCGTTCTGTCAGATGGAAACCTATAAAGTCTCTCAACAATGTGATGTGACCCTTGCCACCCCTGACTGTTTCTACACCAACGTTCGTAATAAAACTGCTCAATTGCTTCCTTGCTACGGGACCCAAACGAGGACCTACACCGGCAGATCCGCAGGAGTAGCAGAGAATACCGCCTTCCTGTAGATCAAACCTGCCAATCTCTTCCTTGTCCAAGGGCATCCCGCAATCGATGCAATCGTTAATTTCTGGGCGGTAACCCAAAGTGGCCACAAGGGACCAGCCTTCTTTTAAAAGGATCGGGATGGTTAATTGCTCCGAAGCGTTTTCCAGATTATCAAATCCTACTTTTAATTTATCGAACACCTCAGGGCTCCTTTCATTGGTCCCCTGGATTAATACAATTTCTCCAAGGACAGATGCAGCTGCAAACCGAAAAATGTTGCTCGCTAATGCTCTACCCGACCTCTTTAGAGAAAATTCTTTAAATAGGTGGAGGTCACCCTTTCCCTTTGCATAAAAAGTGATTTCCCCTCTTGAAAACAGCTCCAAACCTTCACCACCAAAACGCCGTTTTTGACGCACACCCTTAGCAATGAGGCTAGTCAGCCCGTGGTCCAATGTGAAAAAACGAAAAATCTTACTAGTTTCCCTATAGTTCATGGAACGAAGTAGAATTCCGGAGGTAGTGAAGATGGCCACGATCAGCCCCGTCAGCCCTGTTCTAACAAAAGGCCTATCAAATCTTCTCTTTTCGCCCTCAAGTCAGCTATGTCTTCGCCTGCTATAGCATTCTCTATGTGTTGGTCAAGTAAAGCTATTTTCAAGAGAACAGTCTTCCTTTCGTTTGCGAGCGCCACTCTGCGAGATGTCAAATCCTGCGATTTGTTTATTCCAGAAACTAATATTACGGAACACAGCAGGATTCCAATGGCAAGGCTGATGCGGCCCAAAGGATATGGTTCGCCTTCAAATACTTCCCTCAAAGAGATATCAACATCGTTAAGACTAGATGCAGAATACCTTCTATATGAAGACCCGGGTTCTAAAGACACCACATCCAGAGGACTTAAATTAGTTACTTGGATTGAAGGCCCCGGTTCTTTTACAAACAATTCCACCATCTCAGTAGGTCCTGGAGCCGGGAAAGTCGCATCTAGATCAGTCAACTCGTATACGATGACTAACATTCTTTCGCCAGGGGGTAACGGTGCCCTTACCAATACACCTTTGTCGGTAAACATCACGTCCTCTGGCGGCAACTCTCCTCTTATAACTTCTGCATTTCTGAATCCATCCGGGAGAGGGTAACTCCAAACCGCTCCTCCTTCGCTTGGAATCAGGGTTTCATCACCTGGGTTTTCCAGTGCGATAACATCCCGGACCCTCCAGGTTCCTGTGGCTTCTTCGAGAAGTATATTTCGAACCTTAAGTGGCAGAGTCATACCCTCTTCAGGGACAACCTTTGCACTGAATACAGCGATTGAATAACTACTTTCAAGTTGATCGACATCAGTGATAGCACTTCCAAAATAGAGCACTCCCTGGTGTTCGACCGAAGCAAAATAAACTTCATCTGAACCACCAATATCGTCAAATCCGGATAGCTGAAATTCAAAGTACCCTTCTGAGGAAAGTGAGACTGAATCCACCTGACCCGATCTCATAGAGCTAACACTGTGCAACATGACATAACCATCAGTCACAGGGGAACCCTCTTTGACCACTTGCCCCTTAAGTATGTGTTGGCCTTCTAATTGGGGAATAGCCACTAGATTTACGCAGCTTAAGTACAGGAGCACAGACATGATACGCTTGGAGATTATGGTGATAATCTTTGCTGTATCAGGTCTTATTTTCAATTCTGACTCCGAATTCACATTTTTAAAGCCGTGCGTATCTCATCCACTTTGTTTGATCCCTCCCAGGCAAACAGATCAATCGATTCTCCTGATGCCAGAAGTTTCTTGTCAGCCGTTCTTCCGAAATGACCGTACTTTGCGGTGGGCAAGAAAATAGGCTTCCTGAGGTTGAGATCTCTAATGATCGATTTGGGCTTAAAGTCAAATACCTCTCTAGTAATTTTCTCCAGGTCAGTATCCGAAACTGTTCCAGTGCCGAAACTGTTGACATGCACTGACACAGGCTCCTTTACTCCTATCGCATAAGCCAACTGTATCTCGCATTTTTGTGCTACTCCAGCCTCCACCAGACTGCGCGCTGCCCAACGCGCTGCATAGGCAGCCGATCTATCTACTTTTGTTCCATCTTTTCCACTAAATGCACCTCCACCATGCCTTCCCATTCCACCGTAGGTATCCACAATTATCTTTCTACCGGTTAGTCCAGCATCACCCTCTGGTCCACCTGTTACAAATCTACCCGTGGGATTTACATGTATTCTCTCATCATTTATTCCATGAAGTAATTCGGGCGGAATGACCTTATGGATCACTTCAGTAATGATGCTGTCCCTGATCATTCGATGCTCTTTCCTGATGCTACTCTCGTCGTCCCTTTCTATCAATTTGTCATGTTGAGCACTAACCACTACTGCATCGACAGATGAAGGTAAACCGTTCTCGTACCGAATACTTACTTGTGCCTTACCATCCGGTCTCAGCCAAGGCAAATCTCCGTCATGCCTTACTTCAGCCAACCTCCTTACTAATTGATGAGCGTAAAAAATTGGGGCTGGCATGTATTGCTCTGTTTCGCTGGTAGCAAAGCCAAACATCATACCTTGATCTCCAGCGCCTTCCCTATCGACTCCCATGGCGATATCTGGAGACTGTTTGCCAATTAACGGTAAAACACCGCATTCTCCCCCATGTAATCCACAATCTGATCTGTCGTAACCGATCTGGGCCAGAGTGTTTCGGACGATTTTTTCAAAATCAATGAAACTTGCGCTGGTTGTAATCTCACCAGTAACCACTACCAGGCCTGTTGTAACCATGGTCTCACACGCAACCCTGGAATTTGGATCGTTTTCTAGACATTTATCTAAGACAGCATCCGAGATTTGATCTGCCACCTTATCTGGATGGCCTTCCGTAACAGATTCTGATGTAAATACATGACTGCTCACATCCGCCTCCCTTTAGTTAATTAAGTAATAAAACTAGCTATTATTCTGAGTATGAACCACCCGATTTTCTAGAAATCTTTCAACTTGAACTGCCGACTCCTCCCAGCTAAAACCCTCTGCAAATTTACGGGAGTTTTTTCCCATTTTTTGCCGCAACTCAGTGTTTTTCAGTAATTCATCTATCCTTTCAGCCAGTGCCTCAATGTTACCATGAGGAACAAGAAATCCAGTGCGTCCATGGGCAACAGAATCCCTTAATCCAGCTGAATCACTAGCAACGGTAGGGGTCTCGCAAGCAGCGGCCTCCAAGTTGGTGATACCCCATCCTTCTTTGGATGAAGTAAGTATGTGCAACCAGGCCTTCCTAAGTAGTTCGATTTTTTTTGTCTCGGTGACGTAACCAAGAAACGTGACCTGCGACCTTATACCCAAATTGTTAGCAAGCCGTTCGAGGTGACCTCTATAATCCCCATCTCCTGCTACGAGTAGCCTGCAGTCAATGCCCTTTCTCGATAGTAGCGCAACTGCCTTCAAAATAAACTCCACTTTTTTATATGCCTTCAAGCGACCTAAATAGAGCAAAGTAGGTTTAGTATATCGATCCAACTGGGGTCCTGGAGTGAATGTTTCGAACTCAATTCCATTAGGTATCACTGAAATCTGACCACGGTCCATACCCCTACTGGTAAGATCATCGGCTGTACTGTCGGACACGGCTATAGTCGGCACACCCCTATAAACAAGGGGGATAGGGAGTTCTAGAAGGCAGGATAAAGTAGCTACCGGAAAGGAAGCCCCTCCGTAGGCTGACGTGCCAAACAAATGGTGTACTAATAAAACGACGGGCAAACTTGTCCACAGAGGTGAGAAAAAAGGGACTTTGTTCAGGTCTTCTACCACTAGGTCAAATTCGTCATGCCTGAGATTGTTTTTATAGTAAAATGGAAGAAGTGCCGACAGAGTGTATCTCGATCCCACTCGATGGATTTCAATACCATCCACCCTGACCCGATTCTCACAGCCAGGCCACCCTGAAGTCACCAAAGTTACGGAGTGACCTTTTTGTACCAAACGTCCAAACACATTCCGCAAGTGAATTTCCGCTCCCCCAGCTTGGGGGTTCTGGTGATCTATCCAGTTGAAGAGCAGGATTTTCATAACCAATGACTCAAGTAATTTATCCTTTTCCTGCCATTAATGCGTCCAAGACTCCATTGACGAATCCTGGAGATTCAGAGCCACCGTACAACTCTGCAAGTCGAACGCCTTCCAAAATAGACACTTTATGAGGAACATCATTGAAGAACAGCATTTCTAGCGCTGCTATCCTGAGAACTGCCCTGTCTATAGCTGCAAGGCGATCTAATCTCCAATTGTCCAATACTCCGTTCAGTGAATCGTCCACCTGAGTTCCGTACCTATCCAGATTGGATGCTATTCTCTTAACATAAGGTATCCGAATCGCCGACACCCTGCGATTGGCCAGTATATCCTCTAGTGTTTGTGATAAACTGCTCCCATTCTTAGAAACATCCCACTGGTAATGCATCTGAATTGCCCATGCCCTAGCTCTCGTACGATTAATACGAGCGGAACTGACAGGAACCGTGATCTCTGTTTGCTTCATTTTAAGTTTTGTCGGTGCAAATTAATCATGTGCAAAGTGGATTTTGCGAATTCTCTTCCTTTATTGCCTTTAGCTTCTGAAGCCCTAGCCCATGCTTGTTCCCAGGTGTCCACAGTGAGTATGCCAAAAATTACTGGGAAACCAGCCTGTCTAGCTACCTTGCTTATACCTCGAGTGGCCTCCCCTGCAACGAAATCGAAGTGTGGAGTTTCACCTTTTATGACGCAACCCATAGCTATCAAAGCGTCAATCTCGTCTGCAGTGCTATTGTAATCACCATCTGCCACTTTTTTTGCGACCTGTGGAATTTCCCAAGCTCCTGGCACCCACAGCACATCCACCCGGTCGTTCGAATAACCGTACTCCTCCAAAGTATATAAACAGCAACGCACTAATTCTTTTGTGATATCAGGATTAAAGAGTGACGCTACCACAGCAATCTTCATTGGGTTTTCAACAGAAAGATCTTCGGATTTCAAATCCCATTTAGATTTCACGTTAGAGCAAATGTCCCAATTTAGAACGCTTAACAGCTAGGTAGTCTTCGTTATGTTCCCCAGCCTCCACTCGTAGTGGTTCCCTTCCTGTAATCTTTAAATTGTATCCTTCCAATCCGATAATTTTTCTGGGATTGTTGGTCAACAGTCTGATATTGCTAAGGCCCAAATCCAAAAGTATCTGAGCGCCGATCCCATAGTCTCTCAGGTCAGGCTTGAACCCCAGTTCCTGGTTAGCTTCAACTGTATCGTGACCTTGATCTTGAAGTTCGTATGCCCTGATCTTATTGTGCAAGCCAATACCCCTGCCCTCTTGCTTCAAGTACACGACTGCTCCAGCGTCCTCTTTTGCAATCCTTTCTAGAGCGACGGACAGTTGTTCACCACAATCACATCGCAACGATCCAAATACATCTCCTGTGAGACATTCAGAATGCATCCGCACCAAAACATTGTCTTTTCCTTCAATATCACCTTTTATCAGAGCAACGTGTTCCCGGTCATCCATTGAGCTCCTATAACCAATGACCCGAAATTCTCCGAAGCGAGTCGGAAGCTGTGCATCAGCAATTCTGCTGACCAACCTTTCTTTTGCCAACCTGTAACGAACTAATTGGGCCACGGTAATGAATTTTAGATCGTGCTTCTTAGCATATTTTTCCAGCTCTGGGCGACGAGCCATAGTTCCATCAGGATTCAAAATTTCACAAATGACTCCTACAGGCGGAAGGCCTGCTAGTCGGGCGATATCAACAGCCGCTTCTGTCTGACCGACCCTTCTGAGAACCCCTCCTGGCCTGGCTCTCAAAGGAAAAATGTGTCCCGGCTTCCTGAGGTCTTCTGGACGACTACCATCATCTGCCAAAACCTTTATGGTCGCTGAACGATCTTGGGCACTAATACCAGTTGTGACACCAAACTTCTCGTGCGCATCGACTGACACAGTGAAGGCTGTTCCTTGGGGGTCTGAATTCCTATCAGTCATTAATGCCAGGCCCAAAGATTCCGTACGATTAGGAGTCAATGCTACACAAATCAGGCCCCTGCCATATCGAGTCATGAAATTAACGTTCTCTGCAGAGATGAGAGAGGCTGCACACACAAGATCACCTTCATTTTCCCTATCTTCATCGTCAGCAATAATGACGATCTTGCCCTTCCTAACATCCTCTATAGCAGCTTCAATAGAATCAAACGGCATCTTTCCGTCACTCCTTCAATACCAACAAAGGCCTTCGCCCAAAAATGAGTGTCACGATATTAACTTGATGGATCTTAGTGAACTATACCAGTCTTTCGCCTTACTAAGCTTTACCTTTTCTCACATTTAGGCTGGTTTTTGGAAATTATATATATACTTCCCTACCAAATCGCCCTCGATGTTAACCTGTGACCCTACGACTTGTTCCCTCAAGTTTGTGTTGGCCCAAGTATACGGGATCACTGCCACCTGGCAGACACTGTGTCCGACTATATCATTTACCGTCAAACTCACCCCATTGATAGTAATTGACCCAGCTATCAGAGTTTTTAACATGACTTCTTCTGGTATCTTGATATCCATGAGATGATACTGCCCCATATCTTCTATAGCGCTAATTTCTCCAGTGCCATCAACATGACCCTGGACCAGATGACCGTCTAGTCGCGTCCCAACCATAACAGGTCTCTCCAGATTTATTTTGCTACCCTTACGATATTCTTCTCCCACAGTTTTTTCTAATGTGGTCCCTATACTGTTGACGGCAAATCCATCATCAAAAATTCCTATTAGAGTATGACATGCACCATCTAGGGCTATCGATGATCCCACTGTCGAATCCTCAATCACCAAGTGTGCCTCTATTTTAAACACTCGGGAACCCTCTAATTCTTCAACATCTTTTATGACTCCAACTTCTTCCACAATGCCCGTGAACATTATCTCTCTCTGTCGTAGATTGTGAGCACATCTTTACCAAAATTCACTTCATTTCCCCTTTGCTTCCAAAGATTCGAGTTCCAGGGCAAAGGGCCTTCACTGAAAGCAGGTACGGCTTTAGGGCCAAGAATGCGTCCAGTTCGAAATAAATAGAGCCTCTGAGCAAGGTCAAGGGCACAAAACGCTTGAGCCAACTCCGCTCCACCCTCGCACATAACGGACTTCAATCCTTTCTCCCACATTACTTGTAGTGATTCCACTAGATCGACCCTTTTCCCTACACATTTTACAACCTCTACGATGGCTCCTGCAGACCGCAATCTATTGATACTGTTAGCGCTCGTAGTCTCACCTGCAATTACTAGAACTGGAGATCGACCAATAGATCCAAAAAGATTCGATCGAGTGCACAAATCTCCATCAGAGCTAATGACAATGCGGGTAGGAGGCACTCTTGGTTCATAAGGCAACTGCCTGACAGTGAGAAAAGGATCATCGGCTCGCAAAGTATTTGCTCCAACTACAATACCATCAAAACCGCTTCTTATCCTGTGGACTTCAGTATTAGCTTGTTCACCAGTCAAAAAAGTCCGCACACCCACTGTCTCTGCAATTTTGTCATCTTTACTTACAGCTAATTTTAGTGCTAAATAAGTATGATCATACCTAGCACTGTAGAAGAATGCGGGATCAACACCTTCACCTAACGAAAAATTCTCCACTGGTCCCCGAACCTCTATGCCTGCTTCTTTTAATCTTTTTGCTCCACCAGCAGCTGCTACTCCTGGATCTGAAGCGGCAAATACAACTTTTTTAACGCCCACCTTAATAAGGTGTTCCGAACAAGGCCCGGTTTTACCTTCATGGTTACAAGGTTCCAGTGTCACATAGGCAGTGCTTCCTATCGCGTCTGCCTGTGCATTTGTTGTTGCAACTACTTCCGCGTGGTTGCTTCCATATTCTTGATGCCATCCTTCACCCACCATCCTATTCCCCTTAACTAAAACACATCCTACCATTGGATTAGGATGAACTCTACCTCTACCCTTGATTGCTAATTCAGCGGCGTAGGTAAGCCATTTTTTGTCTCTTTCATCTAGCATAACTTTAGTCTCACTAGTATTACACACATCAAAAACGCGTCCTTAGTGCCACCTGACCGAAAGGTGTTAGGCCCGATGATCCATATTCCAGATAAGAGCCGTCGAGACCTTCCGCTAGACCAAACTCAAATGACCATTGAAACACAGTTTTTGTAAATGACAGACTCGCAAAGTACAGACGTTGGGTTTCTTGTGTAAATTCTGATGAGAAGGTATGTGCAATTTTTAGCAACATACCCGGAATGGTTCCCTGCAGTAGCCCTGCATTACGATTCCATCCCACCCCCGTCAAAACACTAAATCCACCTAGGTCTTTGCCAATTGTAGCCCGTAGCCTTGTACTTTCACTCTTAATTAGAAGATCGGTGTGATCGGTCCTGGGAGATTGAACTTCCAGTGCAGATTCAAACTGACGAACAAACGAAACGGTTATTCCAGGAACACTAAATGATTCACGCAATATTCCAAGCCTGAAACCCAAAGAACCCATTCCCATTTTTTTGCTTGGGAGTTCATTTCCCCAAAACAGAAACTGGGAAGAAAAAGATCCAAGAATATCCAACCCCAAGATTCCTCTGACACCGGGAGAAATTGTTAGGCCCTCGAAAAGACCTGCAACAATTGTAGCTTTAATCCCGTAAATGTCTAAACCATTCTTCATATTTTGGCCTGGGCGCAGCACTCCGAGCGACGGCGTTTCACCCTTTACGACAGAAGTACTCAGGGACACACTAAAATTTCTTGAGACCAAGCCTTCCGTATTTTTGCGTCCGATGACACTTGAACTTCCCGCTGTTTCAGATCCAACACCATCAGCGATAGTTACAAGGCTTCGGATGGACTGCGCCGCGTAAATCGCGCTGTGACAGGTCCCTGATTGGTCGATGGGCATTCTCGACAAACACATCGATTTTAGCGCAAGGAGGTCTTGGGCGGCCAATACATTTTGTCCGTTGGCTAATACCAACAAACTAGCCGACAAGAGGAAATACTGTGCTCTCTTCACTCCAACCTGACACCTTCTCCAGTCTCCACCCTGCCAATTATCCGGCAATCACTTTGTCCTTCCTTCAGAACTGCCAATACTCTTGCTACATCATCTTCTTGAACGGCCAAAATCATGCCTATACCCATATTAAACACCCTGTACATTTCCCTATCTGCGACGTTCCCACCATCCTCTAAAACCTTAAAAACATTTGGCACTTCCCAAGATGTTGTGTCAATTTTGGCTCCTATCCCGTTCGGAAAGATCCGTGGCAAGTTACCTTCTATCCCACCACCAGTGATATGCGCCAGCCCATTTAGAAGATCCTCAGCCAAAAGACCCTCTATGTCTTTCAGATAGCTCGTATGGACATCCAAAAGCACTTCGCCCACGCTCCTGTCCTCTCCAGGAAATTCATCTTTTACCTGCAGGCCCATAGTATCAAACACTATTTTTCTCGCTAGTGTGTATCCATTAGTGTGCAAACCCGATGACTCTAATCCGATCAAGACGTCTCCTGGCTTGACCCTGCTTCCATCGATAATTTTATCCCTTTCTACTATACCTACTATGAAACCAGCTAAATCATATTCATCCAGGGAATAAAAGTCTGGCATTTGAGCAGTCTCGCCGCCCAAAAGCGTACAACCGTTGTTTTGACAAGCATCTGCTATTCCACGAATGACCTGCGGTACGATTTGTTCATCCATGCCTCCAGAAGCAAGGTAATCCAAAAAGAACATGGGCTTAGCTCCCTGTACCAAAATATCATTGACACAATGATTGACGAGATCTTGCCCTATCGTTGAGTGACACCCAGTCATAAATGCCACTTGAAGTTTTGTGCCAACTCCGTCCGCACTGGATACTAAAACTGGTGAATCGAAAGATTCTGGCACTGCATACAGACCTCCGAACAGACCAAACGACGACAAAGTATGCTCGTCCTCCGTTGATGACACCAGACCTCCAAGTTCCCTCTTGACCCGCTCTGCCGCGTCAAGGTCCACTCCCGCTGATCGGTAATCTACTCCACTACTATCACTCATAAGATCTCTCTCGCCCTTTAATCAAAGGCTGTTAATTTTTTGAGTTCCGATACTCTTTTTAAGATACTCTCCTCATTGATCATTTCTAGCATGTCAATACTGAACGATTCTACGGCAAAAGATCCCATCACAGTGCCATATACCATAGCCATACGGAAAACATCCGGTGTAAAAGCTTTCTGAGCAGAAAGGTACCCCATGAATCCTCCAGCAAAAGAATCTCCTGCTCCCGTCGGGTCAACCACCTTTTCCAGCAACAAGCCTGGAACGGAAAAGCACCAATCCGTGGCGAAAAACAGTGCGCCATGCTCTCCTTTTTTTATGACCACTGAGCGAGGGCCAAATCCTTGAATGACTTTACTTGCCTGCAAAAGATTCGATTCGCCTGTCAATTGGCGAGCCTCGCTGTCGTTTATCATTAGAACATCTACCCTTCTCAGTAAATCCAACAACTCTTTTTTATTCTGGTCTATCCAGTAATTCATCGTGTCGCAAACGACCAATTCTGGACTGTCCATTTGTTCCAGTACGTTTGATTGCACTGCTGGATGGATATTCCCCAAAAATAAACATCTGGACTTGGCTAGATGTGCTCCAATTGAAGGATTGAAATGCTCGAAAACACCTAGATCAGTAATCAATGTCTTCCTAGAAGTGAAATTCTCCGAATATTCGCCCGCCCAAAAGAAGCTTTTTCCTTTTGCTTGTTCTATTTGGGTGAGATCGACACCTTGGTTCTTCAAGCCTTGTAATTTTTCCATCGGATAGTCTTCACCGACCACACCTATCGTGGCAACTGGGGATAACTTGCAAGATGCGGCCGCAAAGAATACTGCGGAACCTCCCACTGCTCGCTCTACAGCTCCATGCTGAGTCTTCACAGAGTCCAAAGCCACACTACCCACGACCATCAACGGGTTACGTTTCAACTGAGTTCTTCCTCTGGTTTGCGTTCCATGTATTCAGGAGCCGAAATGCCCAGAATTTTTAGTCCATTTCCAAGGACGGTCCTGACTGCTTTGGCCAATATCAAACGAGCGTATCTAACTGGGATTTTGTCTACCAACACCGCTAACTCAGGGTTCCGATTCGGGTTCCCAGAATGGTACCAGGAATTGACCATTCCAGATGTATGTTCTAGATAGTCGCAGACTAAGTGGGGCGATCTGTTTTCAGCCGCCTTATCAACTATCTCAGGGAAGTCGAGTAATTGGTTAATCAACTCTCGCTCTCTTGGATGTGTAAGTATACTTAGGTCTGAGTTCAGTAGCGTTTTCTCATCCAATGTTACATCACTTTTTTTAAAAATACTGCACATCCGGGCATGTGCGTACTGTATCTTAAACACCGGATTCTTATCGGAACGATCCAGGGCTAAACCCAAGTCGAATACTAGATGACCTTCAGCTTTCCTCATCTGGAAAAAGTACCTGGTGACATCCACCCCTACTGCCCCAATAAGTTCTCTTAAGGTGATATATGATCCCGATCTTTTTGAAAACTTTACTTCTTCCCCATCTCTTTCCAGTCGTACCATCTGATGCAACACATATTCTGGATATCCTTTCGGCAGGCCCAAAGCCTGCAATCCAGCTCTAACCCTATCTATTGTTCCATGATGATCACTACCCTGAACATTTATCACAGATTCGAATCCACGTTTCCACTTGTCCATGTGGTATGCAACGTCTGGAAGAAAGTAGGTAGGAGATCCATTCTTCTTAACCATCACTCTATCTTTCTGGTCACCATAATCTGTGGTCTTAAGCCAAACTGCCCCCTCATGTTCGTATACCTTACCCGTCTCCCTTAGGGACTCTACAGTGCTATCAATTCGCCCATCGGTATAGAGGCTAGACTCTAAGAAGTAGTTGTCAAACTGAACTCCAAAGTTGCCCAAATCAGAATCTTGATCACTTCTGATTGTTGCAATAGCCATCTCTTTCATATCTTCTATTGCCTTGGCAGATTCGCCTTTGTTGATCTGTTTTCCATATTTTTCTTGGTAATCCCTAGAAATATCCGAGATATACTCACCACTATATCCTCCCTCCGGAATCTCTGCTTGCTCGCCAATGTCTTGCTGATAACGAACCCAAACACTCTCAGCTAGACGGTCAATTTGAGTACCAGCGTCGTTATAATAATACTCCCTAGAAACAGCCCAGCCAGTCCATTCAAGTAGAGACGCTATCGCGTCACCTAAAGCTGCCTGCCTACCGTGTCCTAAATGGAGCGGTCCAGTCGGATTGGCGGACACGAACTCTACCATCATTGATTTTTCATCGCCCACTGAAGATTTTCCATAATCTCTACCCTGCAGCACAATTCCTCGAAGGCTAGAAGACAGTCTTTCATTAGCTAGCCTGAAGTTTAAAAATCCTGGGCCAGCAACTTCTACGCTTTCTAAGCCCAATTCGGAATTACTTAATCTAGAAACAATGTCTGCGGCAATTTCCTTGGGATTTCTTCCAAGCTTTGCAGCCAATGTGAGAGCCACATTGGTTGCAAAATCTCCATGTTTAGGATCTTTTGGTCTATCGAGTTTTACAGACACAGTTCCCGCTCCCATATCTTTGAGAACAGCCTCTAAGCCATCCTGGATCGTTCGATCATCCATACAAATCTAATGACTCCTTATTGGGCCTAGTCACTACCAGACTGAGGTTGGCTGACTGCATCTTTGTTCTTGGATATCTTATGATCTGAACTCGACCCCTTACTGCTTTTGCTAGACTCAGAAGCATTACTTGTGGCAGACTCCACTTCAGATGATGCAGCCTTCTTGTAATCATCGCTACGATAATCAGTTATATAAAATCCTTCGCCTTTAAAAATAAACCCTGCACCCCCTGAAAGGAGTCTCTCTGATTTAGCTCCGCACTGTGGACACTCTAGTACAGATTCGTCATTCATGTTCTGAAACAATTCAAACTCATGACCCGCAGAGCATCTATATTCGTATGTTGGCATTAAAAGTTACTTGAAAGAGTTTTCGTGGTTACCATATTCTATCGTTTGAAAATAACAGTTGAAGGCAACGTGACTAGGCCTGATATTCACCCCATTCTTCTCTTAGTAGGTTACTTATCTCTCCTAATGTCACCTCGGCCTTAACAGCTTTTATCAGGATTGGCATGAGATTTTCCTCTGATTTCACCGTCCTTTGAATCTGACGACAAGCCTCCGCCACCCGGCCTTCGTCTCTTTTCGCTTTTATTTTACCCAGAGACTTTCTCTGATTGTTTTCTAATTCCAAATAGTCGGACCCTCTCTGAGGAGCCACTTCTTCTCCTTCATCAACAAATTTGTTAACCCCCACAACCACCTGTTTCCCCTCCTCAATATTTTTTTGGTGGGCATAAGCTACTTTTGCTATCTCCTCTCGCATGAAATTAATCGCGCTGGAAGACCCTCCAATATCCGCAATTCTATATATATAATTTTTAGCTTTCTCAACTAAATTATCAGTCAGCTCTTCCAAATGATAACTCCCGGCCAAGGGGTCCGGTACCGAAGTTATCCCTGATTCGTATGCCAATATCTGTTGGGAGCGTAGCGCGAGCTTCGCAGAATCCGTTGTCGGGAGGCCTAAGGCTTCATCGAAACCATTCGTATGTAATGATTGCGTTCCCCCTAAAACTGCGGACATTGCTTGTATCGTAACCCTCGCAGCATTGTTAAGTGGTTGCTGAGCTGTCAGCGTGGATCCTCCCGTCTGTGTATGGAATCTAAGCCAACAAGACCTATCGGAAGCCCCGTATTCCTCTCTCATCATCTCAGCCCAAATTCTTCTAGCGGCCCGGAATTTTGCTACTTCTTCAAATAGATCATTGTGTGCTGCAAAAAAAAAGGAAAGGCGAGGTGCAAATTCCTCTATATTCATCCCGCGATTTAGCTGTCTCTCTACATATTCGATGCCATTGGCTATAGTGAACGCAATCTCTTGCGCAGCAGTTGACCCTGCCTCTCGGATATGGTAGCCAGAAATCGATATGGGGTTCCAACTGGGGAGTTCTTCAGCGCAGAAGCTCGTGAGGTCTGCTACAAGCCTCAAACTATCCTCTACGGGGAAAATATATGTCCCCCTAGCGATATATTCCTTAAGAATGTCGTTTTGAACAGTTCCATTTAAAGAATCCCTAGGAATCCCTTTTTCATCCGCCACTCCGATATACATCGCCAATAAAATAGTTGCGGTAGAATTAATCGTCATTGACGTTGAAACCCGATCAAGCGCTATTCCGTCAAACAATTTTCTCATGTCTTCTATCGAGTCAATGGCAACCCCTACCCTCCCCACCTCTCCACCAGCCATGTGGTGATCGGAATCCAAACCCATTTGCGTAGGAAGATCAAAGGCTACAGATAGACCGCTACTACCCTTATCCAAGAGGTAATGGTAGTGCGCATTGGTTTCCTCTGCTGTACCGAAACCAGCGTATTGCCGCATAGTCCAATGTCTTTTCTGATACATGTTCGGATGTATCCCGCGAGTAAATGGGAACACCCCGGGCTCCTCACCATCAATCCTATTTTCAAGCGATCCTTTCGGGTCACTATTACCCTTGTTCACCTCGGGTGTTTTGGATTTTCCCTGCACCATGGTTCTACCTGTCTTTATCACTAACATAAAAGGTCCGTAATAATATGGACATCCTACGTCTTTCTATGCATGACAGCTACAGTTTCTGTATGAGAAGTTTGAGGGAACAGATCGAACAGCCTAATCTTTCCCACCCTGTAGGACTCTTTCATTCTATCAATATCTCTCGCCAATGTGGCAGGATCGCAACTGACATAAAGCACCAGGCAAGGCCCACTGCCATTCACTATAGTTGCAACAGAGTGGCTCAAGCCTACTCTGGGAGGATTAAGGATCAACGCATCAGCTGGCATAACCTCTGGAAGCAATTTCTCCACTGTTCCCGCTAAACACTCCAAATTCCCAGACTCTCTGCTGGTTCGATGGAAGTCATCAGCTAGATTGCGTTCTATGCCGATCACATTTGCACCATACTTCGCAATGCGTCTTCCATAAAATCCCAAGCCACAATATGCGTCAATGACACGCATGCCTTCACACGGATTAATTTGCTCCACAATCCAATCATTCAGGTGGATTTCACAAGATCTATTAGCCTGCAGAAAACTAGTTGGACCAACCTCTACTTGCTCTCCAAGTCTTTGGTCGTACAGCAATTGTTCCCCTCCTAACAATACTTCATTCCCTCTGTCATCCACATTCCAAACAGAGACTATTTCGGGAACCCTTCTCATGAGCTCTTCTGGATCACCATTTTTCTTCCCGCCATGGATCACTAAAGCAACACCCTGCGATACATTTCGAAGAGTCAGTTTGAGTTTGCGTCCGGACGGAAGTAATCTGGCACTGTCTCCCCAGCCTTTTCGCAAGGACTTCCAGGCATCGATCAGAGGCGCTTCTCCTAGCGCACAGGTTTCATCAATATTTTCAATCCTCTGTGGTGCTCCTAATGTATGAAATCCAGCTATTACCCTGGACTTTCTTAGACGTAACAACGAAAAACTTAAGCGGGAACGATAGCTATATTGTTCTGGACTAGGTTGGATACCTGACACAGAAATATCGATACCTCCAATACGTTTGAAACATTCTTCCACAGTATTGATCTTCCATTCTAGTTGGGATTCATAAGCCATATGCTGCAACGCGCAACCATTACAGGAGCTATAATGTGGACAGACTGGATCGACCCTATCACTGCTAGATTTGACCACTTCGATGAGTTTTCCTTTACACCAACGGGGTTTACTCTCCGTTACAATAACTGATACTGTATCTCCTGGAGCAGTGCGAGGTATAAAAACAACCCTCCCATCCTTTAGATTTCCAACTCCGTGTCCTGCTGAATTAATACTCCTAATCTGGACGGATTCAGTAGACAGTTTTCCTTGGGAATTTTCTGGAGTCACTGGATAGATTGGGTGCATCGAAATCCCATAATTCGGTCGGGAGCGTCCTCATGTATAGAATCGGTTTCAGGGTCTGGCAAGGGTGGCATCAGAATAGGTTGAGCCTGCTCGAAAGGAGAAATCCTTGTTCTTCTCCTATCTTGTAAACAGGCTACAAAGTGTTTTCGCAATACTTTCCCACCTTCTACTGATAAAATCCCAGTGGCTCCAGGAAAATCGGTAATTCGGTTAAGTGCTCCAAGTAATTCTTCCTTTGTTCTGGCACCCATTTCTATTCCTTTTAAAATCAAAGAGGCGGCGTCAAAACCGAAAGACGGCGAAAGACTAGGTAGAGTTCTCTGGTAAAGGTTCTCGTAACCCTCAATGAATTTAACGTAAGCTGGAAATACTTCGTCAACGGGATATGGACTAGCGGTAACAACACCATCGGTATGACGAGTGTCCACTACCTCCAGTACTTCATCCTGACTCCATGCTGCTGTTCCAAAAACTCTAATACCCAAGGAATCGAGCCCAAAGAAAGTTACTTGGGGTGCTACTAATTCGACGTCCTGCCTAGGCACAGGAAGGAACAATACATCTGGAAGCAAGGCCTCTGCCGAGCGCAATTCGTCCTCGAAAAAGGTCGCACCAGCTGGATAGTCAAAAACCCCCAATATTGACCCTCCGATCTCTTCAAAAACTTCTGCGAATACTTCAGCCTCAAAGGTGCTCCCTAATTCTCTTGAGTGGACAATGGCTGCAGTGCTTAACCCACTGGATATTGCCTGTTGAGCCAAGGCTCTTGATGCACTTGGATCGGCCACATCGACTATTGAAATAAAATCTTCGGAGTTGTGTTGTACTGAAGCTGGTGCCAGGGAGATAATAGGGATGGTCAAGGCTGCCTGCTCCGATATTCTCCTCACCAGATTTTCTTGCAACGGTGTCAAAAACCCAAGGACCTGCCGTTCAGGAAGTTCTTTCAATCTGGTGACTATTTGACCAATATCATCCCCTGCAGGAAGTACCACTAATTCTGGCTTTCTGAATCCCTCATTAGCCTTTTCAAAGATATCCAGTGCCACTCTTATCCCTTCAAGGATTTCATTTGTAGCCTCTATCACCCGCGGAGAAGCAAATTCCGGAACAATTGCCCCAATACTCGGAACAAATTGTGAATCTAAAACAGGAATTAAAGCTTCCGCTCGTCCACTTGTATCGACATTCTGTGATACAATCTCTATGGAATCAACATCAGCCTTTTCTTTTGTTTGCACTGAAATGTCTGACGGTTCTAGATTTCCTCTAGGTCCCTGGTGGGCAACCATTGTGCAGCCACTAATACCCAACCACATAAAGCAGAAAAACCCGGACACAATTGGTGTCCAGGCTCTCCAGTATGAGTAATAGTGAATATGTTTTTCCAAGATGGGCTCTACCTCTATCCTTTCCCTGTCTCTAACTAGCCTCCTCGGCCTCCTCAACTTCCTCGACCTCCTCGACCTCCTCGACTTCCTCGACCTCCTCGGCCTCCTCAACTTCCTCGACCTCCTCAACCTCCTCAACTTCCTCGGCCTCCTCAACTTCCTCAACTTCCTCGGCCTCCTCAACTTCCTCAACCTCCTCGGCCTCCTCAACTTCCTCGACCTCCATCTTCTCTGGCAAAGTCAGGGA